>Ga0233430_1000654_pt1 | contig 59643 bp, 47 predicted proteins | sample SI_118_April2016_2_FD_179883 | JGI IMG/M metagenome (GOLD analysis project Ga0233430, IMG submission 179883) | Seawater microbial communities from Saanich Inlet, British Columbia, Canada - SI_118_April2016_150_MG | ecosystem: Environmental > Aquatic > Marine > Inlet | place: Canada: British... | reverse complement strand
TCAACTGCATTGTGAAAAAATAATCGAACATCGGAAATCCAGTAATTGCAGGAACGTTGATCTCCCACACTCCACCCCAATCACCAGCAACACCCAAAAATAAATTCATAATTAACCTTTCAATAAGTGGGGAGTACGACTAGATTTCTTTGTCATGAATTCTGACTTCTTTATCTTTTTATGTCGCACTCCCCTACGATCCCACTCGGAATCGTTAAGATATATTCTTCTTATGACTAATTGTCTCAGTTTTAAGCTTAACTGATTCAATATTGAACTTTACGTCTTTGCCTGAGGCATAAGGTCTGCGCATATCCGCAATAACAGCATCACCCATTTTCAATTGTGCCTCTCCATTGACCTTTTCTTGAGGAACAAAACAACCTATCGTCAGTCCCAGGTCTTGAACCATAACTTGAAACCCCACTCCCTTTTCAGGGATAATACTTACATCACTTGCGATAATTGCATCTACTTTCATACAAAAACCCTCCTATAAAAATGTCAAATAAAATCAAATTCGATTAAGCCAATCTTAATCATTTCTAGAACAATTTTGAAAAGCGTCTTGTCGGCCTTTTCAGGTGTAAAGCATCTTAGGACTACTTCCTTGACCCTTCCTATATCCACATATTCGGCCATTTCCTCTTGGTCTAATTCCTCTAAATCCTTAACACCGTAACAACTCCCAAACTTTGAAACCATACGCTTACCCTTTAAGTGAATCATCATCTCTTTTAAGTCATCATCTGAGGTATCAACACCAATTTTTAGAGCATATTTACTGATTTCTTTACCGTATCCAGAAGTTACCGGTCTAATATCTGAAATAGTTCCAAGGCCACATTTTTCAAGAGCTATTTCCAACTCCTTTTTTATAGGATCAAGAATCTTGTCATGTCCTACTTGTTTCATATTTTCAACTTGTCGAGAAACTTTTAAATCAATCAGCATATGGGAATGAATATGCCAATCTCTTTTCTTATTCTTAGCAACTTCTATATGCTCAACACCTCCTGCAATGTACTTTTTGAACCAAGAACGATTCTTCTTAAACGCTCTCATAGCAGTTTTATAATTTGCGAATGATTTCTTTAAATCATCACGAAAAATATTTGGTGCTGTGACAGTAAGTAAATGAGGATTTGTCATTCTTTTTCCCAGTTCTTCAACTTTTCTGGCTAAAATTGATGATCTATAGGAATTACATATAGGACATACTCTGTCTTTACATCTGACTTGAGGTTCAAAAAGTACATTTTCAGGATTTTTTGAATCAACTTTGACAAAGATCGTATTACCACAGATTCCCATCCTTTTTGCCCTGGCATCCTGTCCAATTTCCTTCATCAGCTGTTCAATTCTAAAAAGATGGTGTAATCTCCATCCATTTTTGAATCTGACCTTCTCTTTTACCGGAAAAACTTTTTTATTTTGTTTTGTACAAGTACACATAATTAGTAAAGTGCGTCAGTTGTTTCTTAGTATCAAGTCATAGAAATAACGTGCCAAAAAAAACCTGATTCCATCTGCGGGCGCGCGGGCGTCCTCGATGTCACAGGTTTTTTCGTTTGTAATTTGTGAATGATGGTCTAAAATAAATATATTGTTCTTTTTCATAGCGAGAATTGAATAATGTCTTGGGGGTATAAGTTCGAGCTTATACTTCCCACCTTTTGTAAAAATAATTTACTAATGAGTTTTATCGAATTTTTACTGTAGTCAGAATGTAGTAGAAATGTAGTAACACCAGCCGTAATCAGCCGGACACTACAGGAGACACCAGAATAAAATTCAAAACATAAGTCAATTAGTAGTAATGTGATAGTGACATAACAGACAGTAATTCAGGCATTTACAAAAATTATAAAATAGGGTAAAATTTGATAGACTATCATATGCATACAAGTCGGTGTGGCCATGCGGATGGTGAGATGGCAGACTATGTCAGGAAGGCAATAAGTTGTGAACTTGATGAAATGGGTTTTAGTGATCATTTGCCTTTGCGTGGTGATAGAGGTAAAGAGCTGGGGCTGGCAATGGCACTTGAAGAACTTCCGGATTATGTAAGCGAGGTTCTTGAACTACGTAAGTCATTTCCTGAGATTAGAATTAAGTTAGGAATAGAAGCGGACTATACTCCGGACTCGGTATCTTACACCAAAGATCTCTTAAAAGGACACGATTTTGATTATGTAATAGGGTCTGTGCATTATATTGGTGAGTGGGCTTTTGACCATCCGGGAGAACGTAAAAAGTGGGATAGCAAGGATGTTGATTTAGTTTATAAAGAGTATTTTGGATTATTGCGAAAATCTGCCCGTACTTTGCTGTTTGATATAATTGGACATTGTGATCTTGTGAAGAAGTTTGGGAACCGGCCAAGCCACGAACTACTAGAGGATTTAGAGAAGACAGCGAAGGTCTTTAAAGAGTGCGGAGTTGCGGTGGAGATTAATACCTCTGGTTTGAGAAAACCGGTGAATGAGATTTATCCTTCAAACGAAATTCTAAAGGTTTATAAGAGGTTCGATATACCTATTGTTTTCGGTTCTGATGCTCATACTCATGGTGAAGTGGGTAGAGATTTTGATAAGGCAATATCGCTTGCAGCTGAGGCCGGCTATGATGAATACGTTACATTTGAGAATAGAACTATGAAGAGTCATAAACTTGATTCTGGAAAGTCTATTCATTGTTAGAAAGTTCCTTGAAAGTGTTGAATGGTTAGATTGCGTGAATTCCGGCTGAATACATTGCCGGTGAGTGTGAAGCTGTTATGCACCCTTTTCCTGGTTTGTATGGGAATAGGGTTTGTCTTTTCTCAGTTAAACGTTTTTTTTACATACAACAGGGCTGATGGAATAGCCGGGTTCTCACTTCAAGATATAGTTTTGACCTATTATGGCCAACCGGACGTTTTGCTTGTCGAGTCGAAACTCAATGGTACCATGAGGCAACATCTTGAAAATGAGTACGAAAGAAATAGCCTGATTCATTGGGCAAAGGGAGGTGCCGAAAAAGAGAAGTCTAATGAAGTGAAGAGTATCATACTGAAGAATTGTCTGCTTTGCCACACTGCAGGCGGAGATGCGGCGTTTGCGCCGTTTGATAAGTTATCAACAGTCAGTGATATTTTCACAAGGATTAACAATGGAATATCAATACATAGACTTATAACGCTAAGTCATATCCATATTGTCAGCATAGGTGTAATTTTTGCCTTAAGTGGAATAATTTTTTTGTTTACTCCGATTAATGAGAAACTTAAAATAACATTGTTAATCTTCCCTTTTGGTTCCTTGTTGATGGATGTGTTTTCCTGGTGGTTAACAAAACGAATACCGGTCTTTGCAATTACCGTATTTATTGGAGGCGTTTTTGCGGTAATAGGTTTCTTTATACAGTTTGTGATTTCTTTACTAATGATGTGGAAGTCTTCCGGAGAATCTAACTGAATGATTGATTCAGTAGGTTGTGATGGACATACTCGTAATAGTTAAACCCTCCGTTTTTTTCAGTTGAAAGGAGTTTTATTTATGTCTGATGATATGAATGGACCATACAGTGAAAAGGTGATGGACCATTTTATGGAACCCAGAAATATGGGTGATATAAAGGATGCAGATGCTGTTGGGACCGTGGGTAATCCTGCTTGTGGTGATGTGATGAGATTATACCTGAAGGTAGAAGGTGATAAAATTGTAGAAGCAAAGTTTAAGACATTTGGTTGCGGGGCGGCAATTGCAACAAGTAGTATGTCTACTGAAATGATTGTGGGCAAGACTCTGGATGAGGCGCTGGAGGTTACAAACGAAGCGGTAGCTGAGGCACTGGACGGCTTACCACCAAATAAGATGCACTGTTCAGTTCTGGCTCAGGAAGCTATTGAAGCGGCAATCAAGGATTACAAGGAGAAAAAGTAATAACAAGGGTTTCAGAAAGTGCCAGTTAAAAGTAGTTTAAAAGCGCCTTCACTTAAACAGGGAGGCGCTTTTTTAATTGATTAAGTATGGTAATCCAGATTGTTTAATTACGGCTACTGAGTTTTTTATACAATGAGACTTCTCTCTTCGCCTGGAAGTGCATTCCTTTTTCTCGGTATACTACCCCTAAATTGTAATGTACATCTGGCAAGCTTGGATTTGATTCAATGACTTTCTTATATTCAAGAATAGCATCATCGTACATTCGTTTTTTGCTGTATACTATACCAAGATTGTAATGAGCGGCTTCATCGTCCGGATTTAATTCTATAGCTTTCTTAAACGATGCGATTGCGTTGTCATACATCTTCTTTTTGTTATAAGCAATACCGATATTAAAGTGTGCTTCAGAGTATTCAGGATTAATTCTGATCGCTTTTTTGTATTCTGCGATTGCCTGAGTGTGCATTATTTTTTTCGCATACGTAGTGCCAAGATTATTAAATGCCTCGGCATATTTTGAGTTATTTTCAATTGCCATCTTGTACTGTTCTATGGCTTCGTTGAACATGTTTTTACTGTCGTATGCCACTCCTCGATTATTATATGCCTCCGCATAGTCCGGATTTAAATCCAGGGCCGCCTTGTAAAATGCGATTGCCTTGTCTGTTTTATTCTGCTTAGAATAAATTACTCCTAAATTATTGTATGCCTCGGCATAATCAGACCTGAATTTAATTGCTTTATTGTAATAGGTAACAGCATCTTCCAATTCACCATTGTCATCACTTAATACACCAAGGTTTTTATATGCCTCGGCGTAGGAAGGGTTTATTTCTAACGCCTTCTTATGTGCATGAAACGCTTCATCACGATTCCCTCTTTCCCTGCATATAATACCGAGCGCATTCCATGCTTCAGCATAGTCAGGATTGATTTCAAGTGCTTTTTTGTAGGCGGTGTGTGCTTCATTACGTTTTTTATCAGCGCGGTAAGCATTGCCCAGGTTAAAGTAACAAAATGCATTGTCAGGATTAAGTGTTAAAACCTTATTGAACAGAGAGATAGCTTTTTCGTAATTTCCAATGCTATGATACGAATTACCCAATTCATGTAAGGCTTCTACATGTTTGTTCTCGATCTTCAGTGCACTTTTAAGAGTTGAAATCGCATCTTCATAAAGCTTCTTTTTAAAATAAGCGAGCCCCATATTGTAATAAATATCCGCGTTGTCTTTTTTTGTGTCTAATGCTTCTTTGTATTCTGTAATTGCTTCATCATATTTTTCTTCTTTATAGTAAAGAAGCCCCAAATTATAATGTGCATCATAGTTTTTTGTGTCAATTTTCAGGATAGCCTTAAAGTGAGAAGCAGCGTCTTTATCGTCTCCATTTTTCATATCGATAACACCCAGGCGATAAAGCGAGGAAACGTGTTGCGGGTCCGTTTTAATGGCGCAGCCAAATTCTTTTTTAGCGTTTGCAGTTACCCCTTTCTCTTCGTAACAACATCCCAGATAATAATATGCAGTTACATTAGAGGTATTAGTGCTTACGACCTTTTTGAACTCGGTAATTGCTTTATCAATTAAACCTTTTTTCTTGTAAAGAATTGCAAGATGAAAAACCGAATCGATATGTTTGGTATTAAGTTCAATTACTTTATTGTAGGTATTAATTGCCTCATCTGTTTCTCCATTATGATCATAAGATAATCCAAGGTTGTAGTAAATAGTTTCATCATTGGGATCAAATGTTAAGGCTTTTTTGAATTCAGGAATAGCAGATGCAAAATTTTGTTTCTTGTTATGTGCAAGCCCAAGGCAATAATGCGGAGAGTGGTCTTTCGGATTATTATTTACAACTGCATTTAATGTTGAAATGGCTTCGTCATACATCTTGGTTTTAAAATAAGCAATTCCCAGATTATGATTGGCATTTCTATTGTTTTTGTCCAGATCTATTACTGTTTCCCATTGTTTGATTGCTTCGTCAATCTGGCCATTGTAATAGGCGATCAGGCCAATTTCATAATACCCTTCCAGTGCGGTAGGGATACCTGCTTTTGTCAGTCTCTCTATCTTTGCTTTCAGTTTATTGATCTTTATTTTAGATATTTGAGATATTTTTGGTTGCTTCCTGTCTAACTGTACCAGAGAAGGGATGTTTGCGCCTTTTCGTTCCATTTTCAGCATCTCTTCGAGATCCCTTTTCTGCTCCTTCAAAAGGTTTCTTCCTTCTTCATACATGTGGTTCACAATGTTTAATTGTGCCTTCAGGTCATCTATTTGTGTACTTTTCTGCTTTAATTTTACCTCAAGAGTTTCTCTTTGATAAAAATACCATGAAAAAATTTCCTTTATAAAAGTAATAGATTTTAGAACGAAGTTCTCTTTAATCAATTGAGGAGATTGTTTGTGTTTTTCAGGGTGAAAGCTGTCCATCTATTGCCTTTCCTTTATTGCTGCTTGAGCGGCTGATAATCGCGCGATTGGTACCCTGAAAGGTGAACAGCTTACATAGTCCATAGCGTTTCTGTGACAGAATTGTATAGATGACGGCTCTCCTCCATGTTCACCACAAATTCCTACCTTGAGATTTGGTTTTGTTTTTCGTCCTTTTTTGATACCGGCGGTAACTAACTGTCCTACACCTTCCTGATCGAGGACCTGAAAAGGATCTTTTTCTAATATTCCGAGTGCAGTAAACTGCGGTACAAAAGATCCCACATCGTCACGGCTATATCCATACGTCATTTGGGTTAAATCGTTAGTCCCAAATGAGAAAAATTCAGCATATTTAGCTATACGATCAGCGATTAAAGCTGCCCTTGGTATCTCTATCATTGTTCCGATCTTATAATTTATCTTTGCACCCTTTTTCACTAATACTTCGTTCGCTACCATTCTAATATCTTTTTCAAGGACATTCATCTCTTCATCAGTACCTACAAGGGGGACCATTATCTCTGGTATCACTTTAATACCCTTCTTTTTTACAGCACATGCTGCTTCCATTATTGCCTTTACCTGCATTTGATAAATATCCGGGTAGATAATGCCCAGGCGACACCCTCTTAATCCCAACATGGGGTTGGTTTCATGGAGGCTATCAACCCTGTCTCTGACTGCTTTAAGAGTCATTCCCATTTTTTTTGCAAGTACAATTTGTAAATGTTTTTCATTAGGCAGGAATTCATGTAATGGCGGATCGAGAAGGCGAATAGTTACAGGAAAGCCGTTCATGACCGTAAAAATCTTTGCAAAATCACTTCTTTGCATGGGTAGCAATTTATTCAGCGCGCCTTTATAGAGCCTTTCCGACACTCTAAGTTTGACTTGAATAGCCTTTGTTTTATGAATCAATGAAGATTGTTTTTTCTTTGGCGCTTGGCCAAGCTCTGCCTGCATCTCATGCACAGATGTTTTCAGACGGGTAACGTTTCCTGCCGTAAGTATCATCTGTCTGACGTAATCAATACGGTGTTCACCGAAAAACATATGTTCTGTGCGGCATAGCCCTATCCCCTCGGCTCCAAAATCTCTTGCCCTCTTCGCGTCTTCTGGTGTGTCTGCGTTTGTCCTGATCTTAAGTCTGCGAATTTCATCCGTCCATTTCATAAGTTTGCTGAAATCCCCACTGAGTGTAGGCTCTACGGTGGGTACTTGTCCCAGAATGACTTCACCACGCGATCCATCCAGGGAAATGTAATCACCTTTTTTTATCGTTTTTTCACCTACACTGAATTCCTCTTTCTCATAATCTATCAGAATGCTGCCACATCCTGCCACACAGCATGTTCCCATCCCTCTGGCAACTACGGCTGCGTGCGAAGTCATACCACCTTTGGTTGTGAGTATCCCCTCTGCGACATGCATGCCTCCAATATCTTCCGGGGATGTCTCTATTCGTACAAGTATGACTTTCTCATGCTTTGCCACTAACTTTTCTGCCTCATCGGCGTGGAATGTAACTTTGCCTGAAGCGGCTCCCGGTGATGCCGGTAGTCCTGTCGCAATAACACCTCTTTTCGCTTTCGGATCAAATGTTGGGTGCAGCAGCTGGTCCAGTTGGTCCGGGTCTATCCTGCTGACAGCCATTCGTTTGTCAATAAGCTTTTCCTGTACCATATCAACAGCGATCTTTACGGCTGCCTGTGTGGTTCTTTTTCCATTTCGTGTCTGGAGCATATACAACTTTCCTTCTTGTATAGTAAACTCCATGTCTTGTAAATCTTTGTAGTGTTTCTCCAATTTGTTTTTTATATTTACTAACTTTTTATATGCTGCGGGTAACTCTTTTGCCAAATCGGTTATTGGTTCCGGAGTTCGTATACCTGCGACAACATCCTCACCCTGCGCGTTCAGTAGAAACTCTCCGTAGAATTTGTTCTCGCCAGTAGATGGGTTCCTGGTAAAGCACACACCTGTTGCGGAGTTATTACCAGTATTGCCGAAAACCATAGCTTGAATATTTACGGCTGTTCCTAATAAACCACTGATGTCGTATATTTTTCTATACTTTACCGCTCTTGGATTATTCCAGGAATCAAAAACCGCGACTATCGCTTTACGCAACTGTTCTTTAGGGTCTAAAGGGAAATTGGTGCCCGTTTTCTTTTTGTAAATAGCAATGAAATCCTTACAGACCTCCTTCAATTGCTCTGCACTAAGGTCCGTATCGTTTTCAACATTTGCCTCTTCTTTGTGTCGATCAAGTATTTCTTCAAAGTCATGATGTTTCATGCCCATTACAACATTACCAAACATATTTATAAACCGTCTATACGCGTCCCATGGGAATCTTTTATTATTAGTTTTATTGATAAGGCCCTGTACAGAATCAGGGTTCAATCCCAGATTTAGCACCGTGTCCATCATCCCTGGCATAGAAGCAGCAGCTCCGCTTCTTACCGACACTAACAAGGGGTTCTTTGCATCTCCTAATTTAGCGCCCATTTCACGTTCAAGGCGGGAGAGGTTTCTATCAATTTCACTTTGAAGTCCAGTAGGGAATTTTTTATTATTATTATATTCATCGCATGCCTGAGTTGTAATGGTAAACCCGGAAGGCACGGGGAATCCGAGATTAGCCATCTCCGCAAGATTTGCGCCCTTGCCGCCGAGAAGGTCCTTCATTGTGGCATTGCCATCAGCACTGTTGTTACCAAAAAAAAATATGTACTTCTTTTTCATAATTTTTCACCTTTATTTTAAGTTTATGCAAGTATCGATCAATAACTGGAATTGCTTAGTAATCTTGCATTGGCAAAATTATCATTTAGTAATGAATAGTCTTTTCATACAAACATAGTGTAACACCGAATTCAGTCACAAAGCCTGAGTTTGAGGCGATGAGATGGTAAATTTGATACTATCAAACATGCTTATCTCTAGCAAGGAAAATTATTACCGTGTAAGACTGACAAATTCGGTGTAAAGGATGATACGCTTACCAGGGAAAAAAAGAGTGTGACTCTCTTTGAAGTGCTTAAATAATGTAATGATTTACCAATTATTACAAAGTTTCATTGGTGACATTCGAAGTAACAGATAAAGGGCTACCAGTGTGGAATGTATTAAGGCACATATGTCGTCATGGAAGTACGTGACCTCTTTGTATGCCTACTTGCCAAATCAAAAACTTATACGGAAGCCAAACGTTGCTTCGGCACTGTAAGAGTCTCCAAAATCATCCATTGAAGTCTTTGCCGCTCCTTGCGCGTAAAAGTCAACAGCATCGCGAATCTTAACCGTGCCTCCACCACTAACTTCCAGCCAGGCATCTTGTTCAGGAAAATCCAGGTTAGTACCAGATGCGTTGATTGCTGTTTTATCGCCATCGAGGTTGGCGTAAAAGTTTGAAGCAACGAAACCAACAACTTTGACCGGCTTCTCCGGGGCAGATCGACGCTCCAACATCAGACCAAACTTGCCGGTCAATGTGTGGTTCTGACTATTATCCATACTGACCCTTACTCCATCAGAATCAGTAAATGGGTCAAAAGTAGACCTGCTCCAGGTAAACTCTGCGTGTGGGACTACGCTGGTATTGCCCCAGCTTTTCCACAGGTGGATGCGTTGGCCAAACTCACCGCTAAAAACGATGTTTTCACCATCGATTTGATGTTCCCTGATGCGAGTGGAGTGAAAGTCTGCAGTATAGAGAGTATGCTGTGCAACGAGATCAGCGTAAAAACCTTTATCACCGTACCATGTGGAAGTTACTCCAAAACCATAAAAATCACTATCAATAGATGCGACCCTCTTTTCATCTACACCATCTACCCTGACTTCGCTACGGCCAATCAAACCGTTGACACCAACCATCCACCGTCCGTAGCCATTTCTAATAATTTCCCTGTCTATACCGGCCTGCGTGTAGTATCGATTATCCCTAAAACTTGCATGGCCATCAGGTGATATATCACGGGTGTTACCGATCACCCTGATCCAGCCATCCATACCTTTATAGTCTCGCTTTCCAACAACACCATTCCTATCTTCACGATGACCTACCCGACCATGCAAAGAATTCATATAAGTGAAAATTGGCGCCAGTATACGATAACCAGCTGTCTGCGGTAATAACCCTAAAGACTGCAGATACCAGTTCTGACCATCGGCCTTGTAAAGATTGTACAGGTAGGCCCCACCGCCAACACCGCCGTTGGCTACGGCGAAAGAGCCTGTCGAGGTACCGGTAACCTCGATAACCTTGATGCCATCCGTCGGACCGGAACCGGTCAAAGCACCAGTCCCGCCAGCATTGTTGACATTAACTGTCGTCGTGCCGGCGTTGGTGACGCCAGTCACCTTCAGTTTGTCTGTTGTGTCCACAGTGCCATCGTCAAGTACCGTGTCAATTTTGAGAGTTCCAGTGCCGGTATAGTCACCAGTCACCGTCAATACATCACCTGCTGCACCATCCTGCATAGTAATGATACCGCTATTGGTCACATCGTTAGCAATAATACCAAACACCCCGGTGCCACCGCCGGCGCCGTAAAAGGTGCCGCCTGCCAGGTTGAAGACATCTGTTCCTGTTCCCATGTTGACATTACCGGTGACCGAAGCGCCGGTGTTAACGATCGTCGTAGAATTCCCGCCATCATTATAGATGGCTCCACTGCCACCTGTTACAGAAGCGCCAGAATTCAAAGTGATATTGGTCGTGTTACCGGTAGGAGTCCTAGTCCTGATTCCATAGCCGGTACCACCGGAGACTGCACCACTGACGGTGACTGACAGATCACCCGTGCCGCGGTTGTTGGCATCAATCCCATCCACTCCGCCAGTGACATTAGCTACGTCTATGGTCATATATGTTGGACTACTGACAAATCCGCAGGCGTAGGCATTAATCCCGTCACTGGCAGTCCCGGTGACAGTTCCGGTAGTTGTAATCGTCATTCCACCCGTGCCGCCGTTGTCGGCATCAATCCCCTCGCTGGCACCAGTAATAATTGAGCTGTTATTATCGGTAAACGTTATAGAAGTATCTGCGGCTCCGTTGTCCAGGTCTAAGGCAGCACCCCCATTTGTGGTAGTGTCAATACCAAACCCAGCATTAGTAGTCACAGAAAGAGCCCCGCCGGCAGCAGGGGTTGGGGACTGTGTCGTATCTGCACCCGCTGCCCCAGAACCCGTCCATACCCCTGGATTGAGAGGGTCTTCGGTAAGCGTCCCGCCATAGGCCGTACGAATACGGCTGTAATAACCGGTAAACATGGCACCGACGAATGTGGAGACAATTGCAACTCGTGCCGGAAAACTTAGTTTCTTTTTCGTCCTCTTTGTTTTCATTGAATATTGATTCAGATAAATTAGCTTTTTTTAATGATAGTGTTGTTAATGTAAATTTATGTATAGGGATTTCAATGTTAAATCTTGATGTAGCGGCACGATTTATCGTGCCTGATGATAAGGGTTTGATAAATCAAACCACTACAATAAGTAAATTCAAATGTAAGAAGAGCTCATGAATTAATCACACGTAAATTTCTTCAAAGTCCTCCGAATACGCTAAGTTGAGTTTGTTTTTTATACAATAGTTTGTACTCTTTTTTACGATGTTTGAATGTAATAACAATATATCTATAGGTCTGTCAAAAACAATATTCAGACATTTTAAGCCGTAGGTTGCGGTTTGACCGCTATACGGACGGCTTCTTCTCTCCTGTCCCTATCTTCTCTTACTCTCTTTCGGGTGCAAAGGTAATCAGGGTCCCAGCCTCCTTTGATACAGGCGACACTGCCATCGGACAGGCAAAGCCAGGAATAATCTCCAGATCGTAAAGCTCGGAGATATTGCCGTCGATTCGCAGCCAGTCAACACAAGTGCCGGATGTAAGATCTATGATCTGGACACCACACCACGGTTCCGAATCAGCCTCTTTGAGCTTTTGATCAAGATCAAGCCCCTCAAAGCGCTTGTAGCGTGGCTTGGAAAGCCCGACAAGTGCCAGGTTGCCATGGAAGGTCAGACCACGCAGAAAGCCGGGGCAGAATATGCGTGGTTCAAACTTGCCCTTGCCATTCTTGTCTTTCTTGACCACTCCCAGCTCTCCAGCACCGGAATTAAGGAGCCATATCTCGCCGTTGTGGACTCTCGGTGAGTGTGGCATTGACAAGCCCTCACAGATAATTTCGTTGCTTTCAACATCGATCATAATTCCACCATCTACCCGCCGGTCACGCCAACCGTCAATGGTGTCTGAACGGCTAACCGCAGTTACATAACGAGGTTTACCATCCTGCATGGCCAGGCCGTTTAAGTGACAACGGTCCTCATCGATGAGGGCAGAGACAAAAAAAGGCTTCCACAACATCACAAAACTATGACGGGATGAGACCGTAGAAAGACAATTAAAGCGTGTGTTGACAAAAACCGGTCGGCCTTTGTCATCGATACCAACATCATGGGCATCGAGCCTGCCGGTAACATGGACAGTACGTGGCATATAGCAGGCATCGAAGATGTGGTTGATACGCTGACCTGTCTCCAAAACGTTCTCAAAACGCATGACATGGTAGCCAGCGTTCATGGTCAGGCCGCCCTGAGTATCCATGCACAGCCCCATGGGCTTGCACATGCTGGCCTGATGGATGTTAATGCCGCCTTCCTTGTTACGGCCAACTAAATAGAGCAGGTCGGACTGATAGGAGGTAATGGCAATGGAGATATTGAGCTTGGATAGTCTGGAAACAAGCCCACCAGAGACAGAATATTCAACCTTTTTGGAATCATTTTTATCTGATGTGGCAGCTGGGGCAACATACTTACCTTGCTCGACTCTATCTGCGAGCGTCGTAGCAGACTGATAGTTTGCTGCCATATCATTTGCAGCACTTTTTTCCCGTTTCTTTCTCTGGGGCATAGTTATTCATAAACAAATCTCAATTAAGTACTACAGCGTATTCTTTAGACTTATTTTTAAGCTATTAGTTAATTTACACTTATGCGTCGGCAGAGTAGCATTTTTACAATAATTTTACAACGATAAATATCCTATAATTACCCTGTGATTTCCCTCGTAAAATTATTGCGCTTATTGTTTTGACATAATAAGGTTGTTTTGGTAGCATTTTTTCCTATTACCAAAAATGCTAAATTACACGTGAAAGTGTAATATTTAAGAATATTTTGTAATGAACAAACATATGGCAGATGCCGTATTTACTATTTTGAACAGCAGCTAATAATCTACGTAATTAGCAATTGAAGGGAGTTGTATATGGCAAAGATAAAGACCGCCCTGATAAGCGTTTCTGATAAGACAGGAATAATAGACCTCGCTAAAGGTTTAGCAGACCTTGGTATTAAAATTATGTCGACGGGTGGTACTGCTAAGTCGATCAGAGAAAATGATATTGAGGTTACCGATGTGTCTGAATATACGGGCTTCCCGGAAATAATGGATGGCAGGGTAAAGACGCTCCATCCAAAGATTCATGGTGGCCTGCTTGCGGTAAGGGATAACGAAAGTCATATGAAACAGATAGAGGATTTAGGGATTGGCACTATAGACCTTGTTGTTGTAAATCTGTATCCGTTTGAGAAGACTATCAGCAAAGAAAATGTATCTCAGGAAGAGGCTGTTGAAAATATTGATATTGGTGGACCATCTATGATCAGGTCTGCTGCTAAGAATTTCAAACACGTTGCGATCGTAGTAAATCCTGATCGTTATGATGCGCTATTGGGAGAATTAAACGAAAAAGGCTGTGATCTCTCATATGAGACGCGTTATGAGCTGGTTACTGAGGCATTTAAACATACCAGTCAATACGATAAGATAATCTTTGATTACTTTAACAGGGATAATAAAGATGCTTATCCGGACTCGATAAGCATTGAACTGCATAAAAAGCAGGACTTGAGATATGGTGAAAATCCACATCAGACAGCAGCGTTTTATGGCTCTAAGGATCTTGGTGTTCCATGCATCTCAAATGCGGAACAGTTGCATGGTAAGGAACTGTCCTTTAACAATATTTTGGATACCGATGTCGCAATTGAAATCGTTAAGGAGTTTGACACACCATCTGCTGTCTTAATTAAACATGCCAATCCATGTGGTGTTGCAACTGCAGAAAACCTTAAAGACGCTTTTACAAAAGCATACAGCACCGATACCGTTTCGGCTTTTGGATGTATACTGAGTTTAAATAGGAGAGTTGATGTGGCGACAGCTGAGGCCATCACAGAACCGGGCCATTTTGTTGAGGCGATAGCGGCGCCGGGCTTTGACGATAAGGCTATTGAAATATTGACTACAAAGCGAGGTTGGGGGAAAGATCTTCGATTGTTAAAATTAGACTCGCTGGGTGATACTACCATAAAGAAGGGAATAAAAGATTTTAGAGGTGTTGTTGGAGGGGTACTGGTTCAGGATAAAGATATGAATTCCGGTGACAAAGATCAGTTGAAGGTGGTTACAAAAAAAGCGCCGACAGATGATGAGATAGATGAACTATTATTTGCATGGAAGGTTTGCAAACACGCTAAATCAAATGCAATAATATTTACAAAAGATAAGATGGTTATTGGTGTGGGAGCGGGCCAGATGAGCCGTGTTGACTCCACAAACATTGCAATCAGCAAATCAGGTGGCAGAACTACTGGAACGGTTATGGCCTCTGATGCCTTTTTCCCTTTTCCGGATTGTATAGACATTGCGGCGAAGGTCGGGATCACTGCCATAATACAACCCGGTGGTTCCAAAAAAGATCAGGATTCGATAGATGTCGCAAATGAACATGGAATCGCAATGGTATTTACCGGTGAGAGGCATTTTAAACACTAAACTGTTTTAAAGGCAATAATGTAGGTTTCAAGTTTATATCAGTAGCGTCCGGTTAGTTTTTTGCATGTACCATTTTTTTATACCCGAACTGTCGGAAGAGACGTAGGGCGAGGCTTTAGCCTTGCGATTAATGTACAAAAGCAAACCTACCCGTCCGAACGGCTTGGCCGGGCGGGAAGGTTTGCCCTACGTGTTACGTGCAAAAAATAACCGGACGCTACTGAGTTTGTATACATTTTAAGAAACGTAATTAAAGGAATAGTTTCTTTTAAGGAAAAGACTCTTTTCGTTATAGATGATGTATGTGTTGATAAATATCGAACGGTAGATGTAATATTGGTTATTCATACGCTCTAGCTATGATTAAGAAATAATAGTACTAATTATAGTATTATTTGAATTTATTATGACATCAGAATCTGAGTGGAATGAAATGGATAATCAGCATGCGATAGAAATTGCTGATCGTGTATGGTGGGTAGGCCATTACCTTCCTGGTGACAAATTCCAGTGTCATGCCTATTTAATTGAGAATGGAAACCAATCAGTACTAATAGACCCCGGTTCTAAGCTGACCTCTGCCGGTATTCTTCGTAAAATTGAAGAAATCATACCTTTCACACAAATACGTTATTTTATATGCCATCATCAGGACCCGGATATTACCGGATCTCTATCTGAGTTGGAACAGAAGATTGAGAGAGACGACTGTCTGTTAGTGACACACGGGCGAGCAGCAGCCTTGCTGAAGCATTGTGCACTTAAAACCCCATTCTGGCTTATAGAAGATAACGATTGGAAGCTGGATCTGGGGAGTCGTATACTGCATTTTGTTTTCACGCCTTATCTTCACTTTCCCGGAGCATTTTGTACCTTTGATAGTGTAAGTAAGATAATGTTTTCCAGTGATATATTTGGTGCATTTACGGATGATTGGTCACTGTTTGCCAAAGATGAAAGTCATTTTGAAAATATCCGTCCGTTTCATGAACATTACATGCCGGCCCGGGAGATTTTGTTACATGGGCTGTTAGAAATAGAGAAATATCCAATAAACATGATTGCTCCTCAACATGGTTCTATTATTAAAGGTCGTTTAGTGAACTATATGATTGAGCAACTGAAAGGATTGGATTGCGGGTTGTATTTAATGCATAAGGACGGAGATGTTCAGCGTTTATCCTACATCAATGAGGTGTTAAATGATATATTAAAGACCATGGTGTCTTGCCGTAAGTTTACCGATTTTGCTTCCAATTTATTAACTCTTTCTCAACGTTTATTACCTGTAGAATTGTTAGAATTCTTTGTTTTACTCGAAAATAAACAAGTATTGCATTTAACACCATTAACACGATATAGAGGAGACATTATACCCTCTCCTGCTTTTTGTGAAGAAATCTGGTCACTCAACCAGAAAGATCAGGACAAGAACTATTTAGAATTGAGCAATGCAAATACTGAAGAGATTTTAAAATATTTCATATCCCAGGATTACAACAGTGCAAACATTAAAAGAGGATATTTATTAATTCCTCTATTCTCACCTAGAGACAACAGTCCTCAGGCATTATGTATTTTTCATTTGACTAAAGATGTTGACATCAGTACCGAACTGGATCAAATGATAGGACAATTGAGCGTTCCGCTGTCTGTGGCAATAGAACGGGAGGCAGTATACCGCACATTGGAGCTGGAACGGGATAACATATATAAACGTTCTATTCGTGATCCTTTGACATTATTATTTACGCGGTCTTACATGCAGGATTCCGTACAGCGTTTGCTTGCTATACACAATCGTGATGACACGGCTGATATAGTTCTGGTGATATGTGATATTGACCATTTTAAACGCATTAATGATACATATGGTCATGTTATTGGGGATAATGTAATCAAAGCTGTTGGTAGTATATTGCTTGAGAATACACGTAGTACCGATATACCAGTACGTTATGGCGGGGAAGAATTTACTGTCTTTATGCCGGTGAAAACAGTTGAAATAGGAACGCTACTTGCCGAACGAATGAGACAGAAAATACAGGAAATAGGATTCTTAAGTTATGATAAGAAAGATAAGTTTTCCATCACGATCAGTGCGGGCGTGGCCTTACATCGGCAGAATGAGCCTTTGAAGGAATTGATTCAGCGTGCGGATGATAAATTATATCAAGCGAAGGAAAGTGGCCGTAATCAAGTATGTGTGGAAACTGACAGTGAAGAGTAAGAACAGAAGAGTCTGTTCTGCTACTTAATATATATAAAGGTTCATATCTGCAATCTCTCATACTTTTGTGTTTTTCTTCATTCAACCTATGGCCTGCGTAAGCCTGTTTTGGTTAAATCGTTGACTTGAAAAGGTTAAGTTTATAATATACACACTCTTGTTTCTCCAATTCGCTTTTTTTGGAATTCATTTTTATGATGCCTGTAGTCTGGGTGGGAACGGAAACAAATATAGTAAATCTTATGAAAAAGATCACCATTAAGATCACAAGTTCTTATTCTAGAAAGGAGTACCAGATTTATGAAATCAAAATGTAGGATATTTAATCGTTTACTGGCAGTTACGTTTTTGGTTATGTTCTTCGCGGCAGGCTGTGCAACAACTACGGTGAAAGAAACAACTCTTGCTCCCACAGAAGAGGTGGAAACAGCATCATCTCTCTCGACTATAGAATCTGGAAGGGTCCTGGCAGATATTACCGACTCAAATCAAATTCCTGCTTTTAAAGATGATTATGGTAGAATAGAATTGCTTTACGCAATAGACAAAAGCAGGAAATATTTTGAAAAAGTAGAGTCATATCCTGACTCCTTAAAATCAATGGGTTTTACACCTGAAAAACAGATAGAGACCTTAAAGCTTTTCAGGGATGGATATGTTAGTAGCAAGAGCCCGCAGGAGTTGACAGAATTTATTGCTAAAAATTTCAGGATCTTTCAGGCTATTGGAAAGGGACATGGAGGCGAAGTCAACTTTAGAGGTTATGGGTTTCCCCTTTCAGACAAAAATGTTACACATACTACAAGCCTTGCATATGATTTGAATTTGAAAACTTCAACCTATTTTGGTTCATTAGGTTTAATTGTAAATCCAATGCGGAGCATAGCTACCGATGACAGGGCTTTTCCGCCTGGTGGACTTGCATTTGTGGCAATAGAAGAGGCGACAAACCTTAATAAGAAGGGGCAAGCTGGGAAATCATTTTTTGTATTAACGCATGATTCTAGGGCTACTACAAAAACGACTGACAGGGCAGAAATTTTCTTTGGGATAGGCGAAGATGCTGTTCAAAAAGCGAAGAACTTCAATACCAATGGAAAGCTTTATTATCTTCTAAAACGGTAAGCTGATTAATTAAATTACACTCGTTCCCACGTAAAATGTGGGAACGAGTATTGCGGTATTCTGTTGTATGATGCGTATTCATAATCGCTTATACCGAGATCTGTCTGGTGTGCATCATAAATCATCTTTTTTATTACCTCTCTTCAGGCTCGCTCAGATTAAACAGTCATGCATGAAAATGCTCTTTTTTTATGTCATGCTGTCCTCTTGATCACATCTACAACTTTTTTCTCACTTATCGTTATTTAAAATTAAATACTTGTGCTGCTTTTTTAGATGCTCAGACCATATGAGGCTTGAACTTACATATTTTATGTGATAAAATCTAAGTTTTTGCTGCTTGTCTCGCGGGCAGGTTTTCTTGCTTCTATAAGTCGTAGCAAGCGGTTTGATTTATCTATTATAAAGGGATATCCTTACACGGATGTACGGTTAAAGCACAATGTGCCTTCCGTTATATCTTATTAGAAGGCCAGAAGGGCTCTCAGGAATATAAATTATGAAGAGTACGAATTGGTGGAAATATTTACTTGCTGTCCTGGTTGTAGGTGCATCAGGTGTTATCTTTATGGGTTTCAGTACGTACAAAGATGCTCCTCCAAAACCTGATTATATTTCACCTTCAGGGGTGGAAATTGTTCAACGGGCAGCTGTTGAACGTGGACAACTGGTCTTCCAGAAATATGCTTTGATGGAATACGGAAGTATGTTCGGGGATGGCGCCGCACGAGGACCGGATTTCACTGCCGAGGCTCTCCACCGTATTGCGGTCGAGATGAACGATTATTATGGCAGGCAAGTTACAAATAACAATTTGGACGAGTTATCTCAAATAGAAAAAGATGGTATCTCTATCAGAGTGAAGCGTGAACTCAAGGCAAATCGCTACGATGGGGAGAGAAACATAGTAGTCCTTACCGAGGGGCAGGCATATGCGGCAGAGCGGCTGGTTGAATACTATAGTTCAAAATTCAAGGGAGACCACAAGGAAGCTTTCAAGCCGGCAGGCTATATTACAGACGATTCTGAACTCAAAGATCTTACGGCCTTTTTCTTCTGGGGTGCGTGGGTTTGTGCGGTAGAAAGACCCGGAGGTGAATCCAGTTATACCCATAATTGGCCTTTTGATGAATATGCTGGGAATACTCCGACACCGTCAGTAATCCTATGGAGCGTTATCGGAATGCTGTTTCTGATTTTCGGTCTGGGTGCGGTTCTCTGTACTTATAGTTACTATTCTAAGACCTCGCAGTTACAAGTCAAAGAAAACCCTGTTAACAATAAAAGTGTTGACGCATCAGCTCCCACAGCCAGCCAACGTGCAACATACAAGTTTTTTGTGGTTGCAGTTGCACTGTTTTTCATACAGATAGTGGCCGGTGTCTTGACGATTCACGATTTTGTCGGATTTACAACTTTTTTCGGTTACAATATTTCTGAATTCCTGCAGATAACTATTACGCGGAGCTGGCATGTACAGTTATCGGTTTTGTGGATAGCTACCTGCTGGATAGCCGGTTCTATATTCATTCTTCCTGGTATTTATAGGCAGGAACCGAAGCGTCAGGTACTCCTTATCAACGTACTCTTCGGTTTGTTGGTTTCAGTAGTTGTAGGTATGCTCGTAGGCTGCTTTTTGGGGCCAAAGAACCTGCTTGGTGACCATTGGCGGTTGCTAGGTAATCAGGGTTGGGAATTTGTTGAACTCGGTAAATTGTGGCAGGTTGTCCTCTTTGCATCACTCGTTATGTGGTCCGTAATTATATACCGAGGGGTAAAACCTGCTTTGAAAGGACAGTCTGCATTTTCTCTGCCGTATTGGATTCTCTACTCTGTTATCGCAATAACTATTCTATTCCTGTCAAGCTTTGTGGGCGGGAAGAATACCAATTTTGTCATTGCCGATTTCTGGCGCTGGTGCGTTATCCACATGTGGGCAGAGTGCTTTTTTGAGGTATTTACGACAATGATCATCGCCTGCTATATGGTATTCATGGGTTTAGTATCACGGCAGGGTGCGATCAGGGTAATCTACCTGGCGACACTGCTGTTTCTCGGTTCTGGCCTGCTGGGCATTTCTCATAACTTTTACTGGAACGCGAAACCTGCCGCTCTTATGGCTATGGGCAGTGTCTTCTCGACGCTCCAGGTGATTCCTCTTGTACTGCTGACACTGGAAGTCTGGAAATTCGTACGGGTACCGGAATACTCGTTGAGACGTTCAGCAAATTCTGCCGTAGCAGGATCATCCTTCGGATTCTCAGAGGCCTTTCTTTTCCTCATTGCCGTAAATTTCTGGAACTTTTTCGGCGCTGGTGTATTTGGTTTGATTATAAACCTTCCTATCATAAATTATTATGAACATGGCACCTATCTAACGGTCAATCACGGTCACGCCGCTTTAATGGGCGTTTACGGTAACCTTTCGATAGCGGCAGTTCTTTTCTGCAGTCGGCATGTTATAATTGCCAGGCGCTGGAACGTAAGGCTTCTGCGCTCTACCTTCTGGGCGATTAACGTGGGACTCCTGCTGATGGTGGTGATGGATACATTCCCGGCCGGAGTTTTACAATTCAGGTCGGTTGTTGAAAATGGCTATTGGGTCGCCCGCTCACAGGAATTTATCCTTGGCGGTACCTTCCAGGTATTGACATGGTTGCGTGCGGTTGGTGGTGTGCTCTTTTTTGCCGGTGTGGTTCCGTTACTTTACTTTATGATATCTCGACTGAACTCACTCAAGGCTGCTGCGACAGAGCATAGTTCAGAAGAGCCGATCCTTATAAAGGAAGAAATTCCGGAGTGTGATGTGCGGGTGGCATAGACTTATTGCAGTGTAAAAAAAAGAGACAGGTTTTTTTATATTCTACTATAAAACAAATCTGTCTCTTTTTTTTTAAAAATTACAACTTATCCAAACAGTGGCTTTAAGGAGGAAGTTCTAATGGAGTGGAAAATTATAGGCATAATTGCCGCAGTATGTACAACTTCAGGCTTTATTCCGCAGATAATTAGAGGATTACGTACAAAGAGACTGGATGATGTATCTCCCGTTATGTGTATACTCTTAATCTTTGGCCTCTCATTATGGTTGTCCTATGGCATACATATTGATGATATGATAATTATCGTGGCAAATGCATGTGGGGTTGTATTCAGCATAACTATTATTACTTTGCGTTTTAAATATATGAGACAGAGATAATATCAGTAAGATAATATTTTGCAGAAGCAAAGAAGAGATTTTTCGTAATTCAAGATTATTGTGACGTGTCTTTAGATGTAAAATAAAAGTGTCTGTTTCTCTTGGAGAATAAAGAAGGTTCGGGCAAGCCTAACTTGATGTATAGGAAATTCAAAGTTGGTGACGTTGAGATTCTTCGGTCGTTCCTTCCTCAGAATGACATGCTGACTTGTCATTCTGAATGTAGCGAAGCGGAATGAAGAATCTAACTCGTCATGAAGAATCTAACTCGTCATTCAGACAGTTGGCAGATCCGACAAAATTAACTATGGAATCAAAATTCCGCATACTCATTATTGATGATAATAAAGAACTCAGTGATAGTTTAAGTGAAGTCTTAGAGGGTGATGGGTTTGCCATAGAGACAGCTAATAATGGTAAAGATGCAATAAACAAGTCACAACTCAATAGATACGACATTGCTCTCGTTGATATTAAACTGCCAGATATTTCCAGAACAGAACTCGTGAACCATTTGGTAGGTGTCTTCCCTTCGATGGACTTTATCCTTATGACTGCTGATGCCGATCTAAGCACTGCGATGGAATCAGTTAAACATGAATATGTCATATCTTATGAACTTAAACCATTGGATACGAATCATCTTCTATCTACACTCAATCAAGTAGCCAAAGGTAGAATGTGAGATACAGAAGCTAACTCAAGCGGTAGAACAATCTTCAGGTACAATCATCATAACAGATACTAACGGTAAAATAGAATATGCCAATCCCGTTTTTACAAGGCATACAGGTTATACAGGTGGAGAAGCCATGGGGAAAACCCCAAGAATATTGAAATCCGGCAAAACGCCACCTGCAGTATTCGAAGAGCTGTGGAAAACAATTAAATCAGGCAACGAATGGAAGGGGGAATTTTGTAACAGGAAAAAGAATGGTGAACTCTATTGGGAGTCTGCATCAATTTCTCCTGTAAAAGAGCTGAGGGTGTTTAAGGTTGATGACGGCAGCAGTGCTGATTGCGGAACAGTTAAGTTTGAATGCAATGTCTTTACTTTAACTGTTACAGCTACAGATGATTGCGGCAATGAAGGTACAGGTTCCGATATCTTTGTCTTCCCATCAAAGCATGATGGACACAGTCATGATGATGACACTGGAAGTGGTCACAAGAAGAACAAAAAGTAGTCTTTTAATCCTTATATTAACGAGTAATGGGTGCCGCCTGATTGTTCAGGTGGCACCCTTGCTTGTTTCCCTTCTCCGTTATGTATTAGTTAGATGAGAAGTAATGGAATATGGAATTTACTAAATACACACTATTTCTTTTCTATTTGAAAACAGGCAAAATTCCTTAGTTTCTTATGTAGTATCAACTAAATATTGAGAGAAGGATGGTGCAAAGATACAGTCCTATTGATATAGCCGGTAATGGGGGCAACGATACAGCTGTAACTTTTAGGATAAATTGCATTTGATACATCCGACGCCTCGGTAGTTCCCGAACCAGCAACAATTGCCCTTCTCGGAATTGGCTTAGCATGACTTGCAGGGGCAGAAGTAAGGCGTAGACGAAAAAGAGAGCAGTTATACCAGTCACGAAATGGAATTAGGAAGAGACGTAGGGCGAGGCTTCCCGCCCGAACGTACCCGTTCGGTACGGGCGGTAGCCTTGCGCTGATTGTACGAAAGCAAACCTAAAGGATTGCCCTACGAATAAAGCGTATAAATATTCATTTTAAAGTGCCTAAAACTATTTTGATATGGTTGTAATATAGAAAAATCTGTATTCTTATGGTTAAGTCAGTAAAGTAGTTATCTCAGAGAAATTAGCGTTTATTTTCAACAATTCAATACGCTGGAAAGAAAGGAAGAATAAAAATGAAAAAGATATTATATTTCCTAATGGCAATGCTGGTTTGCTTATTTAGCGTTTCACCCATGATCCATGCCGGTACGATTTACTTATCCGATGCATCAGCAGAAAACTTGAGCACTGTCGATGATTCCACGGGTGTAGGCACCAGTGTCGGGTTGTTCGGGTCAAACCTTAATATGGGCGGTTTGGCGTATGATTCAAATACGAGTACCTTGTATGGTGTTGCTGCCACCGACAACACGCTGTATACTATCAACGAGAGTACCGGTGCAGTAACGTCCATCGGCAGTCTCGGGTCTGGTTTTGATACTAATATGGGCTTGGCTTTCGACATAAATACCAACACACTTTATCTCAGCGGCAGTGCTGGTTCTCAGGCCACCGACAATCTCTACACGGTTAGTACGAGCACAGGCGTGGCCACAGCAGTGAACTCGCTAACCACAAAGCTCAACGCGTTGGCGTTCGATCCAAACACGAGCACGTTGTTCGGTTTCACCAGATTCGGTGATAAGCTATATACAGTCAACACTACGAACGCTGTTACTACCGAAGTGGGTTCCGTCGGGTTCAACGCAACGGGTATGGGGGCAGCTTTTGACGCAATGACAAGCACTTTATACTTGGTGGAGGATTCCACAGACCTATTTTACACAGTGAATACATCAACTGGCCTAGCGACTGCCGTTGGTTCTGGGCTTGGATTTACCTCGCCCCAAGGACTGGCGTTTGCCTCAACAGCAGTCCCCGAACCCACAACAGTTGCTCTTCTCGGAATCGGCTTAGCAGGACTAGCAGGTGCAGAAGTAAGACGTAGAAGGAAAAAGAAAGCAGTAGATAAAAGCTAGGAATTTGTTTACCCAAATTGCCTTATAATACTAACGTCTATATTCTTAATACATTGGGTAATTCCTAGAGTAATATCTTGGGATGGAATAAAATTCTCCTAGTTTCATTTTGCAAAGAGGGAAAATAAAAAGACCATCTTCCCGCCCGGTCATAACGTTCGGACGGGCAGCAAAGATGGATTAAAATCCCCGGTACTTATTGCCGGGAGACAGGATATTTGTTTACTATTCAATTTAACAAAAGTACATAACGGAATATCACTAACAACATTTATAAGTACTTTCCAAAAATTACATTCAACCGTTCCTTCACTTCATTCGGAATGTTATCCTTATGCGTTACAATGGCATTGCTTGACGCATTGGCACATCCGCAATTTCTTTCACCTTCAATCATTGGTATGGCATGTTTGATTATTGCCTTGGCCGTATCAACGTTTTTCATGATGTTTTGGAGTACTATCTCTGCGGTAACATCTTCTTCTCCCTCATGCCAGCAGTCATAATCAGTGGAAAGCGCCAGTGTGCTGTAGCATATTTCCGCTTCACGGGCCAGTTTTGCCTCCTGCAGGTTTGTCATTCCGATAATACTTACGTCCCATTGGCGATAAGTCAGTGACTCTGCTCTGGTAGAGAATTGAGGCCCTTCTATGCATACGTAAGTTCCTCCTTTGTGGACGGTAGCTCCAGCACTGTTTGCTGCTTTATGGAGTGTGTCTGCCAGGACTGAGCAGACCGGATCGGCCAGGCTTACGTGACCTACGATTCCATCTCCGAAGAAGGTGCCTGTTCTACCTTGTGTACGATCAATAAACTGGTCAGGAATCACTATGTCCAGAGGTTTAATCTCTTCCTTCATGCTTCCTACTGCACTGACAGCAATTATCCTTTCGACTTCAAGTTTCTTCATACCATAGATATTTGCGCGAAAATTCAATTCTGATGGTAATATACTGTGGGTTTTTCCATGTCGCGGGAGGAAGACAACGTCTTTCCCTTCCAGTTTCCCGGTAATAAATTTATCAGATGGGTTCCCAAAGGGCGTTTCTACTGTTATATTTTCAACATCTGTTATTCCTTCAATATTATACAAACCACTGCCGCCAATTATCCCTATTCTTCCATTAGTCATATTTTAGTCCTTAATTAAATATATAGGAAATTCAAAGTCAAGATTCCTCGATCGTTCCTCCCTCAGAATGACATGCTGAGATATTATTCTGAATGAAGCGAAGCGGAATGAAGAATCTGACTTGCAAAGTATTATTAAAAGTACATTATTTTAACGATGCATCCTGTACCGTCAAGAACTAATTCAATCGTGATTTAATCATGATTGACAGTAATACTAATTATTATATAATTATTGCCAATATATTGTTAATGCTCCAGAATTGTTCGATTTGGGAATTATAAAGTTTCCGGGATTTTCAACACAGGAGAAATAAAAGGTGGCTAAGAAAATACAGACTAAGAAGTTTGAAGATGTTCAATATATAAAAGAGAAGTATATAGGTATTAAAAAAGAGATACAGAAGGTTATCGTAGGCCAGGATGAGATGATTGAGGCGATCATTATTGCTCTTTTTTCTGATGGTCATATTCTGTTGGAAGGTTATCCCGGGCTGGGGAAGACTATAACGATTAAGACGTTGTCAAGGGCGATTGACGCAAAATTTCAAAGGATACAATTTACTCCGGATCTGATACCCAGTGATATTACCGGCTTTGAATTGTGCGATCCTGAAACCAGGAAGAGTACTGTTCAGAAGGGCCCGGTTTTTACGAATTTACTATTGGCTGATGAGATTAACAGGGCGCCTGCAAAGGTTCAGAGTGCGTTACTGGAAAGTATGCAGGAGAAACAGGTGACGATAGGCAGAGAGTCTTTTAAGTTGGAAAAGATATTTATCGTCCTTGCAACTCAAAATCCAATAGAGATATCCGGCACCTATCTTCTGCCGGAAGCTGAGGTTGACAGGTTTATGTTCAAGATAAGGGTTGAGTATCCTTCTTATGAAGAAGAGAGGGAGATAGCGGAGAGGCAAATTGGTGATGAAGAGCCAGACCTGGAAGCGGTTTTACATCCCGATGAAATAATTGCATTGAGAAATTTCATCGCAAAAAAAAATCCATTGCATAAAGAATCTGAAATACTGAAATATTCGACACGCATCGTAAGAGCAACAAGACCGAATTCTGATGGTGACGAATATATAAGCGAAATGGTTATGTATGGCGCTTCGCCTCGCGCTTCAATTTACCTGGCGAAGGCTGCACGTGTTTACGCTTTTCTATCAGGTAGCGAAATAGTTCTGCCGGAACACATCCACAAGATGGCATACCCCGTTTTAAGGCACAGAGTGATTTTAACACACGAGGCAGAGTCTCAGGGAATTGATCCGGACGATGTAATAAGTAAGATATTGAAAAAGGTACCAATACTAGAAACAGATACTTAAATTTAATGTTCTTCTGGCAAGCCTTGTTTGCTAACATATCATTCTGAAGGAGGAACGACTGAAGAATCTCTTCGTGGAAATGTTATTAACCTTACGAAGCACATTGGCTTACTAACGAGAGATTCTTCGCTTCACTCAGAATGACAATGGTGTATCTGCTTGGATAAATGCAGTTAAAAGGGAAGTCTGAAATCAAACGGGATAGATTCCCGCTCAACAGACTGCGGGAATAACAGAAAAGGTAAGTGAGCGGAGGGGACTAATTTATTGAGAAGCAAGATAAGGTTACATTTACAAAGAATGGTAGCTAATCTTTTTGAAGGTTCTTTCTCCAGTTACATGAACTCAACAAGAGGGATTGAGCTTGATGAGTTGAGGCAGTATCAGCCGGGTGATGAGTTCAGGTCTATTGATTGGAAAGCTACTACTAGGACCGGTGCCTTGCATGTTAGATTAAAGTTGGTAGATAAAAGGACCAACATATTCTTCTTGATTGATAGAAGCGGATCAACGAAGTTTGGTACGGCACGCTTTACTAAAGAGGAAATTCAGTCTTCCATAATCTCTACACTCGTCCAATCTGCAACAGAAACAGGTAATCTTGTAAGCTTCATAACGTTTACGGATAGGGTCGAGAATTATCTTCCTCCACATGCAGGCCAGAAAGAAGGTGTAAGATTGGCCGGAAATATGATGAATGACAAAGTTAAGGGCAGGCTTACGAATATCAACTGTGCATTTAAGTTTTTAAATAATATGCGATTCGCGCCTTCACTTGTGTTTGTGTTATCTGATTTTTTTGCGCCGTTTGATTACGAAAGCTCATTAAAATCACTTGTGAGAAAACATGACGTTATTCCGATAATTATATCTGACATAAGGGAGGAGTCACTTCCTAAGGCGAGAGGTTTTGTGGCAGTAAAGGATTTGGAAACTCAAGGTATAAGGTATCTGGATTTGTCTCAGGATCTCGTTGCAAATTTACAGCATACTAAATTGTTTAATAAACTTAATCTTGGCTACCTTACGTTGAAGACTGATATGAACGAAGAGCAATGGATAAGCTCCTTGTCAGATTTTTTTGATAAGAGGATAAGGCGGAGAAGCAGGATAAAGAGATGAAAAGAGTTTTGTTTATAATGTTTTTGTGTGCGTTTGCATTCCTTATATCTTTTGGCACATGTAATGCTCAACCATCAGGCTACGGGGGTAAACAGGAGTACGGCGATTCTGTCCAGCCGCGTGATATAGACACGCTGATACCTGAAATGGATGCGGCAGCTGAACTATGGCTGTTTGTGGAAAATTATCGGTTTGTTACCGGTAAAATGATACATTTAACCCTGCAGTTGATATGGAAGCTGGGCGTCAGTGTAGATGTGGAAGAGTTTAATACGGTCGATCTTTCTCCTTTCAGGATAGAAAAGGTAACCGTTGGGGAGAGACAGATATTTAATAATGATAGTGACTTCAGTGTTATCACATACATCCTCTCCTTACCTGATGATGCGGAGATGGGGATATACACGGTACCCGCATTCTTAATTTCGTATACCGACGAGGCAAATAAGAGTTCCGGACAGGTACAAACCTCATCCATGGCATTAAAGAAGGTCCCTATTCTTGTTGAGACAGAGCTGGATAGAGATGTAATCGTTATTGGGGATACACTTAAATACAAACTTACGATCTGGCATGAGAAGTATGTACAGATACTGGAAGAGAATATGAAACAACTTAATCTCAGCCCGTTTGATTTAAGAGCTTTCAGGATTAGTGAAGAAGCGGAAGGGGAATTGAAAAAAACTACTATAGAATATGAGCTCTCTATTTATGAGTTACCGGATAAAGCAGAGAATTTTGAAATCCCTTCAATGCCAGTATTGTATTTTGACAAGCGTGAAGGAGATGTTATGGAGTGGGAGGAAGGGAATACGCCTGCGACTCTGAGAATAAGCACTCCGGCAATCCCTGTTTTGATCAATAGTTTGTTGAAAAAAATTGACGTTCCTCTTGAAAAGGCAAAGGGGCCGCTTGTTTATTCGAAAAAGGATGTTTGGTTGAGAAGCCACTTGCCGGTTATCATGGGGGTTATTATCCTAATCTCACTTGGGGCAAATGAGATCAAGAAACTTATTTACCGGATGTCTGCAATAATTAGAGAGAGGATGGCAATGTCTCCCCTCGCACATGCAGAGAGGCTGGAAAAATTGATAGTAGATTTTAACAGCGAAGCTGGAGATGATGAACTGCGGCAGTCTATTGTTAATATTGATTGTATCTTGAGAGGGTTCTTGGGTGCATTGAAGGAGATGCGCAGAGACGTAGTACGGTCAGTAACTACAGCGAAACTTATTGATATAATCAGGGACAAAAAGATGGCGGAGGATATAGTTGGTGCTGCAGACAATGTACTTAAATCATTTGATGGTGTAATCTTTGGTGATATCAATAGAGATGCAATTAAGGAGGCCATGGATGGTGTGCAGGAGATTCTAAAAGAGGCTAAGAGGCGGGGGTATTATTAACTGAATTGTATAGATGCTGGATAATTGGTGAGCATTGATCTTATGGGAAATAGTGACATACGCACTCGTCACTCCAAGTTCATATCATCCTGTCATTCTGAACGAAGAGGAGCGGAGTGAAGAATCTCGTTGTCGACTTTTAGTGGAGAGTAAAAAAGCAGGAAAAATCGTACTCGACGCATATTTTCTTTGTTAAGGATTTGAGTTCAAGTAAATTATAAGTTTGCAAAATATATTTAACATAAATAAGAAGTGAAACAATACTATGTATACATTCTGGCTAACAGGACAAAAACCATTTACACTGGTGTAACCAATAATCTTCAACGCCGTGTATTTGAGCATAAACATCTCATGACTAAAGGCTTTGCGTACAAGTATAAATTAACTAAACTGGTATATTACGAAGTAGGCAGAGATATTAAAGTTGCAATTTCTAGAGAGAAGCAAATTAAGGGATGGCTGAGGAAAAAGAAAATAGCCTTGATTGAATCAGTAAACTCGGAATGGAAAGACCTAAGCGAGGAGTGGCTTTCGGGTTAAGGGGGAAGTTCTTTACGATTGTAGAATCCAGATCTTCGGTCGTCCCTCCCTCAGAATGACATGTGAGTGTGGGGTCGAGGAGTCCAGTTTGATTGTATTACAGTAAGTTCCCTAATATACTCTGCGACCTCTGCGCCTCTGCGTTAAGGTGAATTTAAAAGTAGGAGCTAAAAACATTGAGTCTGGAAAATCCTCTTTTTCTACTGGTATTGATCCCTTTTGCTTTTTTAATTTTTTTAAGAAGAGAAGGGAAATATTTAGGCTATTCAAGTACAAGCCATATAGAAGGGGCTAAAAGTGCTAAGACTTATGTGATGCGGTTGCCAAAGGTACTCTGCTTCATTGCGGTATTATTTGCAATTCTTGCTTTTTCGAGGCCCCAATCCAGCTATTATGAATCAGAGGTATCGTATCAGGGGCGTGAAATAATACTTTCCATAGATACATCGTTCAGTATGACAGGTGAAGCGATGGAGAAGGTCAGGGATGTGGCCAAGGATTTTATAAGGAAAAGGACCCATGATATGATAGGTATTACCATGTATGGAACTGATGCCGTCGTCGTTGTGCTGCCTACATGGGAAACAGAGTTACTAGAGAAATCATTAGACCGGATTAAACCGCATGATGTTGGCGTGAGGACGGCTATCGGAGAGGGACTTTTTACTTCCATTCTTGCACTTATTGAGAGGGACATGGGGCAAGTCTTTGAGATTAAAAAATTGAGAAAGAGCATAAACCGGGTGGAAGGGCTTGGGAAATATTCCCTGGATTTTGCAAAAATGGTCCAGGGTAGGGGCACAATGAAAAACAAGGTAATAATATTGTTTACCGATGGTATATATAATGTGGGAATAAATCCAACCAGGCCGCTCCGTTTTATTAAGCGGTTAGGGGTGAAGGTGCACGTGGTGTCCGTGCCTGCATCCGCAGAGACTGGTGTGGAGCATGAACAGGCGGCAGAAAGAACCGCATCATTGAGAAAAGGTGTTGAGTCAACTGGTGGAAAACTATTTGAAGCTGAGAACTATAAAGAGGTGGAGCAGTTTTATTCCGAGATTGACAAGATAGAAAAGGAAAAGATAATAATGGAAACGGTCGTAAAGAGAAAAGATCTTTTTTTTATCCCAACGGCAATTAGCATCTGTTTCTTATTAGGTATGATAGTGATTGAGAATATATGGTTAAAGATTCCCTGAAAGGATTCTTCGTTCCAATCAGAATGACAAGTTATCAAAATATGTCATTCTGAACGAAGAGGAGCGGAGTGAAGAATCTCGTTGTCGGCTTATAGTGGAGAGTGAAAAAGCAGGAAAAATCGTACTCGATACATATTTTCTTTGTTAAGGATTTAAGTTCAAGTAAATTATAAGTTTGCAAAATATATTTAACATAAATAAGAAGTGAGACAATACTATTTATACATTATGGCTAACAGGACAAAAACCATTTACACTGGTGTAACCAATAATCTTCAACGCCGTGTATTTGAGCATAAACATCTCATGACTAAGGGCTTTGCGTACAAGTATAAATTAACTAAACTGGTATATTATGAAGTAGGCAGAGATATTAAAGTTGCAATTTCCAGAGAGAAGCAAATTAAGGGATGGCTGAGGAAGAAGAAAATAGCTTTGATTGAATCAGTAAACCCAGAATGGAAAGACCTAAGCGAGGAATGGTCTTCGGGTTAAAGGGAGGTGCTCTTCAAGTTGTTGGATTCAGATTCTTCGTCGTTCCTCCTCAGAATGACATGGTTTTTCCACATGTTATTTGGGGTGGATGCGACCGTCGGGCCTATTTTGTGCCTTTGTGCCTTTGTGGCAAAAAAAGATAAAAAAATAAAATGAACAAATATACAATAATCAAAATATCGCTTCTTGTCATAGCAATAGTCTTGATTGCCTGTGGACGTGGATACTGGAGTCAGTGCCGACTTGCTGAGAATGTAAAGAAAGATGTGGCGATGGGAAGATACAATAGAGCACTTGAGGCACTGGAAGAAGTGAGGGGATCAATGCTATTTAGAGTTTCTAAATACCTTGACAGGGAAGACCCTTATGTTGCATACAATACCGGTGTGGTATTGATGTTGATGGGTGACACTAAGAAGGCGGGAGCAGAATTCAAGCAGGCTATCAGGTCAGACAACGAAGCAATCAAAGAAAATGCCATATATAACAGGGCGAATATAATAGCAACAAATATGGATTTTATTACGGCTGCAGAAGAGTATTCAAAGGTGCTCATGATAGATCCTGACGATTTTGAGGCAAAAAAAAATCTTGAGAGAATGAGGCTGGGACAAAAACAGCTTTCAACGCTGTTTTCTCAGGTAAAGCAGGAGAGAGAGGAGAGGATCCAATCTCTGAAACTAATACCATGGGGTAACAGATATAGACATGGTGGAGACCCGAAGATCAGGTGGTAGAATTGATAAATAAAGTTGTAGAATATAATGGTGGCATGGACAAAATTGTTTGTCCGTGTCTCTTTTTTTATAGAACATTAATCGGCAATTTCAAACAGATCAGCAGTGAATTGCGTAAAAATACGGCTGAATAATTACCGTTTATCTTAAATAAAATGCTATTTTTTTCACAACAACAATATCTGGTTTACATACTCTCCGGAGTTGTACTTATTTTTCTTGTCTATCTTTATTCGACAGGAAGAAAGAGGATGTGGTTAAACCGATTTGGCGAAATTAACATTTTGCAGGGGTTCAGCAGGATACCCAATACCACGCAAAATATTGTGAAAGGTTTGGCGGTTAGTGTCTCATTTTGCGGTCTATGTATGGTTCTGATCGGGCCGAAGTGGCAGACTACTGAAGAGTATTATGAAAAGGAAGGTATGGAAATAGTATTTGTCCTTGATGTCTCACTGAGCATGCTGGCTGACGATGTAAAACCTAACAGATTGCAAAGGGCAAAGATTGAGATGGAAAATTTGATTAAGGGCCTTGATAATGATTATCTGGGCCTGGTAGTATTTGCTGGAAGAGCATTCTCCATGCTTCCTTATCTGACAACGGATTATGATAGTATTTATTTAAGAATTTTGCGCATGATTAATGAGAACTATTCGAGATTTGTACCGTACGGTACAAATGTTGGAAATGCACTGCTTCTTGCAATTGAATCGTTCAGTAGGGAGGAGAGAGAAAAGGTGATCATCTTTCTTACTGATGGAGAGGAGCAGTTATCCGTTAGAAGTCAGGTCGCAGAAGGAGTAAAGATGTTGATGGAAAGAAAGGATATCTCGGTTTATTTGATCGGAATTGGAGACCCACTGAAGGCTTCGCCGATTCCAAAAAAAGATAAAAACGGACATGTAACTGGTTATGAGATTGATTTCGAAGATAATACGATCATGACAAAGCCGGATCCGGAATTATTACAGGAAATTGCTGATGTAACCGGTGGGACATATATTCATGATGCAACCGGTGATGAACTTAAAAGCATTTTTGAAGGTGTTATAGCAGATCATAGAAAAGTTTTGGGGACAAAGACCAGGAATACCGTCAAGGATGTTTCCCAATATTTTCTTGGGGGGGCTTTGCTATTACTCGTAATTTTTCTTTTATTGTGAAAAGGCAAGAATGCAAGGCTACTGAAGAAACAGAGAAATATTTAAACATTATTCAACGATACTATTATTGCGGACATAAATGGTTTTGTCGTAAGTCCTTGTTTTGTAGTTGAATTGTTATTGTTTGAGATGTAAAATAATTATCGAAAAAAATAGAGGGCACAAGTTATCGCTTGGTGCTTACCTGGCCTTAATTTATGCCAAAGGACTAAGAAATGAAAAACAACAATTCCGATATTCACAAGATGATAGAGAAACAGAGTCGTTCTTGGCTTGAGTATTCGCCGGTTTGTACTAAGATAGTAGATCTTGATTATAATCTACAATACATGAGTTCTGCGGGTATAAAGGGTCTTGGAATTGACGATATCACACCGTTTTATGGGAAACCATATCCTTTTGATTTTTATCCTGAACCGTTCCGAAATCTTACGGTTAAAAATTTGGATAAAGTTAAAGAAACAGGTGATGTTATCACACAGGAAGATTCTGTCGTTGATATAGAGGGAAACGAATTATGGTATCACTCTACTCTCGTACCAGTTAATAATGATGAAGGTCGAATTGATTATATTATGATCGTATCCGTCGACACAACCGATCGTCATAAGGCTATTCAAAAAATTAAAAACTTTGACAAGTCTCTGGAAAAACAGGTAGCAGAGCGTACGGGTGAACTGGTAAAGACAAATGAAGAGCTTGAAATTGAAATAATTAAGCGTATGAAGACGGAGGAGAGATTACAGGGTACTCTTGAACAAAGTCGTATCTGGCTTGATAATTCACCGGTTTGTACAAAGATAGTAGACCTCGATTTTAATCTGCAATATATGAGTGACGCGGGTGTACAAGCTCTTAAAATTAATGATGTTACAGCTCTATACGGGAAACCATATCCTTTTGATTTTTTTCCTGAGTCGACCAAAAAAAGTTTGATTAAAAGTTTGGAAAGAGTTAGAGAAACGGGTGAAACTATCACAGGAGAAGCTCCTGTGGCGGATATAGATGGAAACGAAATGTGGTTCCAAGCGACTTTAGTGCCGGTTAGAGATGATGAAGGCCGAATTGATTTCATCATAGTCGTATCCGTCGACATAAATGAACGCAAGAAGATGGAAAAGGCACTTGTACAATCAGAAAAGCTAAAGTCTATCGGTACAATAACTGCTGGAATATCCCATGAGTTTAACAACATTCTTGCGATTATCTCTGGTAATGTTCAATTGTTGGAGGAAACTTATGAAGATCAAGGAGAATTGACGGATATGCTTCGTACTATTGGTAAGGCAGTTGATGATGGGGCTGAAATATCCAGGAACATGCTTAAATTTACCATGACAAAGAAAGGCACAGAAAAATTCGTATCTTCTCATATCAGGGATTTAATAAGGCAATCGGTTGAATTCACAATGCCCAGGTGGAAGAATATGTCACAGACCAAAGGCATAAACTACCAGATAGCCAAGGAAGGTATGAAGAGCGTTTCACCCGTAATGTGTAATCCTACAGAGATAAAAGAGGTGTTTATAAATATAATAAATAACGCGCTTGATGCAATGCCTGAAGGCGGTAGTATTTCGTTCAGTACATGGGACAGGGATGAAACCGTATTGGTAAGCATAACTGATACTGGAGAGGGTATGTCAGAAGAGGTAAAAAAGAATATATTTGATCCATTTTTCTCTACCAAGACGCCAAAAGGAACAGGATTGGGTATGAGCATTGCTTATGGCATAGTAACCAGGCACGGTGGCAAGATAGAAATAGAAAGTGAGGTGGGGGAGGGTAGTACGTTTACTCTTGAATTTCCGTCTGCCAAAACGTTTGTCAGTCCAAAAGCAATTCCTAAACCAGAACAAAAATCAAAAGGCAAGAATCTTAGTATTCTGGTAGTAGACGACGAGGAGGATATATGCGATACACTGGATCAATTCCTTTCGAAAAGAGGCAATAAAGTTAAAGCTATAGATAATGGTGCTGGTGCTATAAAACTAATAAATAGTGAGTATTTTGACCTTGTGTTATGTGACCTTGCCATGCCAAATGGCTCTGGATTTGATGTGATTAAAGCCATTAATAGGTTAGGGAAAATACCGAAGATAGGCATAATAACCGGCTGGGGAGAAAAGATCAAACCGATAGAGGAAGAGGGCACAAAAGTTGATTTTGTTCTCAAAAAACCATTCAAATATTCAGCCTTATCTAAATGTATAGATGATGCATTTAGTGCGGATAGTAGATAATAAAAAAAATAACCACGTAAGAGGGTTATGTTGCCATTTAGCCATATTACACCGAACACTAAACAACCATACCCAAGTTATTAACCTAAAACACTTATAAAAATGTGCTGTTTTTTTGGCAATTTTTCTTTTACTATGAGATGATGATTTAGATTTTGATTGCAATGGCAGGTCGTAGCGGAAGGCTTTAGCTTTACCATGTATAACATGGCTACCACCTAGATGGAAACTTGCCGACCAAATATCCGTCGGTTAAAAAGATTTATGCTTTCAGTAGTGTGAAACTAATAATTCAAGAGGGTTAAATAATATGATTTCAAAAGAAGCGGTAGTAATTAAACCGGGAAAGTTGTTTATTGATGGAAAATGGGTTAATTCTGTTTCAGGCAAAACATTTGATACACTTAACCCTGCAAGGGAAGAGGTTATAACGTCTATTGCAGAGGGGGATAGGGCAGATATTGATCTCGCTGTCGCTGCTGCACGTAAGGCATTTGAGGAGGGCCCATGGAAAAAAATGGATGCTCGTGACAGAGGCAAGATTCTATTAAGAATAATGGAATTGATAGATAAGAATAAAGATGAGTTGGCCTTATTGGAGACCCTGGACAATGGTAAGCCAATCAGTGAAACAACAAATGCAGATATTCCTCTTGCAATTGATTGCTTTTTATATTATGCGGGATGGGCTGACAAAATTCATGGTGAAACAATACCGGTAAGAGGAGAATTTTTTAACTACACATTGAGAGAACCGGTCGGTGTTGTAGGGCAGATAATACCGTGGAATTTTCCTTTGCTAATGGCTGCCTGGAAAATTGCACCTGCTCTGGCTTGCGGTAACACTATTGTCTTAAAACCTGCCGAGGAAACTCCGTTAACGGCATTGAGGTTGGGTGAGATCTGTCAGGAGGCCGGCTTGCCGGATGGGGTTCTTAATATTGTGCCAGGTTATGGCCCCACGGCAGGAGCAGCCCTGGCAGAGCATATGGACGTAGATAAGATTGCCTTTACGGGTGCACATACTACGGGGCGTATCATAATGCAGGCGGCATCAAAAAATTTAAAGCGCATAACATTGGAATTAGGCGGAAAGTCTCCTAATATTGTATTCGCAGATTCTGATATAGAGAGTGCCGTAGACGGTGCAATGACGGGTATATTCTTTAATCAGGGAGAAGTATGTTGTGCCGGTTCCCGATTATTCCTTGAAAGGAGTATTCATGATGAATTTGTAGATAAATTGTCAAATAAGGCTGCAAATATGCGCGTCGGGAATCCTGAAGATGCTGGTACTCAGATGGGAGCGCAGGTTTCTAAAGAGCAACTTGATAAGATATTGGGTTATATTGATGTTGGAAAACAAGAGGGCGCAAAACTGGTAACAGGCGGTGAACGATGTGGAGAGAAGGGCTATTTTATCAGGCCTACCATCTTTGATGCGGTTGACAACAATATGAAAATAGCAAGGGAAGAAATTTTTGGTCCTGTTGTATCTGCAATTACCTTCGATGATGTTGACGAGGTGGTAAGGCAAGGCAATCTATCGGTTTACGGCCTGGCTGCCGCTGTTTGGACAAAGGATATAAAAAAGGCTCACCGGCTTGCCAGAGATTTGAAGGCCGGTACAATCTGGATTAATACATATAACGCCCTTGATGCCGCTTCTCCATTTGGTGGATTTAAACAAAGTGGTTTTGGCAGGGAGTTGGGGGTTCATGCTTTAGAGTTATATACACAGATAAAAAGCGTATGGATAAACCTTGGCAGTTAGTAATTTGCATGGTTTTTGTTTGAAAGAAATAGAAATGCGATTGTTTGTGCTTCTCTAAATACTTGAAATAGAAAGATTCATGTGGAAATTTATATTGAGTTTTTTTTCTAATTTGATATAAAGGAAATTTCATAGTTTTTTTATTTACCTGCTTTTTTATATAGAGACAGGATATAAATACATCCCACACTGAAAAGCTACAACTAAAGTTTTATTGGCAAACCCAGGCCATGGCTTGTAGTAAGTCATATCATTTTACTGTTTTAGGCTGTAATTATCAGGTTAAAAAGTACTAATAATGAAGATAAAATGTGTAATTCCGATATTGGTCATCTTTGTATTTCTTGTTCTCCCAAAAAATATGCTTTTTGCTACTGATGAACGTAATTATTATTATGAACTTGGTGTTTCTCGCTACGATAAAGGTGATATAGAGAAGGCTATCTTAGCATGGGAAAAAGCCATAATAAGTTAATCCTGAATTTGTAGAAGCATATTATAATCTGGGGAATGCTTACGAGGAAAAGGGGTTGTTAGAGAAAGCGATAACCTCATGGTCAAAGGTCATAGAGATTACTCCATTTGATATTGACGTATACTTCAATATGGGAGTTGCATATACTCGGAAGGGCTTGTATACAGAGGCTAAAGATATATTCAGAAAAGGAATAAAAGTTGATCCTGATGATCCGGAAATACACTATTTTCTTGGTATTGTGTTTATGAATACCGGTGAATTAGACAATGCGATTAATGAATTCAAAAATACCTTGACTTTAAGCCCTGACCATGCCGGGGCATGTTATAGTCTGGGAAATGCTTATTGTGATAAAAATATGTTAGATGCTGCACTTACATCGTATGGAGAAGCAGTTAGAATTAACGGCAATTACGTTGATGCTTACAACAATATAGGTTCAATTTTATATAAAAAGGGTATGTTTGATGATGCCATAGACGCATGGAAAATGGCAATTAAGATCAATCCAAACTTTGTAGATGCTTATTATAACCTTGGAAATGCGTATGATGAAAAGGGAATGTTTTACGAGTCGGTTTCTGTTTGGAGAAAGGCTCTTGAAATAAATCCGGATATGCTGGATGCTCGTTATAATCTTGGAGTTGTTTACACCGAAAAAGAAATGTACAAAGATGCAATCGATGAATTCAAGCAAATTTTAGCGTCAAGTCCGGAGGATTTAGAGACGCTTGTTAGTTTAGGAATCGCTTATAAAAATGGGGGGCTGGTAAATAAAGCAATTTATCAGTTTAAAAAGGTTCTTGGTATCGAGCCTGACAACGTTTCCGCTTTTAATAATCTTGGACTGCTTCATATCCAGAAAGGGCAATATGATAAAGCAATTTCATTATTTAGAAAGTTAAGACAGGTTCAGCCGGATTCTCTAGAAGGGTTATATAATCTTGGATTGGCATTTTACTTTAAGGGTGATATTGATGAGGCAATTAGTTCATGGGAGAAAGTGGCAAGTATTGATCCTGCTTATAAAAATGTGCATAATGATTTATCTGTGTCTTATAAAAAGAAAGGCTCATTCCGTGATTCAATAGCAGAACATGAAAGAGCACTTGAAGAGCTAGGCAAACGCGATAAGGGTTTTTCAATTGTGCTCCCTGCTCGTGCAAAGGAGGAAGGTATGCTAGTAGTAAATCGGAGAAAGTTATTGCCGGCGGTAACAATTGGCTTGACTAAGAAAGAAGCTGAAAAACTTGCGAGGGTGCTTGGTGAGAGTAATGTGGAAATTGGTTTTTGTCTGAATCTCCTTGCCGATATTGATTTTGTTGTGCTAGAAGAAAAAATTGCCAATAAATAGATAATGCCGAGAAAGATTTGTATATCTGTAATAGGAAGTGGCGATGCGTTAAGTCCTCAAATCGCTAAAATTGCTAATGAAGTGGGAAGGGAAATAGCCGCGCGTGGTGCGGTTTTAATATGTGGTGGCCTCGGTGGGGTTATGGCTGAAGCTGCTAAAGGGGCTAAAGAGAGCGGCGGACTTACGATCGGGATTTTACCAGGAGAAGATCCTGGCGGTGCAAATCCTTTTATAGATATTGCTTTACCGACAGGTTTGGGTTTTGCACGGAATATACTGGTTGCATATTCTGGAGATGCTATAATTGCCATAAGCGGCAGACTGGGCACTCTTTCGGAAATCAGTTATGCGCTACTAAAAAAGAAACCCGTAATTGGTATTCGTACTTGGAATTTAGAACAGTTATCTGGTAGAATACCTTCTTTTGATGGACAAGTTTATAGTGACAGCATAATAAGGTGTGAAAATGCGAAGGACGCGGTGGATAGGGCCTTTGTTATAATAGAAAATAAAGAAAAGTGTTAAAATGGATCTAATAGAAAAAGTAAAAAACTTAATTTTGTTAATGAATGAAAATGGTCTTGCCGAAATGGAGGTTGAGGAAGAATCAACCAAAATACGTTTAAAAAGGAATAGCCAGGATGCGATACAGACGAGTATTCATCTGCCAGATGTTAAGTCTTCATTGCCGGAAAGTCCAACACAATACTTAACATCACAGAGTGAATCAAATATCTCTGAGGTTGTTGCTCCAATGGTTGGTACGTTTTATACCAGTGCTCCGGGTGCAGAGCCTTATGTAGCTGTTGGAGATGAGGTTGGCGAAGAGACAGTTGTTTGTATCATTGAAGCAATGAAAATCATGAACGAAGTTAAAGCAGAGACAAAAGGAAAAATTGTTGAGATATTGGTGGAAAATGGTACTGCTGTTGAGTATGGACAGCCTCTTTTTAGTGTTGAAGCATCTGAAGAGTAAAATGGGTAATAAACCTAATTTTTTCTTGCTAAACGCTTGAAATAGAAGAACTTGGCCAATATAAATTTAAAAGAAATGTATAACAAGGCACCTGCCTAAACGTACAGTTCGTGTGGCCTTGCATTTTGATTGCGTGAAAGTAAGCCAATATTGTTGCGCACAATTAATAATAGTAGGCGACACAAGTATAATCAAATCCGGCGTTTTATTCTTTGAAACTTAGAAAAAATATTTTTCGATAAAAAAATATAGTTCTTCTTACATATGTACTATACGAAAAATGTGAAGATTGGGAAAGGTCTACGTAGCTTATGTTTTCCAGGATTTTAGTTGCAAATAGGGGTGAAATAGCCCTAAGGATAATAAGAACCTGTAAAGAGCTTGGTATTGAAACCGTTGCCGTATACTCAAAGGCCGATAAAGACGCGTTATATCTGGAATTTGCAGATGCACATGTTTGTATTGGCCCTGGTGACTCAGCAGAAAGTTATTTGAATATTCCAAGTATTATCAGTGCTGCTGAGATCACGGATATAGAGGCGATACATCCGGGATACGGCTTTTTGGCGGAAAACAGTCACTTTGCTGAAGTATGTGAATCTTCCAACATTGTTTTTATTGGGCCGAGTTCCGATGTAATGAATAAAATGGGTAATAAAACAATGGCTAGAAATATAGCAATCGAAAACAAGATACCGGTGATTCCTGGTAGTGAATCTACTATTGATGACCAACAGCAGGCTGTGGAGGTAGCTCACAAAATAGGTTATCCTATCTTGATAAAAGCGTCATTTGGAGGCGGTGGGAGAGGTATGAGGGTTGCTCATAACGATATAAGTTTGGTCAATGCTCTAGCGGTTGCTCAGCGAGAAGCAAAAGTGGCTTTTAATAACTCTTCTATTTATATGGAGAAATATATAGAACCTTCGCGTCATATTGAAGTTCAGATAGTTGCAGATAAATATGGTAATATAGTACATCTTGGTGAGAGAGATTGTTCAATTCAAAGAAGGCATCAGAAGTTAGTGGAGCAGTCGCCAGCACCGAATATATCGGATCAATTACGTGAAGATATTTGTAAATCTGCTATAAAGCTTGCAAAGGCAGTTGGTTATACAAATGTTGGCACCGTAGAGTTTTTAGTGGATGCAGAAGGTAAGCATTACTTTATAGAAATGAATACCCGGCTTCAGGTTGAACATCCTGTGACGGAGATGCTTACGGGGATTGATTTGGTAAAAGAGCAAATCAGGATTGCCAGTGGCGAGAGATTAAATTTGCGCCAGAAGAAGATAAAATGCGAGGGGGTTGCAATTGAGTGCAGGATAAATGCTGAAGACCCTGACAACGGTTTTAGGCCTCATGCCGGCAAGATTACAATGTGTAATGCTCCCGGAGGTAAAGGTGTCAGGGTTGATTCACATGTTTACACAGGATACGAGGTGCCTCCATATTATGATTCTTTGTTAGGCAAATTGATAGTACATAAAAATAGTAGAGAGGATGCAATTGCCTGTATGAAAAGGGCCTTAAGTGAGTACCGGATTGAAGGTATTAAGACCACAATACCACTTCACCTTAAAGTCATCTCGGATTCAAGGTTTGCTACTGGCGAAGTTGATACTCACTTTGTTGAAAATCTCATTGGTGATAAATAATAATTTAGATAGAATTCGATAAAAAGTGGTTGTAAGGTGAGGTTTTCTGGCTTTTTAGCGTGTCATATTCGTTCTAAAATAGCAATATTAGAAAAGCGTGGGGATTTTAATGTGGATCTTGCCAAGTATCTCTACTTGCTTCTAGGAAGACTTTATAAAAAATCGCTCTATTGCCGGGATTTTCAAGTTTGTAAAATGATAGGTATTTAATGGTTAGTTTTTTCTTGACACAACAAAAGTGTCTTGATAAAATTCCACCTCTTGAAGTCTTATGTTTTGGCTATTATGGTGTTTTTTAGGCGTTCAAGAGGATTAATTATTGACAGCATATTTTAAGATAATGAGAAGGGAGCTACAACATGTTTGGCCTTAATTTAAGAAAATTTGTTATGACGTTTGCGGCTATATCTTTATCGCTTGTGATATTTCAAAGTAGCCAGAGTTTTGGTGCAAAGCAGAAGTGGAAATTCATGAGTAATTCAGGTTGTAAGTGTCATATGTCTAAAGGTTGTTTTGAAGGTGAAGAATATAAGAAGATGAAGAATCAGCATTATAATACTTTCAGTAGATTGGAAGATGCTGATAAGAGTAATCCTGAGTGCCTGAAGTGTCATGCTACCGGATTAGGTATGAAGATAAAGAAGGGCAAGTCTAAACAGGGTAGTAAGGATTTTATTGAAAACGTTGGTTGTGAAGCGTGTCATGGCCCTGGTGAGGGTTATATAAAGGTCAAGAAGAATTTCAAAGGTAAAGGTAAGGACGCGTTTAAAAAGCTGCTAAAAGATGATCCGGTGGCTGCTAGACAGGCCCAGTACGATGCGGGTATGGTAGTAGCTGGAATCAATACCAAGGTATTAAAAGAGCAGTGCTTGCAGTGTCACTGGGAAGATGCAGGATCCAAGAATAAATGCCCTAAGTGCGAAGGTAAGAAGAATGGCGAGGGTAAGGATAGGCTCTTCACTAAGAGTTATATTAAGAGAGATGATCATAGGGATCATGATGCAATAGACGATGTGCTTGCTAAGATGTCTGCTGCTGATAAGAAGAAATGGAAGGGATATATAGAGCAGGATCCTTGGTTTAAGAAAAAACCGCCTAATGCTAAATAAATAATTGTTTTATTTCTTTAGAGGTTGGTATTATAAAATAGTAGATTTGAGTTTGTATTTTAGCAATTTAGAAAGCCGAAGTTTTGTTCCCCCCTTCAGAATATGAAGGGGGGAAGCTTTTGTTAATATGCTGGTAGTAGAAGGTGTTTGTTGGAGTGACGTTTGCCCACTACATAAAAGTACTATCTTTCTTTCAATCAAGAGGAGGAGATCATAAAGTGGTATCTTTGTCAAAAACAACAGTAGGAGTATTTAAAGATAGTAAAATTTGTAAGCTTATAATCATTTCATGCTTTATTTCATGTCTTATTTTCATTTCTTCTTTTTCATCAAAAAACCTTTTTGCGCAGGAAAATAGTGATTGTATGGAGTGTCATACAGACGCTTCAGTTGTAGATTCCAAAGTGAGGGTGGATCATGTTACTGGCGAGGTTGAGCTTGTGTCAATGGTTGTTGATGAGAAGGAGTATCACGCGTCGGCTCACGGCGGTGAGGATTTTTACTGTATTGACTGTCATGCAGATCTGGAAGACTCTGAGGGGGAGCATTATCCAAACTTGCAGCCTGTGGATTGTGTGACGTTCTGTCATGATGATCCGGCTGCGACATTCCTTGAAGGTAGCCATGCAAGTTTGATGCAGGAAAAGGGTGTGCAGTTGCCTACGTGTAAATACTGCCATACAGGACAAAAATCAAAGATGAATACTCCTCGTGCTGATAATCTAGAGCACCGGGGGGATACAATAGAAAAATGCGGAGGTTGTCATGAAGCATACTACCGGTCTTATCGGAATAATCTTCATGGGCAGGTTACTGCAATGGGATATGTAGGTTTGGATATAGCAACATGCGTCGATTGTCACGGTCAGCATACTATACTTAATTCAACTAACCAGGAATCTACCCTGGGAGCGGAAAATGCTAAAGAAACTTGTGGTAAATGTCATCCAGGTGCTGGCAATAGTTTTGTTAAACACGTTGCGCATCCTGGTTATAAAGACGTTGGCTATTACAAGTCGGCATTGGTGGCTCTGAAAAATATCAGGAAAGATCCTGGGGAGATCAAGGCCATTGTGAAGAGTCCGCAAACACTACTGACTGTTCTCTTTCTGGCGTATGTTGGTCTTTTGGTGGTGACATTTGCGCAGTTTGGTACGCATATGCTTTTCTCATGGCTGGGCTCAATATTAGACGATCGAAAGGAGAACGAATCTGATCATGGCTAACAATACTTCAACATTAATGCGATTTGGCAAGTTTCACCGACTTGGCCATTCTCTTACAATTATAAGTTTTTTCGGGTTGGTGCTGACTGGTATGCCTCTGGTCTTTAAAGATTACGCATGGGGTCAATGGCTATATGGAGTTATGGGTGGCTATCCTATGGCAGGTAATATTCATAGGATTTGTGCTCTCCTTACTTTTGTGGCAGCATTTCTGCATTTTGCATATCTGGCCTTTGAATCTCTTGTTAGGAAAGATAGGGGGATGTTTTGGGGGCCTGATTCCCTGTTGATCCAACCGAAGGATGTGTTGAATATTCTTGGAGATATTCTGTGGTTTTTCAGGCTGGGTAAGCGTCCCAAGTTTGAAAGGTATATATATTGGGAAAAATTTGAATATCTGTCACTCATGTGGGGTACTTTGGTTATGGCCGTTACAGGTTATATTCTTTGGTTTCCTGTACAATCTACAAGACTAATACCTTCCAGTGTTGCAAGCTATGTTGATTTGCCAAGCATAGCTCTGGTTGCTCATAGATATGAAGCGTTGTTGGCAGCAGGTTTTATTTTTTCAATTCACTTCCTGCATACACACATGTTGCCTGAAAATATACCTACCGATGAAGCAATGTTTACGGGTAAGATTGATGAGGCTCATGTGAAGCACGAAAGAGGCGCTTACTATGAGAGAATGAAGCAGGAAGGTAAATTAGAAGGTTTGAGGGTTCAGCCGTCATCTTCTGGAGCGAAATTTATTTCCAGACTGATGGGTGTGCCTCTTCTTACTGTTGGATTGCTCATGGTTGGATTCATGTTGTCGTCGGTAATAGTTTCACTTGCCGGGCTATTTGTGGATTTGACCAAGCATCTTCATTATGATATATTCAGTATTTTTGCTTTTTGACAAATTAAGAGATTTTAGTCATATGAGGGTGCTTCGTAATGGTTAGTAGGGTATTGGTAACTGATGATGAAGAGCGTATTATACGCAACGTCAAAGTTATTTTTGAAGAGATGGATAATATCGAAGTTGTTAAGGCACAAGACCTTACTTCTATAGTAGATTTTGTTGAACGTGAAAAACTGCACTTGATCATTACTGACTTAAGAGTGCCTAAAATGGGCAGATTGGAATTTCTGAAGCAGATTAAGGCTATGGATTCTGAGTTACCGGTTATAGTTGTAACTGGAGATGAATCTATTGAAACCGCAGTAGATTCAATGAAGGAGGGTGCCTTTGATTACATCATAAGGCCATTTGAAGGTGAATCGCTTTCTCTTGCTGTAGAAAAGGCTCTGAAAATGAGGTCGCTTGCAATGGAAAACAGGTACCTTCGAAAGGAATTAGAGTCGCATTACAACTTTGGTAACATTATTGGCAATTCGCCTAAAATCCTTGAAGTTCTTTTGTTGGCTGGTGATGTCTCTAGGACCGATTCTACTGTCACTGTTTATGGAGAGAGTGGTACTGGAAAAGAGCTTGTGGCAAGGGCAATCCACTTTAACAGCTTAAGGAAGGGTGGTCCATTAGTGGCTATTAACTGCGCTGCTTTACCGGAAACATTGCTGGAGAGTGAATTATTCGGTTACGAAAAAGGTGCCTTTACCGGAGCGGAGAAGTGCAAAAAAGGTCGTTTTGAATTAGCTAACGGTGGAACCTTATTTCTCGATGAAATTTCGGAAATGAATCCAATTGTTCAAGCCAAAGTGCTGAGATTAATAGAAGAGCGCGAATTGGAAAGGCTTGGAGGTTCGGAAACAGTAAAAGTAGACGTGCGTATAATATGCGCCAGTAATAAAAATCTAGAAGAATATGTTAAAAAGGGCCAATTTAGGGAAGATTTATATTATCGTATAAATGTGTTTCCTATAAATATTCCGCCGCTCAGGGAAAGACCTGAAGATGTCTTGCAGCTTGCGCGAAGCTTTGTAGCTCAATTTTCTGAGAAAATGGGCAAGCTGTCATTGAGAATGTCTAAAAATGTTGAAAATCTTCTGGCTTCAAGCAGATGGGACGGAAATGTACGGGAATTACGTAATTGTATGGAAAGGGCTGTCATACTGTGTAAAGGAGACACTGTGACAGAAGGCCATCTTCCCGCTTCATTAGTAAAAGAGTCAATGTCTGGTTATAGCTCTGGCAAAGATAAAGCATATAAAATGATTAATTTTGATTTGCCGCCGGAAGGGATATCTATTGATGAGCTAGAGAAACACTTAGTTTTGCAGGCATTGAAAAAAAGCAAGAACAATAAAACTAAGGCCGCTAAGTTGCTAGGGCTTAGTAGGGGAACATTTAGATACCGGCTGGAGAAATATGCTAGTAATTAGCGGCAAGTAAATTGACATTACTAAACTTGATGGTAGATAGCTGACAATTAGATATCAGGTATTGGTAGAAATAAGCCAGTTTTTTTTACAATTTTTTAACATAACAACGTTGCATCTATAATAAAGCTTTTTGTTTTAAGGGTTTATGGGATATATTGAAACATGTAGTGTTATGGCACGCAGAATGCGGTTGTAGGTTAGCTTACATGTAAATCTTGATATTAATCGTAAGGAAAATTTGAAAGGAGGTAAAGGCTTGAATACATTGAAAAGAAGATTCGGTAGGGTTTTGTGTTTAGGAGTATTTGTATGTATGGTTGCGCTAATGGGTAGCCAATTTAGTACCGCCAAGGCAGAAAAGGGTGGGCCATGCCCGATGAAAGTTAACGAGTTGTTGAATTGGTGTACAGAATGTAAAGAGGTATTTACTTGGACTGAATGTGGCAATTTGAAATATATCTGGAATACCGAGGAGCATAAAGACGGTGAAGAAATTGCGAAGCATAAGGTGGTAAAATCTTGGTCATGCATTAGGACTCAGTATAATTGCGTTAATGATAAATGCGAGAATTCTAAAGCCTGCTACGCTTTTAATATCGGCTTTTGCGAAATATGCAACGACGATTTGACAGGTACCGCAATCAGAGCAAAACTTAATTTTGGTTGCAAAAAATGTGGCAAGGAGTATGATATGCCAGGTGCAGGTTTTGAGATTGATCATAAGAAAGAGTATGCGGAGCATTTACTTTCGAATGGTAAGTGTGCGGATTGCGGCGAAGAACTTGTAACTGTTTGTAAAATGTCTGGAACATGTCCGCATGAACCAGATTTTTAATGTAGTACTTTTATAATTTTATGTTTTTGGAGGTGAAGAATGATGAAAAAGGCTTGGATATTGGGATTCCTGGGTGCGGGAATGCTGTGCTTGGCACTGGTTCAAAGTGCTGGTGCTGGTTTTATACAGGGCACAAGAGTTAGGACAGAGCATCCATCCCCATTCCACGTAGCAGTTTCGCCTGATGGTAGCGAGTTGGCTATAAGTAATCAGTCGGGACACAGCGTGTCGTTTGTTGATGTAAGGACCAAAAAAGTGACTGGTGAAGTGCCTGTACAGGTTCAGCCAGAAGCTAGTGTTTATACATTGGATGGTCGTACTTTATTCGTCTGTAACGCTGAAAGTGATACTGTGTCAGTTGTTGACGTAGGCAACAAGGCTGTTGTAAAGACAATAAAGGTTGGTGATTGGCCATGCAGTATTAAATTGTCTAAAGACGGTTCTAAGGCATATGTTTGTTGTTCAGGTAGTATGTGGAACACTGTTGATATTATTGACACCGCAATGAACAGCAAGGTTGGTGAAATCAGAACTACTGATTATGGTCCAAGAGACATAGCAATTTCTCCTGATGGGAAAACTGCTGCAGTCGTCCTGGATACAACTGGTAAAATCAACAGAGGAGTTGATTTTGTAGATCTTTCAACAGGTAGGGTTGTTGAGCACAGAAATATCTATCAGAGTTGTAACCTGAGGGGTGTAGAGTACACGCCTGATGGAGCATATGTACTTGTCACAATGGAACAGCCAAAGAACTGGCTTCCTGTTTGTGAAGCTGAAAATGCTCAGATATTCTCTAACAACCTTGCTGTTGTAGAGACTAAAAGAGGCGGTAAGGTTGCAAGTATGCCTTTAGATGAGCATAACAATTATGATGGTAATCCATACGGAGTAACTGTTTCTCCTGACGGAAAATATGCTTTTGTTGGTGTTAGAAGTATGCACAGAATAACAATCCTTGATCTGCCAAAGTTGTTGGACATCGTTGTTTCAAGCACTCAAGAAGAGCTTGATGACATGAAGAATGACCTGACATTGATGATTGATTATCTTGTTGCAAGAGTTAATGTGGGTCTAGGCCCTAGTTCAGTTGCTCTTTCACCGGATGGTAAGACTATGTACACTGCAAACTATTTCTCAAACAGTTTGTCTTTTATTCAGGTAGGTGATGAGCCTTCAGTTATAGCAACAGTACAGACTGGTCCTGACTGGGAGCCACTCGAAAGAGGAGAGCCGTTGACAGTTCCTGAAGTACATTACAGGGCAAAGCACTCACCATACAAGAGTGAATTGGTGAGATACGGACAGTTTTTGTTTAATGAAGCATCATGGACACTGCAGGGTGAGTATTCATGTGCAAGTTGCCACTATGAAAGAGGCCAGACAACAGGTACGATCTGGGATCTTGGTGATGAAGGTTGGGGCAGCTGGAAGAACACTAAGTACATTAGAGGTGGAAGATACCTTCCTCCGTTTAGGCATGAAGGATTCACAGGTCATCCTGATGAAATCGTAGGAGCTGCTTCTTCGATTGACAGAGTATGTGGTCGTGACCCTGGATTTGTGTTCAGAAGTGAGAATTTCTCTCCTGAAAGACTAGAGGCGTTGATTGCTTATATCAGGTCTTTAGAGTTTACAGGAAGTCCATTCAGAAATGAAGATGGTTCATTGACTGAAGCTCAGAAAAGAGGATGGAAAGTATTTAGTGATCCAAAGGTTGGCTGCATAGAGTGTCATCCTGGAGATCCTAAGAATCCAAGAGCATTGTTCAGTGACGCACAGACTCATGATGTTGGAACCGGAAGAGTTGGTAAAGATGGTTTCAGGACAACACCAGGAGCTGTGTTTAACACAACAGTTCTAGAAACCGGAGTTGGACCATATAGTGAAGAGTATGATGTGCCAATTATTGGACTTGATCTTGTAAAAGAGTTTGATACTCCAACATTGAGAGATATTTACGCTTCAGCTACATATTTCCATGATGGTAGTGCACAGGTTTTGATGAATACGATTGATAACACTTGCACAACATTAGATATGCACGGTGTTACATCTCATCTGTCTAACCAGGACTTGCAGGACCTTGTTGAGTTTATGAAGGCTTTATAAATTCTATTGTTATAGAGTTATAGTATCCGTTTCGCGGATACTATATTCTATGATGAGTTTAAATTAAGAGACTTATTTGTGTTTCATTTTACTATAATAAAAGGAAAGGAGTAAACCAACTTATGAAGAAGGGATTTTTAAAGTCTATTGCCCTGGTTGGTGTTGTTGCTATATGGGGGCTCTTCAGCAGTGCAGACTGCCAGGCTCAAGTCATGACAGGCGGAGCTAAGCCTGGAAAGGCTATTTGGGGCGACTACTGGGGTATGGCTAAAGAGATTCAGGGAGAGGTCGATACTGTTGTATTTACACAGTCAAAACCTACTTCTGCAGGCGATCCATATCACCAATACCCGAATTATGTTTCTAATGATAGCAGGATCGTATCATACAACACGAAGACAAGAAGTCTGAAGGTCCTAACAGAGGACTTCCAGAGTGCATTTGATCCTTGTCTTAATTGGGATTGTTCAAAGGTTGCATTTGCAGGAGTTCACAAAAATGGTGGTGGTTGTCAGATATGGGAAGTTAATATTGATGGAACAGGTGTCAGGCAGTTGACTGATGCTCCTGGTACTTCAAGAAGCCCTATCTACTATGCAGCTGGTGCTATAGAAGAAGGTGAAGGCAGAGTTATATCTAGGGCCAGGTATTTTGAAGGTGACTGGGCTCCTCGTGGCACAGTTCCTAAGCTAGGTTTCTTGATGCTCGCTTATTCACCTGACGGTGCTATGGATGAGTTCGGTAGAGATCACAACTTTGACATCTATAGACTTGACCCTCAGGGTGGAAAGTCAATGGATAGAATCTGTGGTCACTTACTCGTAGGACTTGATATGCCTAACGTAGATTCTGTTATGGACAAAATTACTTACAACGTAAGTTCTAATTTTGACCCGACATTAACACGTGACGGAAATATTATGTTCAGTAGTACTCAGGCTAATGGTACTCATAACAACTCTAATGGCAGTACATGCCTGCTTGTAGATAACTGGGATGGTTCTTATCCTAGGCATATCTATGGTAATGAGGTTAATGAGCAGCCTGATGCGCCTAAAATCCAGGCAAGAGAGGCTTCAGATGGGTATGTGTATTACATTGAGGCATTAGACAACAATTCAGGCATAGGTAATCTTGCGAGAGTTAGTTGGACTACACCTCATGCTAAGACGCAGTCAAGGTTGAGTAATGATGGAAGACTTTACAGAAGTCCTCATCCATTACCAGACGGTCGTCTGATGGTGTCTTCTGCTGAAAGGCAGGATTTTGGTATTTATTACTTCTGCGCTGATAAGGGCACTGTTTCAGAATTAGTATATGATGATCCGGAATGGAATGATCATCAGCCACAGCCAGTTTATCCACGTTACAAACCAAGATGGATAAACTCCTTTACAGCAGGAGCTGAGTTTGGTGTTACAACTGTGACCTATCAGCCGTTTGACCAGGTTAGGGTTGAGGGATATCCTCACTCATGGAGTACAACAATATGCTTTGATACAACATTGACAAACCTTCCAATTGGACCTTATGCGCATCAGAGGGCAAAGGAAGTTGGACATGGTGACATCAAGGCTATCAGAGTATTAAATGCTGTTCTGCCGGATGAGTCTGATTCAAAGAGATATCTTCAGGGTGCTGGTGCACACCTTCTTGGTGGCGCTAAGTCAAGTTCTAACTCTGGAACATCTTACTCTCAGAGACGTATGTTCGGTTATCAGTATGTAGAAGATGATGGTTCTGTTGTAAGTTCACATCCGGGTGATGAAGCATATTGCACTCAGATTCTGGATGACAAAGGTATGGCGGTACAGACTCAGCTGTCATGGGCATATGTAAGGCCTTATGGTGGTAGAATTTGTACAGGTTGTCACTGGGGTTCTTATGATAAGAAGGGTTATCTGAACATTCACACTAAGGCTCTTTACAACTGGTGGTTCAGTGATTTGAGCCATTATGATTCACCATTTATGTGGGCTAACTTAAGAGTCGACAAGGATGGTAACTATGCTGGTGTGAAACATGGTGATGACGTTGTAGTACCTAACGACGTTTATTATGGTGGTTCTTCAGGTACTACTTCAGCAGCAGTTGAAGGTTTGAATATTGATAAGTTGAGAACTGTTGACTTTAGAAGAGACATTCAGCCAATCATAGATGCTAAATGTGCTTCTTGTCATGGTTCTACACAGGCTCCTAATCTGAGTGGTAGTACAGATCTGGTTTCTGTTGATGGCGTTTCAGCATTCAGCCAGTCATACAACAGTCTCTTGGCTCCTCAGAGAGGTAGAGACACAAACATTGGTGGTAAGTATGTTAACCCGAGTGCTGCTATAAACAGTCTTGTTATATGGAGACTGTATGAAGAAGAACTATCACAGTTCGCACCAAGGGCTAATGCAATACCTGTTGGTGGTAGGGTTATGCATAACAACATCCTGACACCAGAAGAAAGATACTTATTTGTTGAATGGGTAGATTTGGGAGCACAATGGGACAACATTCAAGGTCCTGACCCATACCCAGGATATCGAGGCAGATAAGGGTCTGGTTTTAGTTCATAAATATGCTCGTATTTGAGCATTTAGTTAGCTTAGAGCTGGCATAGCAGGGGTATGAAAGCTATGCCAGCTTTTTTTATTTATAATTTGTAAAATCGCTTGACAAGTAGACGGTTATTAGTATAATTCACTTTTTCATATAAAAGTGTAGGGTTAGTGTTCGTTTAGACATAACTCCTGAATATTAAAGAGTTTACACGGGTTGTCTAAGCTGACAAACACATTGGAATTCAGCTATGATGAAGTTTGTGGTAAAGTTCTAGTTGTATTGGGGCTGTTTTATTGCAATAGTTTTTTTAGAAGTTGTTATTGTATCTTTTTATACTAAGAAGAAAGGGGATTGAAGAAGAATGATACGATCAATAAAAGGTTGTTTGTTGATGCTGGCAATCATTGCCGGTTGTGCTCTTTTGCCGATGAATTTCTGCAAAAGTGCAAGTGCTGATGATGCGGCACCAACGTTTCAGGACGTAGCATCATCAATTTATGGACAGGCTGTTGGAGATGATGATGACGGAACAATGTATGTCTTTGGTTTGACAGCTAGATACACTGGACCAGATAGAACATTTCCGGGTGAAGGTAAGTTTAAAAACATATTCAATTACTTACCTATAACAGCGTTGTACTATAACCCTGATGATTACTATGTATCAACACAAAAGGTTGAGGGTGAGTTTAAGTCTGATGAGTGTGTTCTATGTCATTCAATCCAGACACCTCGAATCGTAGTAGACTGGAAACTGAGTCAACACTCAAAAGGTGGAAAGACAGCTTCGATGGATGCGGAGCAGGTTGTAGGATGTGATGCATGTCATGGTAACAACCATCAGGAATTGATAATGCCTAGCGTTACTACTTGTGGTAAATGCCATGAAAAGGAAAAAAGTGAACATCTTGCTGGTGGGCAGGGTTCGCATGGCTCCCACACAATTTGGGATATATCTGTTACCGAATTTGCTTGGCAAATTGGAAAACCTGCAGAAGAAGTTGCTAGTTGTGCTCAATGTCATGGTATTGCTGGAAACAGATGTGACGGATGTCATACAAGGCATCAGTTCAAACCATCTGAAGCAAGAAAGCCTGATACATGTGGTGTATGTCACATGGGTGTAGACCATGCTGAATACGAGTTCTGGTACAACTCTTTTCATGGTAAGATTTATATGATGGAAGGTGATACTTGGGATTGGGATAAGAAGATGACTCCTAAGAATTACCGTACACCTACATGTGCGTACTGTCATATAGGTGAAGATGGTAATCACAACGTACAGCATATGGCAACTGATTATGCACATATGGGTATGTTTCTGCTCGACAGAGGTGCACCTCAGCATAAAGCTAAGAGGGATGCATGGATAAAGAAATGTCAGGGTTGTCACTCACCTAGATTTGCTGCAGAGCAAATGTATGGTATGGATGAGCAGATTAACGTCAGTTTCACTAAATGGCGTGAAGCAGTTGGCGTTATTGTTGGGTTATATCTTGAAGGCTTGTTTGATCCAATGCCGGCTGACCTTGCACCTGACTACACTGGTGGTCACACGATGAATTTACTACCAGGTGGTGCTCCAAGATTCTACAATGTATCAAACATTGAAAGACTTGCAGTTGAGATGATTGTTTACCAGGTAACTGCTGTATACAAATCAGCAGCGCATTTCGCAATTGATGACGTTTCTTACAATGCAGGTGCGTTCCCAATGGACAGACATCTTATCCAGATCAAGGATGAAGCTTCAAAGTTAAGAAGAATTTCTACTCTTGAAAAAGAGGTTGGTATAGAGCATGTGGCTTTCGATTTCTGGAAGCATGGTGAATATACTGATCTGCTTACTGGTTATAAGAGGACAGAGGGTGATATAGTTGAAGATGCATGTGATCACGGTGATCATCCTTGTTTTGGTGAAGAACACTAATCTTCATTAGGTAATTTTTGTAGTTTTTAGAAGGGTAGCACGGAGATTTCTAAACTGTGCTACCCTTTTTTTGTACCAGGGAGGATAAATTATGAAATCAATGACAGACAATAATATAAATCTCAGTGAAGTACATTATGGGCAAAATATACCGGATAAGAGTGGACACTTTGGAAAATATGGTGGAAGTTTTGTTCCGGAAACATTAATTCCGGCACTGGAACAGCTAGAAAAAGAATATATTAAAGCGAAAGAAGAACCGAAATTTAATGAAGAACTGAAATATTATCTAAATGAATATGTAGGCAGGCCGTCTCCTCTCTATTTTGCAAGGAGATTAACGGAGAAATTAAACGGTCCAAAAATATACCTTAAGAGGGAAGATTTAAATCATACTGGTGCTCATAAGATTAATAATACTATTGGACAGGTGTTACTGGCTATTAGAATGGGAAAGAAACGTATTATTGCTGAAACCGGTGCAGGCCAGCATGGTGTAGCCACTGCAACAGCAGCAGCAATGTTTGGTCTTGAGTGTGATGTCTACATGGGTGAGGAAGACATACGGCGACAGTCACTAAATGTTTTTAGAATGAAGTTACTGGGAGCAAATGTTATTCCGGTCACGACAGGGTCTAGAACGTTGAAAGATGCAACCAATGAGGCACTTAGAGATTGGATGTCTTCTGTATTAAGTACACATTATATAATAGGTTCTGTAGTAGGGCCACACCCTTATCCAATGATGGTTAGAGATTTTCAAATAATAATTGGACAGGAAGTAAGAGAACAGATATTGAAGGCAGAGGATAGATTACCGGATTATATCATCGCCTGTGTTGGTGGTGGAAGTAATGCTATTGGTGTTTTTTACCCCTTTATTGAGGACACTGATGTGAAGTTAATTGGTGTGGAGGCTGGCGGAGTTGGTTTTGATGTTGGACAACATGCAGCTTCCCTTTCTAAAGGTGAAAAAGGGATTCTTCATGGCAGCTTAAGTTATGTACTGCAAGATGATGATGGACAGACATCTAACGTTCACTCAATCTCAGCTGGGCTGGATTATCCTGGAGTTGGGCCGGAACATAGCTACTTAAAAGACATACACAGAGCTGATTATGTTTCAGTTACTGATGATGAAGCGATAGAAGCTTTCAGCATGTGCACACGACTGGAAGGTATTATTCCCGCGCTCGAAGCGTCCCATGCAATAGCGTATACAATGAAATTCGCGCCTACAATTAATAAGGATAAGGTTATTGTCATAAATCTCTCTGGTAGTGGAGATAAGGATTCTTTTGAGGTTGCCGGAAAGCTGGGAATAGATCTGTAACTAAAGGTACGATCATGATATTTTGGTCAACCCATAATTATAAAAGGAGCATGATTTAAGTGAATAGAATTGATGCTAAATTTAAGGAATTGAAAGAGAAAGGACTGTCTGCATTTATTCCGTTTATAACTGCGGGAGACCCAAGTCTTGATGCAACAAGGGAATTGATATTGGAATTTGACAGAAGAGGGGCTGATATGATAGAACTGGGTGTTCCGTTTTCTGATCCTATTGCAGATGGCCCTGTGATACAAGCATCTTATTATAGAGCCCTTTCGTCCGGGATTAAGCTTTCCGATATATTAGAACTCGTAAGGGGTATCCGAAAGAAATCCGATATACCTATTGTATCTATGATATCCCAGAGCATCCTTTTTAAGTATGGATGTAAAGAATTTATTAAAAATGCCGTAAATTCTGGTCTTGACGGTGCTACAATACCGGATCTTCCAATAGAGGAAGCGGAAGAGGTAATTGAAACGGCAAAAGGGGAAGATTTTAAGGTTGCTTGTTTTATTGCACCTACGACAACTGATAGTCGTATGAATTTAATTGTAAAGAAATCTCAAGGTTTTCTCTATTATATATCAGTTGTGGGGATAACAGGTTCTGAAAACACATTATCTGAAGACCTGGTAAACAACATTAAAAAAATAAAGAAAGTAACAAGCTTGCCGGTTGCTCTGGGATTTGGGATTTCAACTCCTGAGCAGGCGAGAATGGCCGGGAAAATTGCAGATGGTGTTATTGTAGGAAGTGCCATAGTAAGAGAAATAGAAAAGCATAGTAATCAAGACAACAGTATATTAGTTAATAAAGTAGGGGCGTTTGTGGGAGAATTAGTACATAGTACGAAAAATCAAAATTAGCTTTTTTGAATTTTTCCTGTTTTTACATAAAAAAGGTAGGCAGTTTGAGCAATACGGTTTATAGATAACTACTAATGTTTTATGGATCTATTGCCAGTATTACTTGCATAGTCTTTGTTGTAAATGTTTCATAGGCTAATGTGCTACATGGTAGGGTATAGGTAAGTATCATTCAAATCCTTCCTCTTCTTTTAAAAAACCACTATTATGCTTATGTTGTTCTTTTTGTACAGTATGTCCTCATTGCGATAAAAACAAGAATTTCGTTGAGCAGGATAGACATCAATAATCTTAAGTAGAAGGCTATATTATTTAGTGCAATTTTTTATTTAATAGGCTTGTCTTGATTCACTTTCAGTTTGACGAGTTAGGAGTACGAATATGAAGAAACAAATTTGTATAGAGGAAACCGAACTGCATACAAGTGAAGGAAGGCGTAACTTTCTAAAGATATGTTCCGTCGCGCTATCAGCTCTAATAGGCATTGCTTTTTCTATTCCACTGATACGTACCTTTATTAGCCCGGCTTTACAACAAACAGTTTCCGGCTCAACCGGTTTATTAGAGCTGGGTAGCATAGGTGACTGCCAGGTAGATGTACCCAGAAAGATAAAAATAAAAGATGTCAAGCTGGATGCATGGACCAAATTTCCTCCAACAGAAATAGGTGCTGTCTGGGTAATAATGGATAAGGACAAGGCATTTACTGCCTTTACATCAATCTGTCCACACCTTGGCTGTGGAATTAATTGGGATGAGAATTCCGGAAAGTTTATATGTCCGTGTCATGATAGCTTTTTTGATATTGATGGAAGAGTGCTCTCCGGGCCATCTCCTCGTGGAATGGATACCCTAGAGACAGAGATTAAAGATGGGAAGATATTTGTTAAGTACCAGAAAATGAGACTTGGTGTTTCTGGGAAATTTCCTGCTTAAAATTACTTATTAATAAAACACTGGAGCAAATAACGAGATAATGAAGAAATGGTTAGAAGATAGACTTGGGCTAAGCACCCTCTTTAACTTTTTCATGGATGAACCGGTAGAAGGCGGAGCTAAATGGTCTTATGTTTTTGGAAGTGCGTTGATTTTTGTGTTTATGATGCAAGTAGTTTCCGGAGTTATGCTTGCTACCGGTTACTCTGCATCTGCGACAGATGCATGGGGAAGTGTATATTACATTCAGCATAAAACATTCTCCGGGTGGTTTGTAAGAGGTATGCATAACATCGGCTCAAGCGCGATGATTGTTCTTGCCGTCCTCCATATGGCCCAGACGTTGATTTATGGTGCATACAGAAAACCTCGTGAGTTGAACTGGATTACCGGAGTCTTCATGCTGTTTATTGTTTTTGGATTCGGATTAACCGGTTATCTTCTTCCATGGGATCAGAAGGGTTTCTGGGCTACTCAAGTTGCCACAAGTATCATGGGTTTGTCACCGGTGATTGGAGAGTTTCTTAAAGAAGTAGTTCAGGGAGGAAATGATTATGGAAACCTGACACTGACTCGATTTTACAGCTTTCATGTTTTTTTTCTACCAGCTGGTCTCATGTCTTTTATGGCGATCCATATCTATCTGTTCAGAAGGCATGGTGTTACCGCGCACTGGACACCCGGTGAGCTTGAACTTAAGAAAAAGACTCAACCGTTTTGGCCGGATCAACTCTTTAAAGATGTTATTGTCGCTGTAGTAGTTTTTATTTCTATGGTAATGGTAGTCTGGTATCGAGGTGGTGCCGAATTACAATCCCCTGCAGATCCCAGTTCTAATTATCTTGCCCGTCCAGAATGGTATTTTCTCTTTCTATTTCAGCTATTAAAATATTTTGAAGGCGAATTGGAAGTAGTAGGAGCTATCATTCTTCCCTCTATCGTTGCTGCCTTAATAATTGCTCTTCCTTTTATTGACAGAGCTAAAAGTCGATCTCCATTAAAAAGACTACCGGTTATGGGATGTTTTGGTGCTGCTCTTACATGTGTCATTTTTCTGACTGCAATGTCTGTAATAAGTGATTCCGGAGATGAAAGAATTCAAAAGCAACGAGAAGAATCTGAAAAAATAGCCCATATCGCTATAGAACTGGCAGAGAATGGTATACCTCCTCAGGGAGGAGCATCTGTGTTTCAGAACGATCCTCTGTATTCTGGAGAACAGTTGCTTCGCCAGCACTGCCTTACATGTCATAACTTTGAAGGTTCAGGAGGTAACTCCGCACCTGATTTAACGGCATATAATACAAAGCAATGGCTTGTTGGCTTCATTCAGGATCCTAATGCTCCAAAATATTATGGTAAGACAAAGATAGATGTAATGCCTGAATACGACCTGGAGGAGGAAGAACTGTCAGATCTGGTAGACTTTCTACTGGCACAGGCTGAAAATGGGAAAAATATCGATACTGAATTGAAAGAAACTGGAGAGATTTTATTAGAAGAAAATGGATGTTATAATTGCCACACATACGATGGAATTGGAGGGGATACGGCTCCTGTTCTGGACAATTTTGCATCTGATAAATGGTTAAGAGGTATTATTGAAGATCCTGGCAAAAATGAATATTTTGGGCAATTAAATGCGATGCCGGCATTCAAAGATAAACTTTCAAAACAGGAAATAGATAATATAGTCCACTTTCTCCAAAATAAACGAAAAAAGCCAATTGATTAACTAGATTTTATGCTTAGAATGTAATATTTCCAGCAAATAAAGTCCCATATAGATTTTAATTTTGCGTTAAAATACTACTATTCAGTTGATGCATTGCCTTATATAGAAAGTTTTCATTTCCAGTATGTGGTATTGACAAGTTTTTATTGACATATTTGGAAAAAATTATATAATCACGCTTTACTTTAGAGGCAGATAGAGTAATGAAAGAGAGGGGATGTTTTTATTATGAAGAGTAGTTTGACAAAAACATCACAAACGTTTGTATAGTCGTAGGTTATTTATTTTTATAATTATAGAAGTGGAAAGGAGAAGGTAAGAATAAATGCTAAGGAAATTTAACACGCTATTTATTGCATTACTGGTTTTCGTAGCCGCATTCTGTTTTTACGCGAGTTTTTCCAGTAAAGACGCTGATGCGGTAGAAATTATCACTCATTGGGTGCCGCACGAAGTTTATGGTATGCCTGGTGACCCTGACAACTCTGGAAAAGTTTTCTTTTCAGGTTTGTATGCGAAGTACATGGGTTATCCAAAAGGTGCACCTC
>Ga0233430_1000636_pt1 | contig 61387 bp, 57 predicted proteins | sample SI_118_April2016_2_FD_179883 | JGI IMG/M metagenome (GOLD analysis project Ga0233430, IMG submission 179883) | Seawater microbial communities from Saanich Inlet, British Columbia, Canada - SI_118_April2016_150_MG | ecosystem: Environmental > Aquatic > Marine > Inlet | place: Canada: British... | reverse complement strand
GCAATTCATTGAATTTGCCGTAAACATGCCGGCGCATGAACCGCAGGTGGGGCAGGCGGCATTTTCTATGTCAAGGAGTTGATCTTTGGTCATCCTGCCGGATTTGACTGCACCCACGGCTTCAAATACTGTAATGAGATCAATTTTTTTACTTTTATCATCAGGGTGTTTCCCCGATAGCATGGGACCACCACTGATAAATATGGCCGGAATATTCAACCGTGCTGCTGCCATTAGCATACCCGGGACAATTTTGTCACAATTGGGTACCATGACAATGGCATCAAAGGGATGTGCCATTGCAGTGACTTCTATGGAGTCTGCAATGAGTTCCCGGGATGCAAGAGAGTAGTGCATACCCTTATGATTCATGGCTATCCCGTCACAGATACCAATGGTTGAGAATTCCATGGGGGTTCCGCCGGCCATACTGATACCGGATTTAACGGCTTTGACAATATTGTCCAGGTGCATGTGACCAGGGATTAATTCATTGGCTGAGTTGGCAATACCGATAAGGGGTTGAGCAATTTCCCTATCTGTATATCCCATGGCCTTGAACAAGCTTCTATGTGGGGCTCTTGCAGTACCTTTTGTTGCAATGTGGCTTCTCATTTAGTTTGTCTCCAAAATGAAAAAGCCGTTATCTGCCCCCTTGGGGCTGATAACGGCTTTTAAAGTTGATTTAAAGTTTATGCCACTAAGAGCCCCTTCGCCTGGAGGTAATAATAATCACCTCCACGATAATAAGGACTAGTAGTATGTTAATAATATTCATTTTCATAATTTTTACTTTAGTTTAATAAGTTACACTATATATTAATTTTATTTAAGTCAAGAAGAAAATACAGATGAGTAATTATAATCGGGGTCAGGCTTGCATAGTTGCGTATATTGAACAATAACGCAACTATGCAAGCCTGACCCCATTCATTATGACACATGATTAATGGAAGAAGCCATAAATCCTGCTCCAAATCCATTGTCAATATTTACTACAGCAATATTTGAACTACAGGAATTGAGCATCCCTAAAAGGGCTGTCATACCATTGAAGCTCGTACCATATCCAATGCTCGTAGGAACAGCTATGACAGGGGCTTTTACCATTCCCGCTACAACACTGGGCAATGCACCTTCCATTCCTGCAACGACAATGATGACCGTTGCATTGATAATTTTTTCATGGTGGGCAAAAAGTCGGTGAATACCGGCTACTCCAACATCAAATATGGATTCAATATCATTTCCCATGGCTTGGGCAGTTAAAAAAGCCTCTTTTGCCACAGGGATATCAGATGTCCCGGCTGAAATTACAAGTATTTTTCCAATGCCTGTAATTTCAGGTTCATTTTTTTTAAGCCATAAAAGTTTTGCATCTTCAAAATATTCCACCCCTTGAAAAGCTGTCTTTATTTTTTTTGCTTTTTCAGGTTCAAGACGGGTAACGAGAATAATATCTTCATTGATGATCATTTTTTCCATGATCCCAATGATTTGTTCACTTGTCTTCCCCTGACCGAAGATAACTTCAGGAAATCCTTTTCTTAAAGATCGGTGATGATCTATCTGGGCAAAATCAATATCTTCAAAAGAGATATGGGACAGTTGTTTTTGGGCATTTGCAACAGATAGTGATCCTTTGGCCACCATGGCCAATATGTTTTTCAAATTGTCTTGGTTCATAGCATAACCCGGCTTAAATCTTGACGGAAAAAAGCCTATAAAATCCTGTAAGTGTTTTTGGTTTCAGCCTTGATTGTCGGATTAGTTAAAGGCTCAACTTTAATTTTAAATACCATTATGAAACAACCTGAGTCAAGGTATAATGAAATGGATACCTTAGCCTTCTTGCACTTCTTCACAGAATATTATAAAAGTTTACAAAATAATTTTTTTACAGGAAAACAAATGGAGAAAGACCAGGTATTTGCAGGGAAAAAACTTAAGACTCAACCCTTTGAATTCAATCAAGAGGTGGCACGGGTGTTTGATGATATGCTGAACAGATCCGTGCCTTTTTATCAAGAAAGCATTAGACGTCAATCACAGCTTACAGCACAATTTTATCAACCGGGAACCCGGATTTATGATCTTGGCTGTTCCCATGGAAATCTGGGTATGATGATCCTTGGGCAATTAAAAGAAAAGCCATTTAAAATGGTTGCTGTGGATAGTTCAAAACCCATGATTGAAAAGTATGCAAAACGTCTTGAAAAATATGATAAATCTTCACAAATTGACCTTGTCTGCGGTTTATTAGAAGATATGCAAATTAAGGATGCGTCAGTTGTTTTAATCAATTTGACTCTACAGTTTCTTGATAAGGAAAAACGCGATGATCTCATAAAAAAAATTTATCAGGGAATGAATTCAAAGGGCATCCTTGTTTTATCAGAAAAGATAGTTCATGAATCAAAGACACTGAATGATCTTCAAACACAATTTTACACTGCGTTTAAACTTGAAAATGGGTATTCAAAGCTTGAGATAAGTCAAAAAAGAGATGCCCTTGAAAAAGTTCTTGTTCCAGATTCCATTGAAACCCATCAAAACCGGATTTTAAATGCCGGGTTTACAAAATTTGATATCTGGCTTAAATGGTTTAATTTTGCCTCAATGATTGCAATAAAGAGATGACCCTAAGGTCACAAGTAACACTAAAGGTCACCAGTAACCATGAAGGCCATAAATAACCATAAAGGTCACAAGTAACCATAAAGGTCACACGTAACCATAAAGGTCACACGTAAAAATGGAAAGCCTAATTGAGAACCTGCACCGTCTGAAAATAGACGCTTTGAGCAATGAATTTAAAACACTAATAAAAAGCAAAAGAGTTTTTCTGGATCATGCCAAAGGTAATTATTTAAAATATAAAAATGTTCTTGAAACTTTGCCGGTCATTAAGCCTTCTTTTATTGATCTTGAAAGCCGTGTTATCACCATTGGCAATTCATCAGATCTAACTTGTGGAGGCCAAAACTTGATAAAAGATAAGCTTAGACAGCTTTGTCCCTGGCGCAAAGGGCCTTTTAACCTTTTTGGGATTTTAATTGATTCCGAGTGGCAGTCCTGGATGAAATGGGAACGGCTGAACCATCACATCTCTGACCTTAAGGGACGTCGTATCCTTGATATCGGTTCCAGCAACGGATATTACATGTTTAGGATGGCTGCCTGCAATCCATTGATGGTACTGGGTTTAGAACCCCAGAGCACGTTTTATTTTCAATATCTGGCCATGCAAAAATTTTTAAAACAGGAAAATTTGTTTTGTCTTCCAGTCCCCCATGACGAACTTCCGAAAATGGACAAGTATTTTGATACCGTGTTTTGCATGGGGGTTTTATACCATCGAAAATCCCCGATTCAAATGCTTAAGGATATTTGTGATTCCATGAGAGCCGGCGGAGAACTGATACTTGAAAACCTCATTATTAATACAAAAAAAAATTATTGTCTTTTTCCAAAAGACCGTTATGCAAAAATGCGAAATATTTTTTTTATTCCTGATCTTCTGGTAATGAAGTCCTGGCTGTTGCGGGCAGGGTTTAAAGATATCAGATGTGTGGATATTACCAAAACATCCATAGAAGAGCAGAGAAAAACCAGGTGGATTCAAACGGAAACCCTGAAAGATTTTCTTGATCCCAATGATCCTGATAAGACAGTGGAAGGTTATCCTGCACCCGTTAGGGCTATTTTTATTGCAACGGCAACTTAAAACATAAAAACTAAAATAGTTGCTGTGTAACACTGCACAGAATTTAAGGAATTTGAGTAAATGAACTAAAGTTTTTGAAAATATTATTATTTTTCATTATCAAAATTAACTCATTGATGTAAAAATTTTAAAGAAAGCTTGTCGTCTCAGCTATAGGAAACCTTCAATTAAAATTAATGTTGCACTTTGGAATGAAAAATTATCCTGCACTACTTTCACAAGGTTATAAAATTGAATTAAAAAATTTAAAATTGAAAAAGTGTCATATACCAAATGTGGGCGCCCAAATTTTATGACACCGCATTTCTACTATGCATCGGATTCAGATAAATTCAAAAGTTCTTTTTTTATTGACGCAAGTTCACCCTCAAGAAATTTAGCACGGTTCTTTAAAGATTCTTTGGTAGCCGCAGCCTGTACCGGTTGTTGCTCAAATTTTATATTTGTAACTATCCCCCTGCCATAACCCTGGCATCCTCTCTTTCCGCGCCGTCTGCCGGCGCCTTGACCATATTCTGTGACGTCTCTACCTGCAAATCGCTGCCCGGGACTCGCCATGCCTGTACAAATCCCTCTTCCACCACCTGTCATTGGTCCCTCATTCATCGGGCCTGTTTGATTAAAACCTGGCATAATAATTCCTCCATTATGATTATCTGTTTTGTCCCTTCCTGCAGCCTTGTCCACTTCTGCGGCCCTGACCCTGGCCGTCACATTTTTTTCTTTCTTTCCGACCCCCCTTTCTTTGGCCTTGATCCTGACCGCCGTCTTGATATCTCCCACCGTTGGGAGTCTTAGGCTGTGCTGCATTGTTGCTTCTGTCTTCTTTTTGATTCATTCTATTTTTCATAAGATTGTCCTCCTTAAATTCTTTGATTGATTAATAAGATCAGTCCATCCGATTTCTGCCACGCCCCATACCATATCCACCACCTTTCCTGCCTTTTCCTTTGCGGTTTCCGTGAATTTTATAACAACCACCGGAAACTTTAAGACGAAATGCCTCAACAATTGATTTCGACAATTTATAGCGTCCGATTTTTAGAATCCTTCCAACTGTCTGACGGGAGACATTCATGACTTCAGCGGCCTGACTTTGATCCATTCCTTCATAATCAATTAACCGAATGGCCTCAAATTCTTCCAGGGAAAGAATTATCTCTTCTTTGGAATCAATTCCTGTAGGCTTGAATTTACTTGCTATTGGTCTGGAAAGGATATGTCTTGGTCGTTTGGGGCGGGGCATGTTTCCTCCTTTGTTTTGATCGTTTGACCATAATATAAACCTCAATATATCCTGTGTCAATAAAATAATGGTCAAATGATCAAAATTTCTTTGAATCATATCTCATTAAGAAAAATGCCGGAAGGACAAATTCCCTTCCCAATGAGTGATGTCATGATAAATTATAGGCACAAAAAAGCGTTGGCGAGTTTTAAGAAGGATGTGCGACAAGCACTGGAGCTTTTTATTTTAAAAAAGGATACAAACCAACCTCGCAATTTTTTGATTCAGATGAATTTGTTTTTGTGACATTTAGTTTTTGTCTGAAAAAATTACTATTCGGAACAAATATTCTGCTTATGTTCAAGCATCTGATCATAAATTAATGACTAATACTCCACTAACATTATAAAGATGTGCTGAAAATAGAATAAAATACAAGAAGCAAATTATTTTTTTTAAATTAGCTATAAATTAGGCTATTCTTGATTAGCATATGAAGATAAAATTTGTTAAGATAAAAAGAATATAGAATATATGAGTCTGGCATGCACTCATAGTATAAGCGGTTTTAAAAACATGGAAAAGACAAATAAATACTTCCGGATGAATTTCGTTTCCAAACTGATAATTTTTATCAGCGGTCCTTTATTACTCGTAATTTCAGGCTGGGCCTATTTTAATATCAATTACCAGAACGAAAAATTGATGAAGCATATTATTACGGATACTGATCGACTGACAGAAACCATACGATTAGGTACCCACTATGCAATGAAATTGAATTCAAGAGATGATATCAACCAGATCATACAAAATATCGGTAAACAGCAGGACATTGAAAAAATACATATTTATAACAAAGATGGTGAAATTACATTTTCAAACAGTAGAAGAAAAATCCATAAGCAAACCAATATTAAAGATGAGGCGTGCGACATATGCCATCAGTCTGACCCACCGCTGATTGATATTGACATAGAGCAAAGAACCCGGATTTTTAATTCTCCTAAAGGATATCGTTTGCTAGGAATTTTAACACCTATTTATAATGAAAAAGGGTGTTCAACCAAAGCATGCCATTTTCACCCGGAGGATAAAAAAATCCTGGGAGCGCTTGATGTTGTGGTTTCTCTTGAGGCCCCAGATAAAGTGATCAAGAATGCAAAAAATGCGATTATCCGCCTTGCAATACTCGGCTTTATCGTAATGTCAGCTATTATATTTCTTTTTGTCCACCGATTTATTAATGTCCCCATCCAAAAACTCATCAAGGGAACTGTTCTCATAGCTGGCGGTGATTATAAAAGCAAAGTAAATATTGGACGATCCGATGTATTGGGACAGCTCTCCGAAGCTATAAACCGAATGGGTGACCAAATTGATATTCAAAAAACAGAGCTGAATGAGCAGCGGGATGAATATCGAACACTTTTTGATAATACACCCTGTATGATCAGTGTTCAAAACAAGGAATACAGCCTATTGAGCTATAATCGCAGGTTCATGGAAAGTTTTGACCCAGAACCCGGGTCACACTGTTATAAGGCTTACAAAGGGCGGGACGAGAAGTGTGACAACTGCCCGCTTGAAAAAACCTTTAATGACGGTAAAACCCATTACGGAGAAACGTCTGGGATGGGCAGGGATGGGACTAAACACCACTGGATTTTTATCACTTCTCCTTTAAAAAACACAAAAGGCGAAGTGACATCTGCAATTGAAATAAGCCTGGATATCACAGAAAGAAAGTTGCTTGAAAAACAACTCGAGGTCTCTGAGAAAAAATACTACTCCATATTTAACAATATCCCTAATCCAGTCTTTGTTGTAGATGAAAAAACCCTTCAGTTAATTGACTGCAACCAAAGTGTAGGATCTGTTTATGGCTTTAATAAACAGAGCATTATTGGAGAATCTTTTCTAAATTTTTTTATCCATGAGGAAAAGCATAAAATACAACAACGGATCAGGGCATCCTCAATTTTGAATCAGATTAAACAAAAAAATAAAAATAATAAGATTCTGTATGTTGACATCTGGGTTTCACCTTCAGAATACGAGGATAGAAAGGTCTTACTGGTGACTACCAGCGATATCACAAAACGACTTGAAACAGAAAGAGAATTAATCCAGGCAGGCAAAATGGCAACATTGGGAGAAATGTCCACCGGCATTGCCCATGAATTAAATCAGCCACTGTCAGTCATAAAAACAGCGAGTGATTTCATATTAAAAAAAATGAATCAAAAGGCAAAAATTGAAGATTCGATTCATCATAAACTGGTAACGAAAATCAACAGCAATGTGGACCGTGCCTCAAAAATAATTGAACATATGCGTCATTTTGCCCGGAAATCAGATATAAATTTTGAACATATTAATATCAATAAGATTCTGAAAAGAGCACATGATATTTTCAGCCAGCAGCTCAAAGTAAGAGGGATAGATGTCGTATGGAATTTAACAGACGATTTGCCTGCCATTACTGCTGACCCGGGCCGTATTGAACAAGTTTTTATTAATCTTCTGGTCAATGCAAGGGATGCTATTGAAGAAAAAAGTGAGCAAACAGGTTCAAAAGTTGAAAGCGAAAAAATTATTATTGAAACTTTTTTAAAAGATGAACATGCAGTTATCAAGGTGTCAGACACAGGTATAGGTATAAGAGATGATATCAGAGAAAAAATTTTTGAACCGTTCTTTACAACAAAAGAAGTTGGAAAGGGGACAGGGATAGGTCTTTCAATCAGTTACGGCATTATAAAGGAATGCAAAGGACATATTGAGGTTGCTTCTGATCTAAAAACGGGTGGCACCTCATTTACCATTCGGCTCCCATTTGCAAAAAAAAACAACCGGGATAGTTTTATTTGATCTTTCTTGGAATTTTAACATGGATGCAGGTCCCTTTGCCTTTTGCAGATTTTACATTAATAAACCCTCCATGCTGGTGGATGATATTTTTTGATATAAAAAGACCGAATCCGGTTCCCTTGTTCTGTTTGGATGAAAAAAACAGGTTGAAAACTTTATCTCGTATCTTTTTGTCCATGCCCACGCCGTTATCCCGAATTTCAAAAATAATATTGTCTGTATCCTGCTTTATTGTGAAATTGATCGTATGGCTCGTTTTTGAATGGTCTTCAATACAGGCATCAACTGCATTATCAAGGATATTTAACAAAGCAGACCGCATGAATTCGATGTCAGCCTTCATTTGGCCCGGTGCATCAGTAAATTCGCGAATAATTTTGATGTTATAGGGCAATGCCTTGGATTCACTTATCTCGGCTACATCATTAGCAAATTTGATCAAATCCAGAGTTTCAAGTTTCATTTTCCTTTCTTTTGAATAATAAAGGATATCAAAAATCATCTTCTTAATACGATCTGTGGTTATTTTTAATATATCCATACCTTCTTCTAATTGTTCTTGATCATCCTTCTTTAAGGCGGATTCAATCAAATAAATACTGCCATCAAGCTTGGTTAAAAGTCCTTTTACACTGTGGGAAATAGATCCTATCATGATACCCAGAGAAGACAAATTGTCCCGGAGCATTGTTTTTTCCCGGACAAGTTCTTCTAAATTTTCAGTATATTGGTTTAACTGCTGCCGTGTGAGAATTTTTTCATTGGCTCGTTTCAAGGCAATTTCAAGCGCTTCATTGCTTATGGGTTTTGTTATAAAATCAATGGCCTCATATTTCAAACTCTTAATGGCAATATCTGTATCCCCGTGGCCTGTAATCATAATCACCTGGGTATAGGGGTTTTCAATTTTTATTTTCTTTAGGATTTCAATACCATCCATGCCCGGCATTTTAATATCCGTAAGTACAATCATTGGCTTGTTTTCTCTGAACAATTCCAGGGCGATCTTGCCGTTTTCCGCCTCAAGAACAGCATACCCCATATCTGATAAAGCAATGGCAAGCACTTCCCGGATGTCTTCTTCATCATCCACAAGCAAAATAGATTTTTGTTCACTTATTTTTTTTGTTCTATCATTCATAAGCACCTTATTTTAAAATACAGAATCAATGATATCAAACATCTGCTGATCCTTGAAACCTGCCAGAACCGATGCGCTGTTGGGGCAGACTGCTGCGCAGGAACCGCACCCCTGGCACATAACCGGATTGACAAGTACTTGTTTTTTATCCAAGTCCAGTGAACGGGCATTATAGGGGCAGGCTTCAATGCAAAGCCCGCACTGGCTGCACAGGCTCGAATGGACCTGGGCTACAATACTCCCGGCGGCCAACCTTTTATCCCCTAAAATTCTTAAAGCATGTTGGGCAGATGCTTCGGCACTGGCAACCGTCTCGGTAATATTCCGGGGGGAATGACACAGTCCGCAGGCAAAAATCCCCTCTTTTAAGGCATCAACTGGTCGCCATTTTGACTCGGCCTCTTCAAAAAAACCAAACTCATCTGTCTGGATACCCAAATGATCTGCCAGATCTTTTGGAAGTGTTGGAGAAATGCCTGTGGCAAGGACCAGAAGATCTGCATTAATTTTAATAGGTGCTTTGATAATCGGCTCAATTCCAGTGACTATGACACTTGATTCCCCTGGAGAAACATCGGGTTTATTTTCAAGGTTATACTGAATGAAGTGAATGCCTTTTTTTCTTGCCTTTGTATAATAGGTTTCAATAAACCCATAGGCCATCATATCCCTGTAAAATACATATATGGTGATATCAGGGTTGGATGATTTGAGATGCAGTGCATGCTTTAATGTGGATGAACAGCAAATCCGGCTGCAATAGTTTTTTTGATCTTTTTCTCTTGAATCCACACACTGGATCATGACCACAACTTTCAAACTTGATGGATCAATACTTTTATTTTTAAGGTCCTCTTCCAATTCTTTGTGAGTAACAATTACAGGGCTTTTCCCATATCCGTATGCGGTTGTCGGCGCAGCTGTTCCGCCTGTGGCAAGGACAGCGGCTCCATGCTCAATCGTCTCAAGGACATGATCTTCTTTATTTTCAATGGTGGTCAGGAAATGACCTGCCTGGCCAAAGGAGCTTGTTACAGCCGTTTGAGTGTGTACGTTTAACAGGGGATGCTTTTCAATTTTTTCCATGGTTTCATCCAGAAAGGCTTGGATATCATGCCCGTCAATGGTTTGTTTCAGCCATAATAGATTCCCGCCCAGGTCCTTATCCTGTTCAATTAGATCAACCTCAAATCCGTGATCTGCAATGGCAAGGGCTGTAGTCATCCCAGCGATCCCACCGCCCACAACCAGGGCTTTCTGAATAGACGGCATCAGGTGCTGATCCGGGGGATCAATCCGTTTTAGACGGGAAAATCCTGTTTTCAGCTTCTCTATAATCATTCTTTCAGTATCTTGATCCGCTTTGATTTCGACAGCCGGATCTTGATGACTTTGAATATCTATCACATCAATGAGGGCAGGATGAATTTTTGTTTTAACAGCAAGCTCGTTGATTTTTCGGGTAAAGGCATAGGGAAGGCAGGTACCAATAAGGACCCTGTTTGCAGCACATTCCGATGCAGAATCAGTCAGGTCAGACCATCCCTGCTCTGTACATATCCTGTCTATGAAGATGACATCCGACACCGCAGGGTTCTTCATTAAATTCTGCTTTAGGAGGCTTTTATCAATATTTATAACACCTGCCTGCCCACAGGTGCAGACAATAACCAGTATTTCAGGCAGTTCCCGGGCAACATTCCTGAAAGTGGTTGTGATATCCAATTCAGAAGACAGGCTTCCACCTTTGGAATGGATGAATCTGGATGCAGAAAATGCAGCAGAACTGGATTGGATAACTGATTCGCTGATATCTTTCAGTCCTGAAAATGATCCGCCAAAGAAGATACCTTCCATACCGGACAAGCTGCTAGAAAAAGGCTGGGGTTGACAAAATCCCCACTCGTTTAGATCCAGATCAAGCATCCGGGCAAATTTATCCGCACTAGCCGATGGGCGCTGCCCAATGGAAAGCACGACCATGTCGAATTGTGTATCATTCTGGTTTCCCTCCTGATCAGAATAATGTACCTGAATACCCCCTGCATCTTTGTCTTCAATCACTGTATGGACCCGGCTGCGCAAAAAGCGGACGTCATACTCGTGTTCTGCCTGATATTGATACTGGTGAAATGTTTTCCCAAATGCACGCATATCCATATAAAATATAGTGGTTTCTATATCAGAGCCATATTTTTCTTTTATCAGTCGGGCTTCTTTAACTGCATGCATGCAACAGATGGATGAACAAAAATCCGAATGGGTCTGCAAATCCCTTGACCCCACACACTGGAACCATGCAATCCTGCGAACCTTTTTCTGGTCAGACTGTCTTAAAATGCGCCCCTGGCTGGGTCCTGTGCCGCTTAACAACCTTTCAAATTCCCGGCTGGTAACAACATCAGGGTATATCCCATATCCAAATGTATTTTTTGATTTCAAAGGATCAAAAAAATCTGTACCTGTGGTTAAAACAAGGGCATTAATATTAATTTCACGCGCCTCAACCACATCCAGAGCCTGGTAAATTTCTAAAATTTTCGGTGTAAATTGATGGGGATCAAAGGGTTTTAAAAGATAATCAAAGGCACCGATTTTCATGGCTTCCACTGCTGTTTCCACAGTGGCATAGGCGGTCATCATGACAACCGTCAAATCAGGGTCATTTTCTTTTGCCTGTTTTAAAACCTGTACACCATCCATGCCCGGCATTTTAATATCAGTCAGCATGAGGTGATAGTCTTTTTCACTGAGCATATCCAAAGCAGTCTTGCCCGAATTCGCCATGTCCACGGAAAACCCTTCATCCTCCAGCCATTCTTTTAAAGAATCCCGGACAATCAATTCATCGTCCACCACCAGGATGTGAAAATTTTTACGCCTTTCCTCAGGGAATTTAATGGCACCTGTTGGGCATACTGTGATACACTCCCCGCACCGGTTGCAGTTGATAAAATCAATGACATAGGTATTGGGGATATTATGGGGAACCGGAAGATAAATAGCTTTTCTTAAGCCAAGGCCCATGTTAAACGCATCCGGTACATCCACCGGACAGACCTTTGTACATTCATTGCAGCCGATGCAAAGAGTGGGGTCAACTAAAGACGGCTTTTGTTCAAGTGTGGCCTTAAAATTTCCGGGTTCACCTTCAACTGCTGTCAGAGTTGCGCTCAGAAGGATATCAATATTTTCGTGAAAAAGGCCTTTACGGAGGCAATATTGAGAAGATGCATCCCGGTTGATCAAAGGAAGCATCTTACACATGCCGCATCCGTCATTGGGAAACTGGTAATCCAGTTGGCTTAAAATACCGCCAATATGCGGGGCCTTGTCCACAAGGGTTACCTGGTAACCGAATTCAGCCAGATCCAGAGCACTCCGAATGCCGCTTATCCCGGCTCCCACCACCATGGCTGTACCGATTTTTTTTCTCATCATTTCCCCCTTGTTGTTGAATCATATAACCCGGGACACGAAGGCCAACCCCCTACATTGCAGTTTCCGGGTGAAATACGTTGACTTCCATAAGGTTCTCGCCCAGATATGTTCGTTCATTTGGACCCAGAATGCCTAAAGAAAGCGCCAGAATTGTCCAAAAATGAACCACTGGGTAGTTACTTCCGTAATGCGATGACAACTCATGGATCTGGGCGTGGCAGTTATGGCAGCCGGCAATCACATAATCTGCTCCGGTTGCCTTGATCTGTTCATCCTTTCTCCGGCCATATTCCAGCCGCTGTTCTTTAAACCCTGATTGCAGGAAACCGCCGCCGCCGCCACAGCAGTAATTGTTAGACATGTTAGGGGTCATGTCTACAAAATTTTCTTCTCCCACGACCGCCTTAATGGCATATCGAAAGTCTTTGGCAATGGCATCCCCATAGCTTTTTCTCACAATCTGGCACGGGTCCTGGCAGGTAAATTTTATCCCCAGGTTCTTGTTCCAGTCTGAATTGGGCTTAAGCTTACCTTCCCTGATCCATTTCCCATAATATTCATAGATGTTTTTGACTTCAAAATCATGTTGAATGTTGAATTTTTGCAGTCCGGCCCGGACTGCATAGGTCACGTGGCCTCATTCCGTATTCAAATAGGTTTTGCACTTCAATTTATGTGTTTGGTCTGCCTGGTTTTGGACAACATGTTCCCAGGCATCATCATCCGCAAGAAACATACAATAGTTTTCACCTGCCCAGCCTTTGCCGCCATAGGTCCAGTCCACGCCGGCCAGATGGAGAATCTTCCATAACGGCACCATTTCATCTGCTTCGGTTACCGGCTCCCTGGAATTCTGATTCAAAAAAAACTCAGCACCCACCTTGTCAATGGGCGCATCCATTTTCTCAAACTCAGGCTGTTCCTCCCGGTATTGTTCCAGCACATCCTCCACCACAAAATTAAAATCTTCCTGGGTTGCACCCATGGCGCTGTTGGTATCATTTTTAACCGCCATATCGCATGACCCTAAGATTCCTCTGGGTCTTTGATCTCTTGGCCGCAGGGCCCTTATATTGTATACGATCTGGGGGATATCAATCTGCATGGGGCAAACATAGATACACCGCTGACACATGGTACACATCCAGGGCCAGTCAGATGCCAGCACCTGGTCATCAAGCCCCAGGGAGATCATTCGCAGCAGTTTACGGGGATCCATGTCATCAATCCCGGTTGCCGGGCACCCTGAACTACACATCCCACAGGTCAGGCAAAGATCAAGATTCCCGCCATCCGGCAGAATGTCCCTGACCTGATCCAATAAAGTATTTTTTTTCTTAGCACCCAGTTTGACCATTGCTTGTGTCATCATTGACTCCTATTGTTGACCACTTCGGGATGAAATCCCTACTACTTCTTCAAATTCATTGTCTTCAAAAGATGATAATGGAAAAGGTTCATCAACGCTTCTGCCAGCCTCATAATTAAATGCGGCCTGGGCGGTGTGTGCAACGGTTCTGAACAATTCCATAAGCGGGATATCATTGGGACAGGCATTGGAGCATTGTCCACAACCAACACAGGTCAAGCCGATATGGGCCATGCGGGTCAGATGAAAAAAATCCGTATCTATAGGCATTTTGATTTTGCCTTTATGCTTTGCCCATTGCAGGTACTGAAAAGGGTCATGGTCAAAAACATCTGTGACAAAGACACATTCTTTACAATAACAGACCGGGCAGGCCACTCTGCAGTTATAGCAATTGACACATTTGGACAGGTATGTGGACAGCATTTCTATATTTGACGTTGTTGTTGATATTTGCTCGAACATTTCATCTCGCTTGATTATTCGATCTGAAACCAGAGAATTTATTGCCTGTTCCCTGCCGGAAGACTCCGCCATTTCGATCAGTGACAGGGCCTCTATCGCCTCTTGTCCCCTCGGAGTTGAGGCTTCCACAATCAGATGGCTTTTATAATCAATACCGTACAATCCAATGTTAATATCGGCATTTTTTGACACTGGATGCTCACAGACCTTGCAGGCATTGGTAAGGTCCAGACCTTCCGTGGCTCCGGTTATTGGCCCGGTTTTTTTATCCAGCACATGCTCATAGAATTTTCGGGTAGCACCCCTTGAATCTTCTTTTGCAAAAATATTATAATCGGTATTGCAAAAAGCGCCCAGACAGTCCAGGCTGATGATCACTATATCATCTAATGCCCCCTGTTTGAGTTTGATCAGCTCAACAAATGCCCGGATTTCACAAGGCCGCATGACCAGTCCCACTGTCTGCCCTGGAGGCCTTTTGGTTAGTTTAGAAGCCATCTTGGCCGAATTAATGGGAAAGCATGGGGCCAGGGGATCGGCATTTTCCATGGCTTTTGGATCATAGATTAGTGTTGGCATAACAGTGTTGTTCATTGGAAGGTGCCAGGGAATCATCAATGCGTCAATCTTATCTGATTCAAGCAGGTTTTTAAAAAAATCCTGCAAAGATACCAACAGGTCCTTGTCTTTTACATCAATTTTTGAAAAAGCTGACATATAAATCCTCCAAACCGGATACCGTCCTGGGTGCGACATTCAATAAAAATCGCTGTCCGGCATCCATCAGGTTAAATAACCATGGTTGTTTTTGTTTCAATAGGTCCAAGCGCTTTTACCTGGGCCACTACATTGTTGATGGTTTCACTAAGTTTATGCCCGTCACTGGCCCCGATCCAGGTTAACCGTACCCGCTCTTCTTCAAAACCGAATTGCTTCAGGATCGCCTTTAACAATTTTATCCTTCGACGGGCTTTATAATTGCCATTAATATAATGGCAGTCTCCAGGGTGGCAACCGCTCACCAATATGCCGTCAGCACCCTCCAGAAGGGCTTTTATCACATACTTGGGATCAACCATTCCCGTACACATCATTCGAATAATTTTTATATTAGGAGGATAGGACAGACGGGACGTACCTGCCAGATCTGCTGCAGTGTATGTGCACCAATTGCAGAAAAATGCGACAATGGTTGGTTCAAATTCACTCATGTTTTTCTCTCCCTGTTATAATTTAGGCGGTTAACAAGCCCTCAATTTCTGAAAAAATCTGTCTGTCCGTAAAATGTTTCACCTTGGCCGCTCCGCTGGGACAATAGGCGGAACAGCTTCCGCAACCCTTGCACACGGCTTCGTTCACCTCACTTGTGCAGGTTCTTTCGTTGAATTCAATGGCTGAGTAGGGACACAAGCCTATGCATATCCGGCACCCGATACAGATATCCGGGTCAATGGAAGATATCATGGGAGCTACAGACACTTTTCCTGTGGCGCTCAATGCCAATGCCTCAGCGGCCGCGCCTTTTGCCTGGGCCACTGTGTCCGGGATGTCTTTGGGACCCTGGCAGGCACCGGCAAGAAACACACCGCTGGTAGCTGTGGAAACCGGCTCCAGTTTGGGGTGTTCTTCTAAAAAGAAACCGTCGCCGCCGACAGTAATACCAAAGGCCCGTGCTACGTCATTAACATCGGAACGCGGTTCCATGGCTGTGCAAAGGATCACCATTTCAACGGATATATTCAACATTTTGTTGGACAAGGTATCTTCAGCAGTGACGATGAGCAACCCATCCTGCTCCTCTATATTGGCAGCTTTGCCGCGAATCATGTGAACCCCTTCATCTTGAACACGCTTGTAAAATTCTTCATACCCCTTACCAAAACAACGCATGTCAATATAAAAATTATAAATTTCAGTGTCATGCCCACACTTATCCTTGAGCAGGTGTGCATACTTGAGGGCATACATGCAGCAGGTTCTTGAGCAGTATTCGTGATAGTTGATATCACGGCTGCCGATGCAGTGAAGAATGGCGACACTTTTCGGCGGTTTCGTAAATTTAAGACGGTCGTCAGGGTCGCGCTTGAGTAATTTTCCGCTTGTGGGACCCGTAGCGTTGGAAAGCCGTTCAAACTCCAAATTGGTAAACACATTTGCATATTTACCATATCCATACAGGACCATAGGGGTTGGATCAAGCGCATCAAACCCTGTGGCCACAATAATGGAGCCAACATCAATAGTTTTAAGCGTATCTGTCATATCATGGTTGATGGCTTTTGCTTCACATGCATCAACACAAAGTTTGCATTCACAACACCCACCACAGTCAAGACACCTGGCGGCTTCAAGTATGGCGGCATCCTCGCTGAAATTTATGTCCACTTCATCAAAGCAGGCAGATCTGTTAACAGGGTCCAAATGATTTGATGCTACCCGGACTGCTTTTTCAATGTCTTTTGATATGGGTTTCCATTCAGTACCCGGAGAAGAAGCATCTTTTTGTTGTCCTTCATATTCTTCAAGATTTTCACCCTTGATATAGCGGTGTATGGCCTCGACAGCCTTGTGACCTGCTGCCACAGCTTCAATGACCGTTGCAGGACCTGTGACAGCATCTCCTGCCGCAAACACATAGGGCAGACTGGTTTGAAAGGTGTAAGAATTCACCTCAAACCGGTTTTGCGATGTTAAAACCAGATCTGGCTGGCCATCCGCCCATGACACGTCAATCTTCTGACCAATGGCAGGAATTACTGCATCACACGGGATAATAAATTCCGATCCCTCCATTGGAACCGGTCGTCTTCGTCCGCTGTCATCAGGCGGGCCCAGTTCAGTTTTGATACACTCAATCCCTGTGACCTTTCCGTCAAGGCTTTTGATCTGTACGGGCGTTGTCAGATATAAAATTTCGATGTTTTCTTCGACGGCCCCTTTTATTTCATCCTCATAGGCCGGCATTTCCTGTTCAGAACGGCGATAGACCACTGTGACCTTTTTAGTGCCAAGGCGTTTCACAGACCGTGCTGCATCAATGGCTACATTCCCTCCGCCAATGACAATCACCTGCTTACCGGGTGCTGTTTTTGCCCCAAGATTGATCTGCCGTAACAGGGTAACAGAATCGATAATACCCTGCACATTCTCTTCTCCGGGAATCTTCATGTGAAGTGACTCATGGGCACCAATGCCCAGGAAAACGGCTGAAAAGCCCTTGTCTTTTAAATTTTTCAATGTCAGATCCTGCCCGAAACGAACATTGGTTCTGGCTTCGATTCCATGGTTGAGTATATAGTTAATTTCGTTTTCCAGAATCTCAGGCGGTAACCGGTAATCCGGGATTCCAACCCGAAGCATGCCCCCCAGCTGATCCAGCGCTTCAAAAATTGTGATTTGATACCCTTTTAGACGCAGATAATATGCCACAGTCATCCCGGCAGGTCCGGAACCTACAATTGCAATCCTTTCAGGTTTATCCTGGATATCCGGGATGGGCAGAGTTTTAAAATCAACCTGATCGGCTGCGAATCGTTTCAGATCACGTATGGCAACCGGCGTATCTATTTCTACCCTGCGGCAGGCTGTTTCACACGGGGCCGGGCAGACTCGTCCAAGGGTGCCGGGGAGCGGTATTTTTTCCATGATCAGATTTATTGCTTTCTGGTATTTGCCCATTTTAACCATGGCCACATATCCCTGTACATTGGTCCCGGCCGGACAGGTTTGGACACAGGGGGCACGGTCATATTTATCAATACAATACGTTATGGGTACGGCCTGGGGAAAGGGACGGTATATTGCTTTTCTCAACTTGGTTCCCTCATCCCACTCATTAGGAGTGCTGACAGGACAAACCTTTTCACACTCCCCGCATCCAGTGCAATTATTCTCAATATACCGTGCTTTTTTGCTGACGGTTACTGAAAAATTTCCGATAAATCCGCTGACACTTTCGATTTCACTGTGTGAAAATAGTTCGATATTAGATTCCTGGCCAACCGACACCATTTTGGGTGTGCCAATGCAGGCTGCACAATCCAAAGTCGGGAAAGTTTTGTCATATTGAAGCATATGCCCCCCTATGGTGGGCTGTCTTTCAACCAGATATACCTTAAATCCGGCCTTGGCAATATCGAGGGAGGCCTGCATACCTGAAATACCCCCGCCGACGACAAGTGTATTGGTACAAACAGGGAACGTGGCCGGAAAAAGATCCTGCTGGCGGATTACACGGGCAACCCCGGCACCGGCCAGAATCTTGGCCTTTTGAGTTGCCAGATCTTCATCTTCGGTGACCCAGGAGACCTGCTCGCGTACACTGACCATATGAAATGCATGGTAAGGATTAAGGCCAGCCCGCTGACAGGCGGATCTGAAGGTTTTTTCATGCATCCTCGGGGAACAGGAAGCCACAATCACACGGGTAAGATTGTATTTTTTAATATCAACTTCAATGAGTTCCTGGCCAGGATCAGAGCACATGAACAAATAATCACGGGAAATTGTCACGTTGGGAAGTGTAGCAACATATTCAGCCACTTCCTGCACCCGGACCCGGTAGGCGATATTGATGCCGCAGTGACAAATATAAAACCCGATTCGTTCACTCATGGCAGACCTCCTGATTAAATCTCTTATTTTCTTAAACGTTTAAAATATCCAATTATAACTTCATTTTTTGTTTCAAATTCTTGCTGACTGAAAGATTCAAATCATATCCAAGCTCTTCAGCTGACAACCCAAAAGCAGTTCCAAGCAGTTGTGGTAAATATAAAACGGAAATATGCAGATCTTCTTTGGCGGCGCTGCAAACCTTTTCTTGATAAGCGTCTAAATTCATTTGACACATAGGGCATACTGTCACGATGGCGTCAGCACCCTTAGCGGCTCGTAAAATATCTGTTATGTAATTGACAGCGATGTCGCTTTTAGTCGTCATTTGCGAGGCTCCGCAGCATTTGGGACCCATGCCCCATTGATGCACTTTCGCCCCGACGGCTTTCAGTAATGGTCCCATGGTGGTGGGAACTTCGGGATCATCAAAAACAGAATAAGGCCGAAGACATTGACACCCATAATAGGGTGCAATGGTGAGACTGGCCAAGTTTTTTTTCGTTTTCTTCTGGATTGTATCCAGGCAAATGTCCTTGGATAATACTTCCAGCAAATGTTTTACTTTGGTGCTGTTTGTGAAACTTAAATCTTCGGCTCCTAAAACTATATTCAATTTTTCCAATAAGGCAGGATCTTTTTTCACTTTTTCTTCAACCTTCTTTAGATTGAGATAGCAGGAACTACAGGGTACCACCACTTGATCGCAATCGTCCACTCTCTCAGCAATCGCCAGCACACGGGCCGGCAGTGCCAATGACAGCAGGTAACTGACAGATTCTGCAGCAGTAGCACCGCAACAGGTCCAGTCAGGAAGTTCGGTTAGAGAAACGTCCAAAGAATTTAACAATGCGCGGGTTGACAAGTCATACTCACGAGCAGGCCCTTCAAGTGAGCAGCCCGGATAATAAAGATAATTCATATTTTGCCCTCTACTTCTTTGACCTTGCGAAATAAAACATCTAAGATACCTTTCTCTTTTAAAGCGTTCCCAAAAGGCAGCTTGCCTTTACCCATCAATTTCATTCCCAGGGGGGCATACTTCAGAAAAACTAATGGGTTTTTTGTTGAAATCAAATAATTTGTCATCAATTCTATTTCGTTGACACGGCCGTGACAGCAGACATTTTTAACGAAATATTTATAAAAATTCATGCTGCTCTTGTGTTTTTTCAGGTTAGTTTTTACAGCGATCTCTTTGAGTTTTGCCATGGCTTGTGTCAATGGCAGCCCTCGCGGGCAGCGAAGTGTGCAATAATAACAGGACGCACAATAAATAAACGTCTTGCTGTTTAACACTTCTTCTTTGTAACCGAGCTGAACTAAGCGCCAAATGTGACGAGGGGTGTGTTCCATAGCTGGCACTGCCAGGCATGAACTGGAACAGGTTCCACATTGGATGCATGACTGAACCATTTTTTGAACGTCTTTGAAAAGACTCTGTTTTTGTTTTAAATCTTCCATAAGATATGACCCGTATAAACGTTATAGCCTAAAATATCACTTTTGCCGTTTAAAGACTTTTTTAATGCTTTATTCATTATGACGGATTCTCCGGGACAGGGTGGCCTGTATCAGATCAAGCACCTCTGCTGCTTCAGGCGGTTTTTGCAGGAATGCTTCCGGGCTGTTAATATCCTGGCCTATCCTGATTCCCTTTGTTTTTTGGTAATGGGTAAAGGTCTGTTTATCAATGGTAGATACCATGATCACGGGAATGTGGCTTAAGTTTTTATCCTGCTTTAAACATCGATACATCTGCATACCTCCGTTTCCCGGCATGGGAACATCAATAATGATAAACACAGGCTTTTGTGTCCTGGCCTTTTCCATGCCTTCGGTTCCGCTTCTGGCGACAATAGGCTTAAATCCACCGGTCTTAAGCAGTGCTGAGAAAAAAATCCGCATGTCCGGATCATCATCAACCACTAGAATTTTAGGTTTGCTTCCCTTTTTGCCCAATGGATTCCCCTTTTGTGCTGCATTGAAAGATTACTTTTTATGTTTCTATTAATCATACCTCTGCAGAAAACATACCAATTTGTACAATTTTTAATATTACTTTGGTATTACAGGAGGTTACGATAAAAACGGTTTCGCAGAAAAAGAATAAAGCATATAAAACGTTGCATTTGGTGCAACGGGTGTTTTAAATAAATTAACTTAACTATTTGAAAATATGATAATTTTATAAATTGATGCAACAAAACAGGCGTTGCAACAAACGATGCAACAAATGGTCATGAAGGGTGAATATCAAAACTTTTCATCTTTCGCCAAAGGGTCGTACGATCAATACCAAGCGCCTTTGCTGTTTTTGCCTTATGCCAGCCATTCTGTTTCAGTTTTTTTAAAATCTCTTCACGCTCCTTCACATCCGCACCTTTGATTGGACCTCGATACACTCTTTTTTCTTTGGTTTTTTCATCAAGTTTTTTTAAAAACCGGTTTTGCAAAGAAAGGGGAAGATGCTCAGGCTCGATAATATTTTCCTGGCAAACAATAAGTGAATGTTCAAGAATATTTTGAAGTTCTCTTACATTCCCGGGATAATCATAGTTTAACAGCATGTTCATTGCTTTTTTTGAAATCCCATGGGAAGGGATGGCTCTTGCATTACAAAGTTTTCTTACAATATGGTGGATGATCAAAGGGATGTCATCCCTTCTTTTTTTCAGTGAAGGAAGTTCAAAGCGCATAACATTGAGACGGTAAAAAAGATCCTGCCTGAATTTTCGGTTTTCAACTAACATTTTCAGGCCTTGATTGGTAGCCGAGATAATGCGCACATCCACTTTGATTGTTTTTCGGCTGCCCAGGGGATAAAATTCCTTATCTTCTAAAACGCGGAGAAATTTTGCCTGAAGGGGTAGGGGAAGATCCCCGACTTCATCTAGGAAAATGGTTCCCTTATCCGCCTCCTGGAAACGACCGGGTTTATCTTTTGAAGCGCCTGTAAAAGCACCTTTCTTATAACCGAACAGCTCTGATTCGAGCAGATTTTCAGGCAGAGCAGCACAATTGACCTTGATCAGCGGTTGGTCCTTCCTTGCGCTGGCAGAATGTATGATTTTTGCCAAAAGATCTTTTCCAGTGCCTGTGGCCCCTTCAATAAGGATCGTTGCATCGGTCTTCGCAACAATCTCAACAGTTTTAAAAATTTTTTGCATCATGGGGTCTTTGCCGATCATGCTGTGAAAGGTATATTGGTTATTGACCACCTGTTTAAACTGATGGGACAATGTCAGATCCTGTATGGTGGCAATGCACCCGATTATTTTTCCCTGGTCACTGTGTAAGGGAATATAATCTGCTTTTACAGGTACAACTTCTCCCTGGGGGGTGATAATCTTTGATTCATTGTTTGACCGCGATTCTCCAAGCGTCATTGACTCTTTTAAAAGCTCGGGTTCCCTGCTGTTTTTGTCTCCAAACAACATGGCACAGGGCCTTCCCAAAACCTGACGGCGGGAATACCCGGAAATGACCTCGGCAGCCGTATTGAAAAAGGTTGTGTACCCACCACGGTTTACTGTAAATATCCCAATATCAAGGTTGTCCAGAATAGTTTTAAGACTGCGTTCTTTATGGTTGACTCGGTTGATTAAATCAGCCAGGGCAGCATGGTCCTGAAGTATCGTGAGGCATCCTGTGACCCGGTTACCGGCCCCATAAAGTGGCGCAGACAAACGAGTGATCAAATGTTTGGTATCTTTGAGATCAGTAATTTCTACGGAAAAATCATCATTACTGCCATTATCCACATGGAATGTGCACTTGGAGTGACAGTGGATATCTGAAAATACTTCCCGGCAGTCCTTGCCCAGCACATCTGATTCCTTTAACCCTGTCATGGTTTGAACACTTAAGTTAAAAGAGGTGATCCGCCGATTAGTATTAATTGTAAATGCACCTATATTGATTCGATCCAGTAGATCTATCCACTGGTCACATAGTATCACCTGCTCCCTTAAATCTTTAAAAAAACAGATCATTCCTATTTTTTGGCCCTTATCTGTCAAAAGTGTAGCCGACATCTGAACCGGAATGGAATTGCCGGTTTTATCAAGGATCCTTGTGTCAAAAAAAGATATTCTGTTTTCCCACGCATGTTGATCATCTAAAAGTTCCCGGTCAAGCTGTTCTTTTTGGGCGGCAGGAAAAATCTGGTTCAGGCTCAACTGATGCTCAGCTTCTTTTTTCCGAAGCCCCAGCATTTGGGCCATGGCTGTATTCAAGGATATGATGGTCTCATTTACATCACATGCCAGGGCACCATCAATCGCACCCTGTATAAGGTTGTCCTGGAAAGACGTTGACAAAACAACCTGTTGGATTTTTTCATTCTTCTTTTCCATTAAATATTTTTCATTTTGCTGTCGTGATAAATACCGGCTCTGGGCACGTTTCAATGCGATAAACAGCACATCATCGCTCAAAGGTTTCGTGATATAATCAGAGGCATCCAGTTCAAGCGCCCGAGTTGCTTGTTTGATTTCTCCAAAAGCGGTTAAAACGATTACCTCTATCTCCGGGGATTTATTTTTTAAAACTTCAAGAACCTGGAGGCCATCCATTTTCGGCATTCGGATATCAGTCAGAACAATCTGGGGGGAAAACTTTGAACAGATTTTTATACCTTCCTCCCCATCACGCGCAGTTGCCACCTCAAAACCTGCGTCTGCAAGCACAACGGAAATAACCTGGCGTATATCTTCTTCATCATCAATGACAACAATTTTCCAGTCAATGGAATGAATCATATCAGTCTGCTCCGGTTAGGCAGGCAAATGCAGCATAAAAACAGTATTGCCCGGTTCGCTGTTTACAGTAACGGTTCCTTTGTGATGCTCAATGATGCCAAAAACGGTTGAAAGCCCTAATCCCACACCATATCCTTCCTTTTTGGTTGTGAAAAAAGGTTCAAAAATGTGATGCAAATCCTCTTTTTGAATACCGATCCCTGTATCCATAAAACTTACGACAATCTTTTTTTCTTTTTTTATATGCTCACAGGAAAGAGTGAGTGTCCCGCCGTCAGGCATGGCATCGACTGCATTGAAAACCATGTTGATAATACATTGCTGCAGCTGGTTTGAATCACCGTTGATCAAAGGAAGGGTGTCCGCAATTTTGGAAACCAGATGAATATCACTCAATTCGAGCTTGTGCTGGCTGAGCAGTATGCATTTGTTTAACAGAACCTTTATATCTAATTCGCCAAAAGCTGGCTCGGATTTTCTTGAAAAAGTCAAAAGACTGGAAATAATATTTGAACACCGTTCGGTCTCATTCTCCACAAGATCAAGATATCGTTGAAATTTTTCAATGGATTCCAGGTTTGGCATACCCCTGTCCAAGATCCGTATCATCAGTCGTACATAGTTGAGCACTCCAAACAGGGGATTGTTTATTTCATGAACCACGCTGGCTGAGAGCCTGCCAAGGGACATCATCTTATCCTGGTGGAGTATGCTTGCCTGATCTGCCAGTTCTCTTTCCAGCCTGCGCAGCTTGCGCAAGTCCCTGAAAAAGCAGACCCAACCGCTTTCAACATCGTTTTCCCACAGGGTTACTGCTGACACCTGGACCGGGATCCGTGCTCCGGATTTTCCAATCAATATTGTTTCATAAAGAAAAAGCCTGTTGTCCCCTCCAAAATCCGAATCAGCCATTTTTTCTTTAAACACTTTGTCTTCATTGGCTGCAAATAAATCAGAAAAGATTAATTTACCCACGACCTCTTCCTTATTATACTCCAGAATTTTTTCCATACTCCGGTTGAATGTCATCACTATGCCCTTATCATCACAGGCCAGTATACCGTCCATGGAATTTTCAATCAGGTTTTTCTGAAAAGAATAGGTTTTGATCAATTCCCTGGCTGACTTTGATTTTTCTTTTTCCAGGAACCATGTATAATCCTGCAGTGCTTTTCTTGATATATATCTTTGTTTTGCCCGTGTCAGGGCAACCAGGAGTCCCTCTTCATCAATGGGCTTGGTGATAAAATCAGATGCATCCAGTTGAAGGGCCCTGACTGCAAGTGCCATTTCTCCAAAAGCTGTGACAACAATGACTTCAATGTCCGGGTATTTTTCCTTGATCATCTGGAGCACCTGAATGCCATCCATGCCGGGCATGCGGATGTCTGTCATCACAATTTGGGGACTAAGCGTTTTACATAAGAACAATCCTAGTTCACCATTTTCAGCTGTTGAAACTGAAAAACCCGCATCCTCAAGAACAATGGACACCACATCCCGGATATCTTCTTCATCATCAATCAAAACAATTTTCCAGGTTATTGTATTCTCCATGACCATTTTCCTCAAGATGAGGTTTCTTGTTCAACAACTCTGATGAGATTATCCTATAAACAAGAAGATATGAATATTGTTACCACTTTTTAAAAACAATGTAAAATATCACTTTTGGAATCATAAAAGGGCTTTCAGATTAACAACACGACGAGAATCCTCAGTTGAAGAAGCCATAATAGAAATGTATCCGGCTTTTTGTATCGGTTAGACGTTTAGAGGATATCACAGGCCCTATGGGGCACACAGGTTAGCCTTTTTTGCCCATACCACCGCCCATACCTCGACCACCGCCTCCCATACCCCGGCCACCGCCCATACCCCGGCCGCCACACATTCCTTGCCCGCTGCCCATTTCCCGGCCTGTTGTCCCGGCCTGTGAACCACAGTCGGATGCGGCGGTGAAATTGCCTTTGTTAAATTGTTCAACAACCTGCTGAACAGTTCCTGTCTGAGCAGTGTAGACCTCGATATTTTCCGAACGTAAAACATCCATGGCTTTTGGTCCGCAGCTTCCCGTTAATACGGCACGAACACCTTTTTGCGCCACAAAGCTTGCTGTTTGCGTACCGGCACCACCACTCATGTCTTTGTATTCGTTGGGCCAGGCATCGACATTCATATTATCCGTATCCACTATCAACAAGTACTCACATCGACCGAACCGGGGGTCGACTTGTGATTTTAAATCCATGCCTGAAGCACTTATAGCTATTTTCATGATACCTCCTTTGTTGCGGATTTTAACTATATGACCCATATCCTATTAAGGCTTAAGCAAAGTTTATACCAGCAAGACATAAAAAAATATTGTGAACAATTTCAACATATTACCATAAAAAATCATTAATTTTTTATGGAACACATAAAAAGGTAGCGATAATGCCCCGATTTTGTGCAATGAGACTTTGTTTTTATTGTGTTAACTTCTATTGATAGCGATGATGGTTACTCATAATCCCCAAGCAAATTTATGTATTCCAGGTGAAGTTAATAACGCTTATTGGCTTAGCCTGTCAGGCATTCTTGGGGGATTACTCCAAAGCTCATCTAAAATTTCACTTTTGGATCATCAATGTTCAAGGCAAGGTCGCACAAATGCAATTTATCAGATCTGATTTGTTCAGTTTTTTTAATAAATCATCAAATTTCAATCACATATACAGATTTAATAATCCAGTATAACAGATTAAAATTAAAGACAATTTTCTAAATAAAATCCTCAAAATTTTTTATTTGGCATATGTTTTGCAAACTTAAGTCTTCAAGTATATTTTTACTGCAAAGGAATGAAAAATTTATGAAAAGGAGAAAATTAAGGATGAAGAACATCAGCATAATAATATGTCATCGTTATCAAGCTTGTGCAGGGGGAAAATGTCTTCGAGCCATGCGCAATCGTGAAGGGGCGTTTGCCCTATATAAAAATGAGGAGATTGAACTGGTAGGATATACCACTTGCGGCGGTTGTCCAGGTGGGAATATAGAGTATGCTCCAATAGAAATGAAAAAAAATGAGGCAGAAATTGTTCATCTGGCAACAGGTTTAGTCGTTGGTTATCCACCATGCCCCCGTTTAAGAAAATTTTTACCCATGTCACATTATCACACACCCCATCAGGCAAGAGCAAATTAATCATTTGCCGAAAAGCATAAGGAAGACCAATATGAACATATATTCATGCACCCCAACCAAGGCTGACCTACCTGACCGCCCCCTTGAGGGCGAAGAAAAAAAACTGGCTGACAGCATATTGTCCTCAATTATCCGGCCGGATGCTGTTGTGGAAGAGATCATAGCAGGAGACAAATTTATCGCGGTAAAGGCTGGTGGCCGCATGGGGCTTTCATCCCTGTTGGGGGCAAGGCCCCGCGAGCAAGAAAAGGATCTGGAAAATCAAATGACGGGAAAAGATGTCAAGCACGTGGCCAACCTTATCAAACAGCCGTCTCCGTTTTCCATCTCTCTTGGCTTTGCCGCATTGAACGTAGGCAATGTGCCGGATCCAAGGCAAGTTGAACCATCTAATTTCCCGGCAGACGACTTGATAGCAAAGCTTGGCAAAGATCAAATCACAGGCCTTGTAGGAGAATTCCCGTTTGTGAAATCCTTAAAAAATCGAGTGGGCACATTGCATTTGTTTGAATTAAGGGATGTGCCGGGCGCTGTTCCCCAAGATCAATGGGAACGCGTGCTGGCCGGTCTGGATGTCTTTGCTGTCACAGGGACCGCCCTTTTAACCCGGAAAATGGCCTGGTTCCTGTCCAGAGCACCCCGGGCAAAGATCATCATCCTCGGCCCCACCACCCCGTTTTCTCCTGCATTGTTCAGCCATGGGGTGGATTTTCTTTGCGGATCAGTGGTAACAGACATGGAAAAAGTCGGCCAGGGAATTCGAGCTGGCCTGCCGTTTAAAATGGTTAAAAAAAATGGCGGGATTATTTTTACCCAATGGGAAAAGTAAAAAAAGACCAAGCAAAGACATATCGACAGCATGGGATCGTGGAATTGCATGACAGTTTTTGCCTCTTCCGGTCTTTACGAATGCCTCAGTGTTCTTAGATAGAACATCTCATTATTATATGTTGAGATAATAAGTTTGTTTTCAGTCAACATTTTTTCTATGATTGAAAAATCTTTGTTTGCTTTTTTCAAATAGGCATAAACAGCATCTTCCCGCATGGGATGGACAGATGTAATGCTTAAGATATCAGCTTCAACTTTTCCTGTATAGGCAAACTGATTTCCTTCATATCCAATCAGGTATTCAGTATTTAATGCATGTGTTTCAAACACATGATAGGCCCTGTTTATTTTCTGTTCTTCAGGGGGGCGGGCCCATTTTAACGCAGGTGGCCTTGTTGGAATACTCAGATAGGCCTGAACGCAATTGATTTTGCTGATAAATTCAGCTGTTTTTTCAAGGCTTTGGACATCATCATTTAAGTCTTTCACCAGCATGGTTTCGGTTACCAGATGTCCCTTAAATCCTTTTGAGAATGAACAGATACCCTCTAATATGGCATCAAATTTAATTTTTTGATGAGGCCGGTCTATTTTTTTCCAGATTTTTTCATCCAGAGTGTCGATTTTAACAGAGATCCAGTCTGCCTTGCACAACTCCTGCCGAACATCAGGCCTGTTCAGCAGGGTTGAATTGGTAATAACAGCAATTTTAATGCCCAAGGGGCTTAATCTTTCAATTAGTTGCCCCAGGTTTGCATCCAGTGTGGGTTCTCCATTAGACACAATGGTTAAATAGTCAATGGGTTCATTGTTCAAACGGGCGTTTATTATTTTTTCTTTTGTCTCTGTCAACAGCATATCCGGATCATAATAGATGCACCTGTCCAGGACCATTTTTAAAGATCTGCCCAGTTGACAATACACACAGGAATATGTGCATATTTTGTTGGGAATATTGTTTATCCCGACACTTTTACCCAGACGTCTTGATGGGACAGGGCCAAAGACCCTTGTTTGATCCATGTGTTACTCCTGAAGAACTATAAGTTTTATCTATAATAATTTTTTTGCACCTGAATACACCTCTTCGACCTTTAATGCTGTTGCAGCGTGGCCGGGATGCTTTTTAGGGCTCCATTCTTTTTATCCCTTTATCATATGGTTAAATATCCTTTTTTTGCTGATTAGACATATAGTTGCTTAAGGCTTCCTGGACAGTTCTTGCCGCAAGGCTTGCACAATGCTGATCTTCTTTCGGGAGCCTGCCAATGAAATTCAAAACGTCTTCTGCTGTGATGTCCGCAATCTCATCCGGGTTTTTCCCAAGGCTCAATTCTGTTGCAAAGGAACCGCTGACAGTGCTTGATGCGCAACCATTGGTAAAGTAGGAAGCTTTGGAAACTCGGTTGTTTTCAAATTTTAAAAAAATTTCCATGGTGTCTCCACATTCACCATTAACTTTGCCATATCCGTCAGGATCTTCCATTCTCCCGTTAAACTTTGGGTTGCGCCATCGTAGGAACCCTCTTTCTCCAAGAGCCTGCTTTGCATTATCAAAAATTTCAGCTTGAAGATTATCAATAAAGGCATCAAGATTGTTCATGATTAAAATACCTTTCCGCAACAGCTCCCCGGACCGGCACAGCCTTCAGCTTTTCCAGGGGATGATCCGCAACAGGCTGTATCGTTCAAACCCGGCCGGTTATTTTTGACCGGGCCCGACATGGATGAGGGCGCTGATATCTGTTTTGCCAGATTGAAACTGCCGCAGGAATTACAGACAGGTGTTTCCTTTGTCCCGAGAATGAGAAGTTCAGCGGATGTCCCACAATCCTCACATTTAAATTCGTAAAGTGGCATTTGTTTCTCCTTTTGTAAAAAAATAAACCCCGGCCCGGAATGGGCTGTTCCCTTTTGTGCCGGGGCGTTTTCCATTATATTAATGGTTTTGTTCTACCAATGGCCGTCTTTACTGGAACCATCAGCAAAGATCACATTGCCCTGTTTGAATTTTTGGATAACATCAATCACCCGGCCGGTCTGGTCGTTTACCACTTTTACGCCGGCTGTTTCAAGGGTATTAAAGGCATTAGGTCCACAGAAACCCGTAAGCAAAATTTCTGCTTGTTTATCACTTACCATTGCTGCAGCCTGAATGCCGGCACCCTTAAAGGCATTTTTGTTTTCATTATTGTCAAACACTTCAAATTCAAGGGTTTTTGTATCCGCGATGATAATATACGCGGCTCTTCCAAATCTTGGATCGAGTTGGGAATCCAGATTTTTTCCCTGGGATGTGACTGCTATTTTCATGTTGGAACCTCCTCTTTTGGAGTATTTGGCGTTGGTAAATATCTAACACCGAAATACCGATAACCTGGCCCAAGGGCCTTACTTTATTTTTCCTCAAAAAATATAAAATTTTATTCAGTGCAGGATATTTTTGCCTGCCCTGCTGAATCTGGTTTTTTTGTTTAAAAAATCATTCATCTATCCTAAAGGGTTCACCATGTCCTGGTATGATGATATCTGCATTGTTTTTATATTATTATCCATTGATTATTAAGCAACACCTGGTGTCTTGAATGGAATACTCCTTATTGTGCTCCGCCGCCACAAACCTGGTCATTTGTAATTTCAGGCAATTTTCCTGCTATCAGATCCTCAACAACCGGTTTGATCTGCTCGCGCTCGGCATCGTGGTAAACATTAATACCCGCCTGCCTGAAACCCATGAGCGGCCGCATGCCGATACCACCGACAACCAAGCCGGTGACCCTGTTCTCCGATAAGAGATTGACCGGTACCATGCAACCGCCCTGGACATGCTCCTGGTTTTGAAGAATGGAGATTTTTTTTATTTCACCGTTTTCTACATCCACCAGGGTAAACACATCACAATGTCCAAAATGACCGGATCTTGTTCCGTCAAGTCCGCCCTGTCCGTTTGAGGGGATAGCTATCTTTCCGTTTTCCATAATTTATTAACTCCTATAAATGTTGTAGTATATTGTTCACGGGTGCATTGAAGGCAGGCTGGGACACAATAACCGGACACCCGATACCGGGAGGGCCGTCAGCATCCACATCAGCATCACACAGCACCATATTTTTTGCCAGGGAGGCAAAGGCGGATCCTTATACTTGTTTTTCCGGTCCCGCCTTTACCGCTGGCAATACTCATAATCATTTGGCAATACTCCTTATTATTCAGATATTCGGCCTGAAATCAGGGCAATACGGTTCATATGATCCAGAAGCTTGAGCGCGGATGTTTTATCAGGTTCCAATGGGAACTGCATCAGGACACCCAGTCCTTCATAAGCTTCATGGAATTTGTCGTGGGTCAATGCACTCAGGACGACACAATCAATCATGGGGTTTTTAACAATAATGGTCTCAACTAGCTTTCTGCCTGCCATGTCAGGCAGAGTTTCATCTGTAATAACAAGATCAATATTTTTTTCAGCAAGCAGTTCAACAGCATCCTGTGCTGTGCCTGTCCATTCAAAAGACATTTTGTTTTCAGTGAAAACGGATTCAACTGCTTTAAAAACATCTTTTTCCCGGCTGACCAATAAAATATACGTCATTTTAAAATATAATCTCCTTTTTTTAACAGTTAGAACACCAAATTATCCGCGGCCCTAAATACGCTGTGGTGGAGTGTCAGCAATGTTGTTTCAGATCGGCCAGAGCCAGGTATAAAGCGCCCACAGCAAGCTCCGCACAATGAAAGTGATCCCGCGGAAGTGTTTCTAAAAAGTCAGTGATCTTCTCAGGAGAAATACACCATGCCTCTTCAATGGTTTTCCCCTCACAAAGCTTTACAAGTGCATTGCAACAGGCGACGGTATTCATGCAGCCCTGAACCCAGAAGGAAACCGATTCAAGGATATTTTCTACAGAGGTTAAGAAAATTTCCACCGTATCTTTACAGTCCCCTGTCCTGACCCCGTATCCATCAGGGTGGGCAACTTTCTCAATGTGGTCTGTACTCAAGGCCATTTCTATGTATTTTAATGAATGATCTTTTAAAAAATCTATATTATCATGTTGCATAATGGTTCCTCTTTTAATTCTGATAACGGTATAGCAAATAACATACCACTACAAAAAAGGATTGTGGTGAATAATAATTATCTAATAATTTTAATTGGTTAATAAGAAATATGTCGATTTGGAAAATAAATTAAGGATTGCATAAATGCGACTCATTGCTTTTTTATCAGGTGCTGTTTTGAGAGTTTTGTTCAGGACTATTCTTGAATTGCCTCATCAGTTTAAACAAGGACAAAACGGGTCAAAAATTCAAATTTATGAAAAAAATAAAAATCAAATGAATCAAAAGCCCATTCAACTGGTACCTTATTAGTAAAAAACACGACCCGCATTTGACTTTTGCAAAAAAACAGTTCCACTGTCCAAATTACCAGTCCTGACATCTTTTTACCCTGTTTGATTTTGGACACCTGACGTGGGACATGGAAATAGAATAATTGTCCTTGTTGCCGAAAAGACACAATATTTTGGACTTAATATTGACGAAATGCAGTTTTCCATTTTCCAATAGCAGGTTCAAAAATTTATCGGTGAACAAATTTTTTCGTGTTGATTAGGATAAATGTGAAAAATGATTTTTGGTTGGAGACATGAATTAGGTTGATCCTGAAGAGGATTATAGGGTAAAGAAGATTTGGAGTTTTAAGACATGGTTTAAATTAAAGTTAAGGATTGATTTACCCATATTAGATTTGGATTCATATGAATTATAAAACTATCGCAAATGTTTTGGGAAAATTATTGATCGTTACTGGTATTTCCATGGTGTTCCCAATGATTTGTTCTCTATATTACCAGGAAGACGATCTCTATGCGATTGCTATTACAGCGATCATAACTGTTTGCATTGGATATCCTTTGTGGCGGTTCTTTCGCAGGGATAACGATTTAAACATTAAGGACGGTTTTTTTATAGCTTTTTTTGGTTGGATTTTGATTTCTGCAATTTCAGGCCTGCCTTATATGATCCATGGATCGATTCCTTCTTTCACTGATGCATTTTTCGAGATGATGTCCGGCTATACAACCAGTGGTGCAACCATACTGACGGATATCGAAGTGGTTCCGCACGGATTGCTATTCTGGCGAAGTCAGACCCATTTGCTGGGTGGCATGGGATTTTTAACATTGACTATAATCTTTTTGCCCCATGGAATGGGGGGACTTCGTATATTCCGGGCCGAGTCGAGTCCCGGCCAGGTCATTACCAAAGAAAAATTCATCCCACGCAACCGGGATACGATGATATGGCTCTGGGGAATTTATATAGCTCTGATTCTGGTTGAAATCATTTTGTTGTGTCTGGGGGGCATGTCGATTTTTGATTCCATGTGCCATTCCTTTGGAACAGTATCAACATCGGGCTACTCACCGTATAATGCAAGCGTCGGGCATTACAACAATGCCTACTTTGACTGGGTTATTATACTTTTTATGTTCCTGGGTGGTATGACATTCATGCTTTTTTATCACATGGCCCAGGGAAACTGGCACATTGTAAAAATCAATACTGAATTTCGATGGTATATAGGGGTTACACTCTTTTTTTGTGGTATGGTATCATGGATCTTGTGGAAGGAAAACACTTATGATCTGCTTAATTCGATCCGTTATGCCAGCTTCCAGGTCACATCTATTCTAACAACCACAGGGTTCACTACTGCCGATTATGAACAATGGCCCCAGGCTGCACAGATGTTTCTTTATGCCGTGTGTTTTATTGGTGCATGCGCCGGATCTACGACCAGTGGAATCAAAATAGTTCATTATATATTGATATGGAAATTCGGGGTCGTGGTAATTAAGCGCATATTTTTTAGGCCAATGACCGTGGTGTCTGTCCGATTAAATCAGCGTCCCGTGGATTCACAAATTATCAATCTGGCATTTTGTTATTTTATTGTTAATATTTTTCTGGTGCTGGGGGGAGGGTGTTTCATGACACTTTCCGATGACATGGATTTTACCACTGCCATGAGTTCGGTGATCGCAACATTGATGAACATAGGTCCTGGATTCGGTGGGGTGGGACCGTCTGAAAATTATGCATTTATTTCAGAAGCCGGCAAATGGTTCTTATCCTGGAATATGCTTGTGGGAAGGCTGGAAATGTTTTCAGCGCTTGTTATATTCTATCCGTCTTTCTGGAGAAGATAAATATTAGATTTGAAATAAAGCTTTATCTTCTAAAATTTTCAGATTTTTGTTTAGATACTATAAAGGATCAGGCAAGAAATAATTTCTGGACATCTTTCAAGTGCAGTGACATGCAGACCACTATCACTCGTTCATTGCTTTGAATGTGCGTGTCCCCGACGGCAACCTGCCATACTCCGTCTCTATGAATACCCCCTATCATTATTTTTTCATTGTAGTAGGAATCCAATCTGGAAAGAGGTTTACGGGTAATTGGTGAATTCGGGGCGGCAACTATTTCCACCATTTCGGCATCAAAACCATGAAGGTGCGCAACGGAAAGCAGTTCACCCCGTCGAATGAATTTAAGGATTTTATTTCCAGCCAGTATTTTTTTATTCAAGGCCAGATCCGATCCCATTGTCGCCGCTAATACCATATAATCTTCTTTGTTAACCAAAGCAATACATTTACTATGATTGCTTTTTTGTTTACTCCGGCTATGGGTACTTTGTGAAGTCATCAGATGTTTGGCCAAAACGCAGCTCATTATATTGGTTTCGTTTTCTCCGGTGGCAGTGATAAAAGTATCCATTTCCAACAATCCTGCTGCAATCAGTACATTTGAATCTGATCCGTCACCGTGTAAAACTTCTGAGTTCTTAAGTGCAAATGAAAGTTCCTGAGCCACATCTTCATTGTTCTCGATCAGTCTGACCTCCACTGTTTTGTCCAAAAGCTCAGCCAGGCGACTTCCCACAAGTCCCCCTCCTATAATCATCACACTGTGGCGGTTCTGCTGCTCAACACCAGTCAGGCCCATCAATTGGGGCAGATCTTTGTTGCTTGCCATAAAAAAGGCTTGATCCTGGGGCAACAACTTATCCTCACCGCTGGGTATAAGCGTAGTTATCCCTCGTGCAATTGCAACTATCCTGAACGGAAAATCATTATACTCTTGTGAGATATCTTTGAGTGTTCTGTGAGCAAGCGGTGATTCCTCGTGAATTCGAGTGGCCATTGCCTGTATCTGTCCTTTGGCCACGGCAATTATATCATTACCGGCCCGAAGTTTGACCAGTCTGAAAATTTCCTGGGCAACCAGTTCTTCCGGATGTATGATCAGGTCTATTTTAAGATCATCGGCGCTCAGGAAGGAATCTTGATTACCAAATTCAGTGGAGCGTACCCGGGCTATTTTGCGTGGAATGCCGAACCGGTCACCAATCAGACAGCTCATCATATTTACGGCATCATTATTAGTAACCGAAATAAGGTAATCCATTTTTTGAGCATCAGCTTCCCGCCAGCATTCAATGCTCATGGCATTGCCCTGAATCATACGGGCATCTATATTACCGTCTGCATGGCGAAGTAATTTGCTATCCTGCTCAATTGCCGTGATTGCATAACCCTCATGAACCAGTCGCTTGGCCAAGTAATAGCCTACACCACCAAGTCCCAGTATCAGGATATTTGTAGATTTGGCCGGTTTATTTACATTCATATATCAAAAGATTCCCAGTATTCATCAATTAAAGGGTCTGAAAGGACACTCTTTTCCAAGGATCAGCTGTTTATCAGACCTCTTTTGCCCAACCCTTTCAAGTCGCTTGTCATCAAATACTAAATGCGCCTGTTCTTGTCAATGTTTTGGGCAATGAGTACTGAGATACAAGGGCAGGATTAATTTCCCAGCTAAATCATAGGAAAATTTTGATGAAAAAGGGATTTACTGATGGCCTAGGCAGGTAATGAATTTATTTTTAAAATGACTTGTTGAAATCTTATTTATCCTATAAGTGTGATTCAAGTTTTAATCATTAATGTGAATTTTTTAAAGGTATTATGTGTTGAAATTCAAATTTTTGTCTATTCGATTTCTAAATGGTATCTGTTCTTTGTGGAAAGGACAGATAATATGAAAAAAATTAAAATTATTATAGTAGATGATCACAGCATTTTGCAGCATGGGCTGGCAAAATCCCTGGAAATGGAAGATAACTTTAAGGTCGTTGCAAGGGCGGATTCTGGTTTTGCAGCCATTGAACTTGTAAATCACTACCTACCTGATTTAGTCATCATGGACGTCAGTATGCCCGGTCTTAACGGGATGGAAGCAACAAAACGGATTTTGAAAAAAAATCCTGAAATAAAAGTGATTGCATTGTCAATGCATGTGGAGAAAATTTATGTCACAGGAATGATGAATGCAGGTGCTCCAGGCTATGTTTTAAAATCCTGTTCCTTTAAGGAATTGTTAGACTGTATCAAAATAGTTTTGTCCGGAGATTATTTTTTCTGTAAAGAGGTGAGACACATTGCCAAGAATGGTAAGCATTTCCCAAAGGATAATAAAAGAGTTTCTGTTTTTTCTTTATTAACGGAAAGGGAGATAGAGGTGTTGCAATTGATTACTGAAGGCCATAAAAGCAGGGCGATTGGAAAAAAATTAAACATCAGTGTGAAAACTGTTGATATCCATAGGACACATTTAAAAACAAAATTGAATATTCATTCCACTGCCGAGTTGACAAAGTTTGCTATTTCAGAAGGAGTGACCACTTCTTTGCTCTAACCGGCAGATTATTTTTCCTCTGGCCGGCATGCAGGAGCTAAGGAAATACCCACTGCTTCCCATGAGATGAAATCCCAATACCATTTTCATCACCATTCTGGCGTATTTTTACAAGCTTTAATCTTTGTCGAAATTTCTTGACACATTTTTCAAAGAATGGTAAAAGTCGCCTTGTTTAAAAATGCTCGGGGCGTAGCGCAGTCTGGTAGCGCACTTGTCTGGGGGACAAGTGGTCGCAAGTTCAAATCTTGCCGTCCCGACCAAGTAATGAAGAGGGTTTTCAGGTTTTCTGAAAGCTCTTTTTTTATGGGAAAATCTGATTGGGTCACGAATTGGGTCACGAATTAGGCAGTCCTGTGGCTTTTCTGTGCAGGTAAGAATCTTTGCCTGGCTTGTCCAATTCCATTTTTTTAAATTCCAATAATAAACAAATATAATTCAGTTAGACCATTTGCAACTCTATGAGTTTTTTGGAAATTTACCGGGGGAAAGGATATTATATTTTTTTAATTTTTCGTAGAGCGTGCTGCGGCTGATACCCAAATTGGTAGCAGTTGACGTTTTGTTCCAGTTGCAATCATTTAAAGCCTGACGAATTAAATTTTCTTCATTAGCAGTGAGAACTTTGGTTCTTTTTGTGGGCTGGGTCTTAACTTTTACAATTAAATTGTTTGGTAGATCAGATATAAATATTTTGTCAGATTTTGATAAAGTTACAGCATGTTCGATGCTATTTTCAAGTTCCCTGATATTTCCAGGCCAACGATAATCCAAAAGTAACCGCATAGCCTCAGGATCTATTTTATCAATTTTTTTTTCTTGTTCTATTGCAAATTTTTTTAAAAAATATTTAGCCAATAATGAAACATCATTTTTTCTTTCACGCAAAGGTGGCAAATCAATTGGAATGACATTCAAACGATAATAAAGATCTTCTCTAAAATTCCCATTTTTGACTTCCTCTAAAAGGTTCCTATTGGTAGCGGCTAATACCCGTGTATTGACCTTGATAGATTTATTGCCCCCTATTCGTTCTATTTTTTGACTTTGCAAAACCCTTAATAACATGGTTTGGGCGGATAATGAAATTTCGCCGATTTCGTCTAAAAATACTGTTCCACCGGTTGCCTGCTCAAATCTTCCGGTTTTACGTTGTACTGCTCCTGTGAAAGCTCCTTTTTCGTGTCCGAACAATTCACTTTCCAGTAATGTGGCTGGGTAAGCTGAGCAATTGATTACAACAAATGGATTGTCGGACCGGCCACTCACATCGTGAACCGCTTTGGCCACCATTTCTTTACCTGTGCCGCTTTCCCCTTGTATTAAAACGGTTGCATCGGTTGGGGCAACATCCTCAATCAACTTATAGATAATCTGTATTTTAGGATCTTTTCCCACCATTCCTTTATATCCTGAGACTTTATCAATCTTTCTTTTTAATCCTTTGATCTCTTTATCATGTTCAGATGCCCTGTAAACGGCTCCAGAAGCTTGTTTGAGTATCAGGTTAATAACATCCATTTCAGTTTTCACACACACACAATCATCCGGGCATGAAATAAGGATCGCACCCAGAACCTGTTTGTGGTGGTGAAATGGGAAGATTGCCATGCGTGCTGATGGATTAAGGTGCCTTGGCATTGGCAATGCTTCAATTTCATTGTCCTTTAAAAAGATGGGAGAATTTATATTATTTGTTTTATTTTGGAGCAAATCAAAATTTCCTTTTCCCATTGATAAAAACTTGCCTTCACTAAGCAGATAAGGGATTTTTTGTTCATAATCAAAGGTGATCAATGATATTTCTTTACATTCAACTATTTCTTGAAGTGTTGCGATCAAGAATGAACAGATACTCTGCAAATCGGGTAGAGCAGCTATTTTTTGAGCAACTGAAAATGTTGTCATCATTTGGTTATGAACTCTATCAAGGTCTTTGTTTTTTTGCTTTAATTTTTGGTTGTATCCTTTTAACTTGGTAGTATACCCGGCGATTCTGCCTATCATCGCATTATAGGCGGCAACAAGTTTTTTGATTTCAGCAGGGCCTTTAACATCAAGTCTTATATTAAGGTTTTCTTCATCAATATCCTTCACTGTGTCAGTTAACTCAATTAGAGGTTTTATTAAATGTGAAATCAGCAGATGACTTAGCACAAGAGAAACAACTAATACGGCAAAGGTAATCAGCGTCATTTTGATACTAAGCTGTTTTACCTTATACTGATAAGGTCCTTCAGAAATGCCTAATCTCAAAATTCCTGCTTTTTTCTTAAAAATTGGCAATTGAATATCAATGAATCTCTCATTTTTCTCTGAAACCAGTTTCGTAATATTTTTGTTATCATCGGTTTTTGTGGATTTAATATCTATGAGGTTTTTGGGAACACCATTCGGGAAAGTATGCACCAGTACTTTCTTATTATTTATAATAAATAGGTATGAAACCGATGGTTCGCTTTGCATTTGATCATCTAATATTTTTTGTACTGCAACAAGATCATTAATCAGAATTTTATCTGTTACATCCAAAGCCAATTTGTGAGCAATATTTTCTGCACTTGCAATAGCACTGGATAAAAGAGTCGTGCTGTAATTTCTAATGACTAGTTGAGAAACGACAATCCCTGTAAAAATGACCAAAAGAGCAACAGTTAACAATAAAGTTCTTTTAAGACTTTCAAAGAATTTAATATTCATTGGAAAATGAGGCACTCTTATTTGTGAACCTTTGCAAACATTGCTTGAACATTTTTATACCATTCTTTTTTTGGCATTTCGAATCGATCAATGATTAAATTGTCTAAGATACTTTTCCCTTTTTGAGATTTATGCATGGTTAAAATCGCTTTTTGGATATCTGCCTTTAATTGAGGCTTTAAAAATGATGAAGCAACCAAAGGAGGGCTTCCAAAATAATCCGATTTTTTTATGACACGAGTTTTAGATGTAAAATATGGATTTTTTGCATTAAAAAATTCCCATTTATGCCCATCCACGGTTGCCCCGTCAACAAGCCCTTTGGCAACGGCAAGTATTGAGTTGTCATGACTGTAAGTGTAAGTGACACGATTAAAAAAAGATCCCGGTGTTTCGTTTTGTTGGTACAACCAAAAACGTGGGACTAAAGTGCCTGTATTTGAATCCGGATCTGTGAAAGCAAATATTTTTCCTCTAAGATCGTCCAATGTATTATATGAAGAGTTTTTTTGAACGATTAAATAAGATTGGTAATATGGTTTCCCTCTAACGATTGGGGTCGCCAAACCCTCAAATTCATATTTTTTTTGTTCGTTCGCATACGGCCCAGAACAGACAAAAGCCAGGTCAATTAACCTTTTGGGAAAAAGTTCATTTATTTCTGAGTAGGTTTTTCTTTGGATTAAGACAACTTCGTAGCCAACTTCTTGGCCGATGTAATTTAAAAGCTCTTCATAATATACAAGTGTTTCTTTAGGAGAAACCATTGCTGCAACCGCTACTCTAAGTTTTTTATCTGGCATGGTAGAAGTGTTTTGTTTTTCAGGTTCCACTTTTTCGCTTAAGTCTACAAATTTGTATTCATTGCTCTTTTCACATCCACCAAATAATAATACGGCTGGAATGATCAACAATAAAAACAACGCATATTTAATTTTTCTCATTTTTTATAGTTCCTAAAAATTATTTTAAAGAAAAATAAAATGCAAATCATATGCCATGGTTTTAAATTAGTATAATTATTAGGCTTTATTCCTTCAAATACCGAAAAGTACATATCACAAGCAAACTTTCCTTTAGCAAAAGGTGTTAAGTTCTTTACATTTTAGTCGGACAACACTGTTTTGTGTCCGGTTTTCGGATAACCATAACATACTGAAATAATATAAAAATAAAATTTTGTCAATAAACATCGTACGAAATCCGGACGTTTGATCCATCAATTTTGTTGTGTGGCATGAAAACATTATTTTCAGTTATTGTATCTTTATAATAATGATCAATAAATCTCTATAACCACACGGTATAGTATTTTAGAGCTTTTCCTTTATGAATTTTAGATACAAATAAGCTGCTATTTATTTCTCTGGCATATTAGTTGCTCTTAATAAGGCCATTACAAATTTGAACAATTTCATCCCATGTGGAAAAGGCTTCAGCTAGCATGAAAAGAAAGGTGATCTTGATAAGCAAAAAGTCAAAGGAGCAAAACCAGATAGATGCTGTTTTGTCAAAAAATGATTATGAATCACACCTGATTGAAAGTATTGAAAGCCTGGATATTCATATGACAGATTTATCCTGTAATTGTGTTATTTTCGATTTAGACTCGGTCAATATTGATAACCGTACTATCAGGGGATTAACCATTCAATATCCTCATATTTATTTTTTGTGTCTATCTAAGGATCGATTCCACCCTGAGCTGAAAGATGCAATTTGTTACCATATTTTTGCCTGCTTAACTAAACCATTGGATTATGACGAATTAATTTACTGGCTTAGATGTATTGATATTGAAACGGATTCAAATTCGCTAAATAAAAATGATGAAAAAAGTTAATAGTAACCATTTAAACGGAGGGAAAATGAAAAAGAAAAAATCTATCTCCCTGATTTCTGATTTTCTGAAGAATAAAGGATTGTCACGTAGATCCTTTATGAAAGCTACTGCGGCCACAGGCGCAGCAGTTACAGTCGGTGGTGGAATACTGCCACAGATGAAAGCACTGGCTCAGGCATCAGGCGGATCAGGAAAAGATCAGGGCAAATGGCTTCCCGCAACTTGTCAGGGTTGTACTTCATGGTGTTCAAAGCAAATCTATGTAATTAACGGCCGAGCAGTCAAAGTTAGAGGAAATCCACATTCTAAAGTTAACTTAGGAGCAGGTTGCCCAAGATCTCACCTGGCTTTACAACAGGTTTATGATCCGGATCGAATTAAGACACCCATGAAACGGACAAATCCCAAAAAAGGTCGGAATGAAGATCCTAAATTTGTTTCCATTACCTGGGATGAAGCGACGAATACAATCGCTGATAAAATAATGGAACTTAGAAATGCCGGCGAGACGCATAAATACATGCTCATGCGTGGCCGTTATTCTTATATGAGAGATGTCCTGTATGACAGAATGACAAAAATCATTGGTTCTCCCAATAATATATCTCATTCTTCCTTGTGCGCAGAAGCTGAAAAATTCGGACCCTATTATACAGAAGGATTATGGGACTATCGCCAATATGATGTAACAAATTCTCGATATATCCTTTTATGGGGGGCAGATCCTTTGGCGGCAAACCGCCAGGTTTCCTATTATTCTAAAGTCTGGGGCGATGCTATTGACAGAGCAACTATAGCCATTGTTGAACCAAGACTATCTGCAACAGCTGCCAAAGCAGATGAATGGCTCCCGGCAAAACCAGGTACAGATGGAGCATTAGCTGTTGCCATAGCGCATGTACTTCTCACCAAAGGGCTTTGGTATAAACCTTTTGTTGGTGATTTCATCGATGGGCAGAATCTTTTTGTGAAAGGTCAGCAAGTAGATGAAACTCTTTTCGAAGAAAAATATACCCATGGTGTAGTTAAATGGTGGAACCTTGAGTTAAAGGATAAAACACCGGAATGGGCAGCTGGAATCACAGATCTTGATGTCGATCAAATCAGGCGAGTTGCCACAGAATACGGTAAAGCAGCTCCCCATGCCATTTCGTGGCTGGGTGGCGGTCCCTGTATGCAGGTTAGAGGTGGTTTTGCCGCCATGGCAGTTCATGCCCTAAACGGACTTGTTGGTAGCGTTGATAATGTGGGTGGAACTCTTAAGGCAAATAAAGAATATACTAAAAAATTTCCCAAACCTAATGATTTCATGGATGATATCGCTAAGAAAGGGAAAAAACATAAAAAAATTGATCAGAGAGGCCGACTACAATTTCCTTGTATGAAGAAAGGAAAACCAGGAAGTGCAGTTATTACCAATAATGCTGCAGAGGGCATACTCAATGAAGATCCAAATGAAATTAAAGTTGCCATTGCCTATATGAACAATTTTTCTTTCTCTGCTCCTCAACCAGAGCGGTGGGAAAGGGCATTGTCTAAAATCCCATTTTTGACTCACATTACCACGAATGCATCTGAATTTTCATGGTTTGCAGATATTTTGCTCCCTGATACTCATCATATGTTTGAAAAATGGGGTTATGTAAAATCCCATGGAAATGGACATCGGCATGTCACCTTGATGCAGCCAATTATAGACAATGTCTGGGATTATAAGACTGATGAAACAGAGATCCCCTGGATGATTGCAGAAAAACTTGCGGAAAAGGGATTCGACAACCTGTTACGGCACTATAAGACGTATAAAGATCCGGAAACAGGTAAAGAACCTGCCAATGAAAAGGAATTTGCTCTGTATGCATTAAAATACGCTACCCAACAGCTCTGGGACCCGGCTCAATATAAAGGCGGTGACAAATTCAACGGCTGGAAAGAATTGGCAAAAGTGGGTGTATGGAATTCAGATCCCTATCCTTTCAAAAAACGCTGGGGTCATATGAAGACCAAAACCAAACAATTTGAATTCTACAGCGAGACCCTTAAAGCGGCTTTGGAGAAGCACGCGAATAAACATGAAACCACAGTTGATGAGGTAATGAAAGTCACAAACTACCTTGCAAGGGGTGAGATGGCTTTTGTTCCACATTATGAAGAACCTTATACAATGGGTGATGAGAAAGAATATCCCTTTGTTCATGTTGATCATAAATCACGTCTCAATCGAGAGGGACGATCGGCAAACTGTAGCTGGTATTATGATTTTAAAGATATCGACCCCGGTGATGAAGCCTGGGATGATGTAGCTAAGATTAATCCTTTGGATGCTAAAAAAATTAACATTAAAAATGGGGATCAAATCAAGGTATCTTCTCCCACAGGCAGTCTGTTTTGTACAGCTAAGCTCTGGGAAGGTGTCAGGCCAGGTACTGTTGCAAAATGTTATGGACAGGGGCATTGGGTATATGGTCGCCTGGCATCCAAAGAATTTGGAAAAACACCGCGTGGCGGTAGCAGCAATGACATCATTCCGGCACAATACGAAGCATTAAGTGGTGCCTCGGCATATTATGGTGTGACCCGGGTTAAAATTGAAAAGGTATAAGGAGGAGTAAAAAATGCCAAGATACGCAATGGTAATAGATCTTCAAAGATGCGTCGGGTGCAGCGCTTGCAGTATATCCTGCAGGAACGAGAACAATGTGCCAGATGGAATCTATTGGTCAAATAAAATCACAGAAACATCCGGGACATTTCCGAATGTTCGGTATCACTATATTCCAACACTTTGTAACCACTGTGAAAATGCTCCCTGTGTAAGGGGATGTCCAACCGGTGCGATGCACAAATTGGAAAATGGGATTACCATGCATAACCCTAAAAAATGCATCGGTTGTAAATATTGTGAATTCAACTGCCCTTACGGCGTCATTTATTTTAACTGGACCTATCCTCACAAACCTTGGAAAAGCAAGGAAAAAGTTATGGAAGGAACAGCATCACCAAAAGAAGAAGTAGAAAAAATTGGTGGAAATACAATACCCTATTATAATCCTGAAAGAGAAGATACACTCCCAGGAATTCGTCCAAAAGGTGTTGTAGAAAAATGTACCTTTTGTGATCACAGGGTAAAGAGAGGAAAACTGCCCAGATGTGTGGACGCTTGTCCTGCGGATGCCAGAGTGTTTGGTGATATGAATGATCCAAACAGTAAAGTTCGACAATTGCTTGGAAAATTTAGACCGTTCAGGCTAAGAGAGCAGATAGGAACAGAACCCCATGTGTTCTATATTAGGGATTTTAACCCTGCAAACTACCAGCCAAGCAAAGGGGGGATCTAATGAATCAGTCAAAAACTTCAAATGGATTATTTTATACCTGGCTTACCGTTTTAGGTGTTGCAATCCTTATTGGATTATTTGCTGCCTTTAAACTTTTAACACAAGGGCATCATCTTTTTAATGCCAATGATGTTTTAATTTGGTCTTTACCCTTGGGTGTTTATATTTACCTGGCCTTGGCGAGTTCAGGCCTGACACTGCTGGCTTCCATTCCTTTAGTATTTGGTGTAAAAAGATTTGAACCTTTTGCCAAACGGTTAATATTCCTCGCGATAGCAGCTCTACTTGGTGGGTTTATCTCAATTGGCCTTGAACTTGGTAATGTACTGCACATGGTCTATATTTTGTTTTCACCAAATCTTAGTTCACCGATCTGGTGGATGGGTGCCATTTACAGTCTTGAACTGGTCGTACTCATCTTCAAATTTCAGCGGATACATGTAGGGGATTGGAACAGTTCAACCAGTAAAACTTTAGGAAAAATCGGCTTTATTTGTGCTTTGATTGCACCTTTGATGATCGGGTCGGTTTTTGGAATTACAGAATCCAGAGTGACATATTTTGGACCGATTATGTCCATATACTGCCTGCTTATGGCAATTCTCAGCGGTTCGGCATTATGCCTTTTTTATAACCTGGTTAATGCTCAGATCACGGGCAATGGGGTGTCAGACGATAATGATACCTTGTTTAAAGAACTAACACGAGTATTTACAGGATCTCTTGGTGCAGTAATTATTTTGACTCTTATCAAGATGTTCTTTGAGGGATCGACTGTTATACCGGAATTTTTAAACTACCATAAATTTGCACAGATATTCGGCAGTATTGCCGGTATCAATACAGAAGTTCTTTTGGGGCTTTTCCTGCCGTTTGTTTTGATCTCCATACCAGGGCTTCGATACAACCACAGTACAAGAATGCTTACCTCCGCACTTGTACTTGTTGGAACATTAGCGATGCACATGGAAATCCTCCTGGCCGGCCAGAGCCGTCCTGTCGGGCCAAAGGCAGAACAGTTTCCTGATGTAATTTCTTATTTTCCAAGCATTTGGGAATGGATCGTTTTTATGTTGTCCATTGCAGTTATGTTATTTTTGTTCTCATTGGGAGAACGATTTTTAAAATTGGAGTCAACACCCGCCTAACCATAAGAGAAGGCTTTTTATAAGCTTGGCCTGTGGCTGATTTTTTCATCCGGACCTAACCACCTCCCACGGATGAAAAAATCAGCATTTATCTTAAAGATAGGATATTAGAGAAATAAAGGAGAGATTGTATGGATATTCAAAACATCATCACACATGAAACTGCAAGACAGGATGCTTATAAGAGTTTAGCAAATCTTTATCGCCTACCTGAAAAAACTATCCAGGAAAACTTGGATGTTTTGACTGAACAGCTGATGATTTTGAATTCAAAATCGGCCTCATATTTAACGGATATGCAGACAGACTTCGATCAAAATAGTGATCTTGATTTGTTAAAGGTTGAATTCACCAGGCTTTTTATAGGGCCTTATAGTCTGCCTGCACCACCTTATGGATCTGTTTACATTGAAAATGAACGCAAAGTCATGGGTGATTCGACCATGGATGCCCGAAAAAGATACCAGCACTTTGGCTTGGATATCCCTGGTAACTTTAAAGACGTTCCAGATCATATTACGGTTGAGCTCGAATTTATCTTTTTTTTAATTTTTAAAGAAATTGTACATATACAATCCAATTTGCCTGAACAGGCACAGGAATTACTTTTTCATCAAAAATCATTTCATACTGATCACTTGAATATATGGATACCAGAGTTCACAGATTGTGTGATTGAATATACGGGAACTCAATTTTACCGGAATTTGGCAACTGCTACCAAAATTTTTATTACAGAAGAGCTTGAATACCTGGAAAGTGTCTGTGTTTCAGTAACTCCGAGCTAAAGGACAATGAATGGATTCTTTTGAATCGTTACTTGAGGAATCGGCTAAAACCCATGGTCATCTCTGCCCTGGTCAGGTTGTCGGTGTCAGAATGGCATTGCTTGGCTGTCGTTTGATAGGACTGGATAACCCAAAAAGTCGTGATCAGATTAAAAAATTGTAGGTTTATGTGGAAATGGATCGATGTACTGCTGACGCTGTGGCTTATGTAACAGGAGTGAAGCTTGGCCGCAGAAGTTTGAAATTTATGGATCACGGGATTATGGCTGCTACTTTTCTCAATTTAGAAACTGGTAGTTCGTATCGCATCCTTTCCACTGAAGAGTCCAGAGAATTGTCTGACATATATGCCCCGGAAGTCAGTGGAAAAGGTGAGCGGCAGATTAGCCTTTATAGGGCATGGGGGTTTATGCATGGATTGTCCTGAATGTGTCCATCCCCATTGTCCATTTGGCAAAGGGATGTAATTTGTTAAATCAATAGAATTGTGCTGCAACCGAGATAGTTTTAATACTAATGATTAAACCAAGATGTAGTACGTTTGCAGAATCCCACAAGCATCAACATGACCGGAACTTCGATTAAAACACCCACAACTGTTGCAAGTGCCGCACCCGAAGAAAGACCAAATAGCATAACAGACGTGGCAATAGCCACCTCAAAATGGTTTGATGCACCGATCATAGCTGCTGGAGCTGCATCTTCGTATTTCAGATTCATCAGTTTGGCAGCACCATAACCAAGGGCAAAAATAAAAATTGTTTGAATAAATAGCGGTATGGCAATCCATAAAATCGTCAGCGGATTTGCTGTGATGACCTCACCTTTAAAGCTAAATAACAGAACTAAGGTTAATAGAAGGGCACCTATAGTAACGGGTGTCAGGACTCCCAGGAATTTTTCTTTAAACCAGGTTTCGCCCTTGACACCAATAATCCATTTTCGAGACAGATAACCCGCAACTAAAGGAAGAGCTACATAGATGGCAACAGATAAAAGCAATGCCTGCCATGGGATCGGAAGTTTACCTACGCCAAGTAAAAAACCGCCCAAAAGACCATATAAAACAAGCATGGTCAGGGAGTTAATGGCAACCATAACTAATGTAAGCCCATCGTTCCCACGAGAAAGGTATCCCCAGACCAGAACCATTGCCGTACACGGTGCGATTCCTAAAAGAATACATCCTGCAAAATAACTTCGCCATAAGGGGATTTGCAGCATTTTAATGCCATCTTGTAAAACAACAATACCTGCACCATGCTGAGCTCCCACAGGAAGATCAAGACCAAATGGCATTTTGACCAGGTCAATCGCATCAGCTCCTATAAATGATTTGAGTAAAAAACCAAGGAAAAATATTGAGATGGCATACATGGTAAACGGTTTGATGCACCAATTGATAAAAAGAGTGAGAAAGACCGGCTTTACACTTCTACCTGCTTTGATTACCGATGCAAAATCAATTTTTACCATGATGGGGTACATCATGAAAAACAGACAAACAGCAATAGGAATGGACACCACAGGTGCACCCCCAACATTAATTGACATACCATCCAATGTTTTGGCCAGATTCGGGGCAACTTTTCCTAAAAGGATTCCACCGACAATGCATAAACCGACCCAAACGGTTAAATAGCGCTCAAAAATACTGGTCATTTTTCGTTCATTACCGGAAGCGTCACTCATTTCCTATTCTTCTCCTTTTTATCATTTAATAATATTGTCAGGGATTTTTTCAACAAATGCCTTGATTTCATCTCGGACCTTTCGGTAGCAGTCAAGCTGTTGTTCTATGCTTTTTCCCTTGGCTGCAAGCTTTGCAGCCATTTTGGGAGGATCATCAAACCCGACATGCATGACTTTGCATCTGGGAGGGAAATACGGACATGCTTCATTGGCATGGCCACAAACGGTGATAACCGCGTCAAGTTCCATATGCTTGAATTCATCAACCAGTTTTGATTTATGATTTGAGATGTCCACACCGGATTCAGCCATCACCTTTACTGCATTTGGATTTAGACCATGTGTTTCAATACCGGCTGAATGCACTTCAATATTATTACCATTCAATTTTTTGGTCCAACCTTCGGCCATTTGACTGCGGCATGAGTTGCCCGTGCATAAAAATAATATTTTTAGCTTTTCTTTCATTTTTCACATTCCATTTAAGAGGTCGTACAGATGCCGCCCTCTCTTTGCTTTTGGCTGAGCTCTTCGCAAGGAATCAACAAGATTTTATTTAATGATTTCAAATCTTTTTCAACACGAGTTGATCCTTCAAGGTGATGTTCTACCCATACAAAAAGGGGCTCGATTAAAATATTCTCTTTGTTTGCTCGAAAATATATCCATCGTCCTTGCTTTCGATTTTTTAATACCCCGGCACCCACCATTTGGCTAAGATGACGTGATGCTGTAGCACCCGCTACTTTCAGAAACTCAGTGATCTGACAAGCACACAGTTCGTCATGAAAAAGTAGTGCGCTTAAAATCCTGAGCCTGTTTTTATCAGATATCGCTTTGATTATTGAAAGTGTTTTATCCATATTTAATATCAACTCTTATATAATTAGCTAAATAACTAACTATATACTTGAAGTCTGGATATCGGTCAATGGTTATTACAAGCAAAATGTATCCTTTTAAAAAATTTATAAAGATGAAATTTAAGTATGGGATAAATTATTATATTAATTTTTATTTGACATAATATTTAAAAATCATTATATTCCATTTTAACGATTTACTAAAGAGGTGTTCATGCTAAGTGTTAGCCAAATTAAAATTGGAAAAAATAAAATCGGCCTTGTTGGCCTTGAAAAGTCGCTCAAAGATTTTATTAGACAAGCACAATTACAATTAAATAAACAGCCATAGCTGTAATATGAGGAAAATATGAAAATATTTATTAGAGTGATGAAAGCGTTATCCGATCCGAACCGTGTCAAAATGATAAAGATGCTTCAAACTCGCCCCCTTTGCGTATGTGAGATCAAAGAAGCCCTTGGTATAGCACAGTCAACTGCCAGCAAACATTTGAAAATTCTTGAAGATGCCGAACTGGTTAGAAGTTTTAAGGATGGATTGTGGGTAAATTATTCCCTTTCTGATGGTAGTGGTTCTCCATATTCTGCCAGCATGATTGGAAATCTTAAACACTGGCTGGATAATGAATCGGAAATCCTTGAGTTGAATCAGATTCTTCCAGGCATTGATCGTCATGACATTGTTGGAAAATAATAACTACAGAAAAATTTATCTATAAATATCGATAAGTGACCATATATAAGTAAAAATCAGGAGAAGTTATGGAATCAAAAACAACCCAACCCATTCAAGGGGAGGGGAAAATAAATAAAATGATGGCCTTAAATTTGTTGATAGCGGCCATTGGTGTATATCTGTGGTGGACTGTTTACCGGGTGCTGCCTGATCTGTCAAAGTGGCTCACATACAACCTTTTACCCATTCAGGAAGGATCTCATTTAGGCTCATCAATAGAGTTTTTCCTTTATGACACACCAAAAGTTATGATGCTGCTGTTCCTGGTCGTTTTTGGGGTGGGCATTATCAGGAGCTTTTTTACACCTGAAAAGACAAGGGCTTTCCTTTCTGGGAAAAGTGAGTTTGTCGGTAATATTTTGGCTGCATTATTAGGTATTATTACACCTTTTTGTTCCTGTTCCGCTGTGCCTCTGTTTATCGGTTTTGTAACTGCAGGCGTTCCGTTGGGTGTTACTTTTTCATTTCTGATAGCAGCTCCTATGGTCAATGAGATTGCCCTAGGCCTTTTATATGGTCTCCTAGGCTGGAAAGTTGCAGCTATTTATTTGGGAACAGGTTTGTTCATAGCAATTATCGCAGGCTGGATCATTGGTCGCTTAAAATTGGAAGGCCAGATAGAAGACTGGGTAACGCAAACCAACGCTGCAAACCTGACCATGGAAGAAGAAAAATTGACATGGAATGACCGCATTATATACGGATGGGATGCTGTCAAAGAAATTATCGGTCGTGTATGGATATATGTCATACTTGGTATTGCAGTGGGTGCCGGCATTCATGGTTTTGTGCCCGAAGGTGTCATGGCTTCTATTATGGGAAAAGACTCCTGGTGGTCTGTCCCCTTGTCTGTAGCTATTGGTGTTCCCATGTATTCCAATGCTGCCGGTGTTATACCAGTTGTAGAAGCTCTTTTAGGAAAAGGGGCCGCTCTGGGATCAGTTTTGGCATTCATGATGAGTGTCATTGCTTTGTCTTTACCGGAGATGGTGATCTTAAGAAAAGTATTAAAACCTAAACTAATTGCAGTATTTGTGGGCGTTGTTGCCTGCGGTATTCTTTTCGTAGGATATCTGTTTAATATGATCCTTTAAAAAAAATGAAACGATTAACTATATAAAAGGAGTTTATCATGGAAATTAAAGTTCTGGGACCAGGCTGCGCCAAATGCAGCAAGACTGAAAAACTGGTTCAGGAAGTAATTAAAGAAACTGGTGTCGATGCCATAGTTGAAAAAATCACCGATATGATGCAAATTGCTTCATATGGAGTGTTCGGCACTCCATCAGTTATCATTGACAATGAGGTGAAATGTACAGGGAAGGTGCCTAAAAAAGCTGATATTAAAAAATGGCTGGGAAAATAAAAATGGAACAAGCCCTAAAAAAGTTGAGTGTGTTAGTTGTAATGTTGATGCTGTTTTTCACGACCGGTGCTTTTGCTGAGGATTATTTAAACGTTCCAGTCAAAGGAAAGGTAACCATGATTGATCTGGGGGCTAAAAAATGTATACCCTGTAAAATGATGGCACCGATTCTTGTCAAGCTTGAAAAGGCATATAAAGGAACTGCGGATATCGTATTTATTGATGTCTGGGAAAACAACAAACCTGCAAAGCGGTTTAAAATCAGGGCAATACCCACTCAGATTTTCTTTAATGAACAAGGGGAAGAAGTTTATCGGCATGTAGGATTTTTCGATGAAAAATCCATTGTTGCACAAATGACAAAAATGGGAGTTCAAGAACCGGATCTTAAGCTGTAAAGGATAGTTGTTATGCTGGACACACTTTTTCTGACAGTAAACCAGTGGATTTCTGGTGGAACCTATGTTGCTGCAATTGGATGTTTTGTCTGGGGCATGATCAGTGTGTTATTCAGTCCTTGTCATTTGGCCTCTATTCCTCTGATTGTCGGTTATGTGGGCGGGCAGGAAAAAATGGTTCACCCCAGACAAGCCGGGTTATACTCTGTCCTTTTTACTGCTGGACTTTTTCTTACAATCGCATTGATCGGCATTGTCTGTGCACTGCTTGGTAGAATGCTCGGCGATGTGGGAAATTATTGGCAGATATTGATTGGTATCATTCTGATATGGGTTGCCTTGGGAATGCTTGGGGTCGAGAAATGTTCAATGTCCGGCAGCTTTTTGTATAAACTGAATTTAAAAGGAATATTCGGGGCTTTTGTTTTGGGACTTGCCTATGGAGTCCTCTCCGGGTCCTGCACCTTTGGTTTTATTGCTCCGATCCTGGCAATTATCACGGTTCAAGAAAAAGTGATAACCGGCATACTCTATATTATTTTTTTTGCTACAGGTCACTGTCTTCCCATAGTGATTGCCGGAAGTTCAACAGCAGTAGTTAAAAAACTTCTTGAAAACAGCACATGGAATGGAGCTGGTCATTGGTTCAGGAAATTTGCCGGTTCAACGATTGCCTTATTGGGTGTCTACTTTATAGTGAATCCGTTTATTAATTGATGGCCCCAAATTTTAGAAATGGAATGTGTTATGCTTTTAAAACAATATACTTTAGAAATCTTCAAATCAAAGTGTCAGTCAGATGCGAAAGGCGTGCATTGTTTTTGTAACAAAAATTGCTGAGGGAGCTAAACTTACGGATATGCAAAGAGACCAGTTAAATACGTATATGAAACAGTTTAATCTGGATATATAAAATAAGGGACAATCAAAATGACAAATCCTTCGACCCTTCGATCGCATGCACAAATCACCCTTTGCCAGATGATATTTGTTTTAATTTTATCTGTTGTTATTGGATTATCTGTCAATGCGATTCGATCTGGTGGTATCCCTGTCATTGGTGACTGGTCTAATGAAGACCGCCTGTCATCTAATGATGGATCGTCTCTTGTGATTTCGATTGTAGAAGTAAAAGCAGCCTTCAACGAAAATCGAGCAGTGTTCCTCGATGCAAGGGATAAAGGACTTTTTGAACAAGGACGTATAAAAGGTGCAAAATCACTTCCCTGGCACTCGGTTGATGATCACTTTATTGAAATAGTCGAAGGTATTGTAAATGACACCCTAATCATCACTTATTGTGATGGAGAAACCTGTGATTTGAGTCATAAACTGGCTCTTTTTCTAAAGGGAATGGGATTTTCCAATGTTAAGATTCTGGTTAACGGCTGGACAGTCTGGCAGGAAATGAATCTTCCTGTGGAAGGAGCCTCATTTGAAAATTAAAAAAAGATATTGGGTTGTGTATCTGCTTATAGGTTTCATCATCGGTTCGGTTACATCCGGGCTCTCTTTTGCCAACGAAGTTAGTACCGTTTTGATCGTTTCCATAGATGCCTTACATCCAAAAGCAATTGATCCAAAAGCATCTGCTAATATCCAGCGACTATTGGAGCAAGGCGTTTATACATTAGACGGCTTTAGTACAAATCCACCTCTGACATTATTATCACATGCGGCTATGTTTTCAGGGATAGGGCCTGAAAAAGGAGGTAGGGCAGATAATACATGGCAATCAGGGCAGCCGGAGATAAAAGAAAAAACTATTTTTAACGATGCAAAAACTAAAGGCTTTTCCACAGGATTTTTTTATTCAAAAGAAAAATTAGGATATCTTGTTAATCAAGCCGTTGATCAGCATAAATTGGACTCAGATTTTTCAGTAGATAACGCCATGGCTTTTTTCAAAGCATCTGAGCAGAAACAATTTTGCTTTCTTCACATCAGTGGGCTTGATCGAACAGGGCCTGTCGAAGGCTGGTTATCTCCGGGTTATATGGAGGAATTATTTTTTATCGATGAAAGTATTGCCCCTTTAATTGAAATGGTGAAATCAAAGGGGAGCTATCTTATTCTCATTACCAGTGACCATGCTGGACATGAAACGATTCATGGCAGCGATCATCCGGATGATGCCAAATTACCCCTGATAATGGTTTCTGATGTTATTAATCTTACAAAATATCAGGGGATTCAATACCGTGTGACACAGCTCAAACCTATCTTAGAGTCAGTCCTTTTACCTCAAAATAATATTAAAATAGAAAAGGTTCCTGTGAAATGATTTTTAATAAAACAATTTTTTATCATGTTATCAGGATCATTCTGGCGATTGTATTTATTTATGCCAGTATAGACAAAATTATTCATCCCCAATCCTTTGCCCAGGCCGTGTTTAATCATCAGGTCTTACCTGAAATTTTGATTAATATAATTGCTATTGTACTGCCCTGGATGGAATTGATTTTGGGATTGTGTTTATTATTTAATGTTTGGATGAACGGTGCTTCTGTATTAACAGCCGTTTTAATGTTCATATTCATGAGTACCATAACATTTAATCTTTTAAGAGGCTTGGATGTGGGGTGTGGGTGCTTTTCATCCAGCACGGACGAGAGCATGGATTCACTGACATTGATTCGGGATATGATTTTTTTATGCTTGTCTTTCGGCCTTGTAGTGTTTGTTTTTAAAAAACATAAAAGGACCCTCGGTAGATCAGGAGTTGCGAAATGAAAATCACACCTCTGGTCGATACTTTGATATGATTACCTTACAACCTGATTTATCGCCTCCAAGATTAATAAAAATTAAGGTCTCAGGAAATATATTTAAGTGATTCATTTTAGAACTGTGAGAAAGTGAGTTTTTTGTCTATTTTTAAACCCTTTTTTCTACCTTGTTTCAATGGGGACTTGCATTTCAAAGACTCAGGCAATACATAATTTGAGAACCCCAATATATAGTACCTGACGCTTTTTCAATGTTAAATTTCTATGGGGACAGACATTACAATTTTTGTTCCTTTTCCCGGATCAGAATTTATTATTATTTCACCTCCCATATTTTTAAATCGCTCAGAAAGGCTGTAAAGACCGAAACCACAAAAATCAGATTTATTAATTGTATTTATTTCAAACCCGGAGCCATGATCTTGGATTTTTATTAGAATAGTATTGTTATTTTTTAACAATTCAATTTTGGCTTCTTTTAAACCAGAATGTTTTATGACATTAATAATAAGTTCATTAACAGCTCTGTATATAATAATTTTATTTGCTTCGATTAAACGCACAGGATCATCAAGATTATTGATATATTCAATATCTGCATGGTATTTTTCATTCATCTCTTCAATTAAGAAACCTAAAGAAATATCAATATCGAAATCTTTTAAAATTGGCGGACAAAGCTGAAAGATCATCATACGGATTTCTCTGATCGCATGTTCAATATGTGCTTGAATCTCAGATAACCCGCCTAAATCATATACAGAATCGTGGTCTTTTATATCTTTGAGTCTTGAAACACTTATTGCAAGAATCTGGGCAATGCCGTCATGAAGATCAGATGCGAGATTACTGCGCTCCATTTCTTCTGAATAGACAAGATGCTCATTTAATCGCATCAAATCATTTGTTCGCTCTTTCACTTTTTTATTAAGCGTATTATTAAGCTCAATCAACTTTTCTTCGGCCAGCTTATGTTTGGTTATGTCTTCATGGATTATTATTGCACCGATAACTTTATTATCTTTGAATAAAGGGACACCTCTGATATTAAAAAAACGACTGAGCCCTCCAGTCGTCAAAGGGTAATGGACACTCTTTAAGTTTATTGATTCTCCATTAAGGACACGTTTATGTTCATCCTGAAGTCCGGCAGCTACAACACTGGGGAATTCTAAAATATTGTAGTTTAAATAGTCTTTTCTGGCTGTTTTCCCTTTACCGATATGACTAACATGGTAAGGATTAATGTCTTTTATTTTACCATTTTTATCAAGCAATACAATTGACGCTGGAACAGATTGAAATAAGCTTGAATATCTTGTAGATAACTCTTTAATTATGGAATCATCTCTTATTCGAAGTTCAGCAATTTCGGTCTCTAATTCAACAATCCTTTGTTCTATTTCTTCATATGTCGGTTTTTTTGACATTAAAGATCCCCAATTTATTCACTACTATATTGTTCAGATCCATCCGTTTGTTGCACTGACAATATCAAGGGGCTTTGAAAGTTTCAAGGCCCTTTTAACAAGGAATCAATCCTTTTTTTTGCATTTGTTATAATTAAAGCTTTTTTAGTGTCTCAATAATTTTTGACGGCTCAAGTCTGAGTGTATGGTTGATTTCAACAAAGTCCAGTACGATATTGCGGTTTTGGTCTATTACATAGGTGGCTGGAACAGGCAGTTCAAAGCTGTCATCTCCATTGGCAGCAGGCAGATCAATACCAAAGTTTGCATACACAGGGCGCAATATTTCAGGCAGAGTGAATACCAGGCCGAAATCTCTTGATATCCTGTTTCCCACATCACTTAATATATGGAATTTGAGGTTTTCTTTTTTTTGGAGCGAAAGACTCTGGTCAGATAATTGTGGGGAAATGGCAACAAGTTGGGCTCCAATAGATTCTATGGTGTCAAGTTCAAGCTGCAAAGACCGCAGCTCTAGATTACAATAGGGTCACCAGTTTCCCCTGTAAAAATTTATGATAACCGGCCCTTTAGAAAGAAGGGCTTTTGATGAAACGGTTTCACCCTTTGCATTTGACAGTTCAAAATCTGGTGCTAAATCTCCTTTTCTTTTTGAATGATCCAATATATCGGCATGCTGTAAATCTTCCATGGCATCTGCCATAATTATTGCAGTCTCTTTTGGGATCATTTTCATTGACTGCTCTTTCAAAGCATTTAATTCATCTTGAAGTCCCATATTACCTCCATAATTAAAATTTAGTCTCTCGGGGTTAATCCCCCGCAGCCCGCGTTGTTACAAATGAGATTGAGTTGTCAATACCCAGCTTATCGCGGCCGGGTTGTTCATTTATTTTGACTGACAGACAATTTTTTATAATACGCTCAACCTTAATCAAGTTAAAGGATATTCTTATAATTTTCAAAAAGTTCTTGTATTCGTGTTTCAATTTCACAATAGAGAATATTCAATCGATTTGCTATTTAAAGTCATTTTAAAGATTTGCCACACCAATTTTAGCCTCCTTATTTCACCTTGACTTTATGATTTAAATCAAATAATCAAATTAAATATTTTACTTTGAGAAATTGGAAAATTTTATAGCAAAAACTAAAGTAAAATTACAAATTGGCATGGACAGATTAAACAGAAATTCAAAGGTAGCGTTACAGCCAAATAACCGGGAGGGAACGAATCGATGAAATTGGACAGGCTGGCATTGTTAATAGTATTGTTGGTTTTATTCATTTCTTTAGCGCCTGCTGCTGCCAAAGACAATTCTGATAAAAAAGATCATAAAACTATTGAAGCTGGTGACCATGCCCAAACCACTTCAGACCACGCACAGGACAAGGGTACACACGGTCATGTAAATTTAGGAGAGACGCTGCCGCTGTACACCTGTATCCCCTTTGCATTCATGTTATTATCAATTGCTCTGCTTCCGCTGATAGCAGAAAATTTCTGGCATCATCATTTTGGTAAGATTTCCGCATTCTGGGCAGCCTGTCTTGCGATTCCCTTTATTACTGTTTATAAAGGCATTGCAGTTTATGAAATTTTACACATAATTTTAGCAGATTATGTTCCCTTTATTATTCTTTTATGGGCGTTGTTTACTATTTCCGGTGGTATTTTATTGAAAGGAACATTAAGAGGAACTCCGGTTGTCAACACGATTATCATCCTGATCGGTACCATCCTTGCTTCATGGATGGGGACGACAGGGGCAGCCATGCTCTTGATCCGACCCTTTTTAAGGGCAAATGCACATCGACAGAATAAAACCTTTATGGTGGTATTTTTTATTTTTCTGGTAGCGAATATTGGCGGATCATTGACACCTCTTGGCGATCCACCACTTTTTTTGGGATTTCTCCATGGCGTCAGTTTTTTCTGGACCTTTAATATTTTACCCCATATGCTCACTGCAGCCATGATTTTGCTGGTAATTTATTTTATCCTTGACACATATTATTACAAAAAAGAAGGAGCAAAAGCTCCGGATGACGGTGAAAAAAAGCCCTTGCGCCTGGTTGGGACCTATAATTTTCTGTTTCTCGGGGGTGTGGTGGGTTCTGTTTTAATGAGCGGCGTTCTTGATTTGGGAGAAATTTCAACTTTAGGTATTCACAGGCCTATTCAGGATTGGCTCAGGGACGGACTTCTCATCATTTTTGGAATCGGTTCTCTTATGGCAACACCAAGGGTTTTGCGGGAAGAAAATGAATTCTCATGGTTCCCGATTATAGAAGTTGCCTATCTGTTTATCGGAATTTTTATCACCATGGTTCCGTGTCTGCTATTGCTTAAGGCAGGTCCCAATGGTGCCTTTGCATTTCTAATTAATGCAGTAAAAGAACCGGTTCACTATTTCTGGGTGACAGGATTGCTGTCGGCCTTTCTGGATAATGCACCCACCTACCTGACCTTTTTTAATACAGCCCTTGGCAGCTTTTATGCCGGTATGGCGGAAAGCAATGCTGTTCCACTATTAATGACGGAAAATGCAATATATCTTAAAGCAATTTCAACTGGAGCTGTCTTTTTCGGCGCCTGCAGCTATATAGGTAATGCACCCAATTTCATGGTTCGATCCATAGCTTCAGAAGCAGGAACACCCATGCCAAGTTTTTTCGGATATATTTTAAAATATTCGTTAATTTTTTTAATTCCAACCTTTGTTATTGTAACCTTTATTTTCTTTTAATATACTGTCTTTAGAGGAATTAAAACCTTGAATAGGAGAAAAACAGTCAATGAATATCGATCTTAAAGGTTTAAAGATAGCCATAATTGGTGGAAACAGTCCATGTAAGCAAATCCTTGAAATATTATTGGGCCCGGGATTAAAAGAGTTAGAGCTTCAGGTCCTTTTAATTGCAGATACGTTGACTCAGGTTGAGGGGATCAAATATGCCCAGGAAAAGGGCGTGTCGGTAACCATGGACTATGGTCAAATATGTAAGCTTTCGGGTATTGATGTTATTTTAAAATTAAAAAATGATGAGATATTGAGCTGTATACTGGAAAAGGTGAATACGGAACATGTCAGCATTATTGACCTTGATGCCCACAAGGCCAAGGCATTTTTAAATTTTTTACAGGCGGAAGAAGAAAGATTAAGGATAAAAAGGAAAATTCAGTCCGATAAAGTTGATAGATTGGAAATTGTAAAACTGTTTGATCAATTTACTGCCACAATTCAAGAGAATGCCGAGGAAGAGAACAGACACCTGAAAGATGAAAAAGAAGATCTGATAGAGATGGAAAAAGAGTTGTCCCAAATCATTCAGGGAAGCATGATTCCAACTTTTATCATCAACAATGAACATATTCTTACTCACTGGAATCGTGCCTGCGAAGACCTTACAGGACACAATGCCTATGAACTTGTGGGTACAGACCGGCAGTGGGTACCTTTCAGATCTGCTAAAAGACCGACAATGGCTGATGTAATTGTGGGCGAGATGTCTGAAGAAGAGGTATCAAAATATTATGGTGGTGCCTGGCGAAAGTCGGGTCTGATTGATGAGGCCTATGAAGCAGAAGAATTTTTCCCCCATCTGGGTGAAGAGGGAAAATGGATATTTTTTACTGCAGCACCTATTAAATCTCCAGATGGAAAGGTAATCGGTGCCATAGAAACACTAAAAGATCTGACAGAAGACAAAAAAACCCAGGAAGAATTGGAATTGCAGGACAAGGAACTTTCCACTCTCTATGACAAGTATAAAAAATCAGGAGAAATATATCGGTCGTTATTTAATAATAACCCAAACCCTATTTTTATCATAGATCACCAGACTTTAGAGATACTGGATGTGAATAACCGTGTGGTTGAAGAATATGGATATAGAAAAACAGAACTTTTAGGCACTTCTTTCCTTGATTTCGGTGATAAATCCGATGAGACCATTGAAAAAGCATTGAAAGGACTAGTTGAAGACCAGTCCATACTTTTTACCAAGAAAAAGCATTTTAAGAAAGATAAGTCTTCTTTTTTTGTCAATGTTAAGGTTGTAAATACTACATACAGTCACAGAGATGTCCTGATCGCCTCAGCCACTGATATCACGGAAAGTGTAGAAAAAGAGACCCAGTTGATCCAGGCTGGAAAATTGGCTACCCTGGGAACCATGGCAGCCGGAATGGCCCATGAAATAAACCAGCCATTGAATGTAATACAGATTTGCTCGGACCTGATCCTGAAAATGATTAAAAAAGGGCTTAAAATTCCAGATGATGAACTGGTTATTATGGCCAACGATATCATTGATAATGTAGCCAGGGCGGCTGGTGTTATAAAACATGTCAGGGATTTTGCAAGACAATCTGAAAGAGACCTGAAAAAATTAATAATAAATGATCCGATCAATGATGTATTCAAGGTTTTAGGGCATCAGTTGACGGTTCATTCAGTAAAGGTGAATCTTGATCTTGATCCACAAATCCCTGAAATCCGGGCTGAACACAATCGTCTTGAACAGGTTTTTATTAATCTTGTGACCAATGCCATTGATTCCATGGATGAAAAAGCTGAAAAACAAGATGCTTTGATAGAGAAAAATCTTTCAATTAAAACTTTTGTGGAAGAAGGCTGGGTTATAACCGAAGTGTCTGATACTGGTATAGGCATGACCGATGAGGTGAAATCAAAGATATTTGAACCTTTCTTTACCACAAAAGAAACCGGTAAAGGGACCGGTCTTGGGACCAGTATCAGTTTTGGAATTATAAAAGATTACAAAGGAACCATTGATATAATAACTGAGTATGGTAAAGGCGCTACCTTTATCATCAAGTTCCCAGCAATTGAATAGGAAATAAATTATGTCAGCCAATAAAATATTAATTGTTGATGACGAAGAAATCATTGTCAAATTACTTGCCATGTCTCTTCGTAGTGACGGTTATGAAATAGTCACAGCCAATAGTGGTGAACAGGGACTGGAAGTTTTTAAATCTGAATCACCCGATATTGTTGTGACGGATATAAAAATGCCGGGAATGGACGGTCTTGAATTATTAAAAAAGATCAAGGAAATTGATTCTGAAAAAGAAGTGATCATTGTAACCGGACATGGAGATATTGATTCAACCATCACGGCATTGCAGTATGGAGCCAGCGATTTTATCAATAAACCTGTCAGAGATGAGGCTCTTGCCATCGCTCTTGAGAGGGCAAAAGCAAAGATTGCTATCAGAAAAAAGCTTGAAGAATATACTGAGAATCTTGAAATTAAAATTGCAGAGGCTACTGAAGAGATCCGAAGAAAATCAAATTTTCAAAGACTCTTAATAAAAAGTTCCAACGATGCCATAGTTGCTTTTGATCATGACTGGAAAGTAGTTGTGTACAATCCCGAAGCCGCAAGTATGTTTGGTGAGACTGTAAAAGATGTCAGAAATAAAATGACCATAGATGATCTTTATACGCCAAAAATTGCTAAAATATTTAAAAATCAGGCCAAAGAAGATAAACAGCAGAACACACTTCCATGGAAAGAAAATATAATAAACACCAAAGATGGAAGACAAATACCGGTTCGGTATACAAGTAATGTGCTTTATAAAAAAGGCGAATTTGTAGGAACAGTTAGTTTTTTTCAAGACTTAACAGAAATAAAAAGACTTGAAAAAGAACTGGTTCAGTCGGAACGCCTGGCTGCTGTGGGGCAGACAATAAGTGGTCTTGCACACTATGTGAAAAATATTCTCATAGGACTTAAAGGTGGCAGTTATGTCGTTGACGTGGGTATTAAAAAAAATAATACAGACAAACTTAAAACAGGTTGGGAATCAATTAAGAAGAATATCAAAAGGGTGGGAGATTTAACCCAGGACCTTTTAACCTATTCCAAGCAGCGAGAACCTGAATTTGAAGAGTG
>Ga0233430_1000632_pt1 | contig 61504 bp, 56 predicted proteins | sample SI_118_April2016_2_FD_179883 | JGI IMG/M metagenome (GOLD analysis project Ga0233430, IMG submission 179883) | Seawater microbial communities from Saanich Inlet, British Columbia, Canada - SI_118_April2016_150_MG | ecosystem: Environmental > Aquatic > Marine > Inlet | place: Canada: British... | reverse complement strand
CGCTACGGTTTGGTGTGCTGTGGCGTAAACGCAGCTACGGAACACAAAGTGAGAAAGGCAACCGGTGGGTGGAGCGAATTTTATCACTCAAAGAAACCTGCCGAATACGTTCCATGCCCTCTTTTCCCATACTCGTAGACCTGATCACTTGTAATTTCAAAGAACAGCAACCTGATTTGGGTTGGATCTGAAAGCTTTACTTACCCAACCCCCTGAACACTTACAGAAAAAGAGATAGGTAATGATATTGAGTATTTTTCAGCCTCCTGGGAAACAATCTATTCTGATGTTGAAAAAAGCTTAAAGTTTTCTGAGCACAGCGAACTACGTAAAAAAATAGACAAGTTAGTTCTTATGAAACCATCTGTAAGTTTCATAATGACACTGCTTTCAATATTATTCATTGTCCTGTGGCTTGGTTTAATAATTATGTCGCTGTGGTGTAATAATGCATAACAAGATGCTCGTTCGGATGCAAACTACGCTACGCTTCGTTTGCACCGCACAGCTTGGTCGTTCTGTGTCATTTGTGGCTATCAACACAAAATGTTTTAAAATAAAAAAAACTCTATTTGTGAGGTAAAATGCAAAACTGTGAAAATTGCAAAAAATCATTCCACGACGATGAGTTGAAAGAATTCTATACAAAAATATTGTGTGAGGATTGCTATATTGATGAAGTCGTATCGAAAATGCCAAAAGCTCACTACGACAATGATGCTGAATTCATGAATAGGCTAAAAGGCTCGTATATAGCTCATCCTCAAAGGTTCCATTAAATATCAAAATAGACTTGTTCTCTCCCATAACCATAGGCAGGTTAACAAAATTTGAACCATTTTCAGGGTTGTAGGCTGCTCCCTTGCGATCATAAATATAAAAAAAAGACACAGAACCATGCAGTCAAGGCGACGCGAAAAACTTGGGCGGCTTTTCCGGAATGATCTTTCGCGCGCCCCATACCGCCGCGTTCGCTTCAGGAATATCTATGGATTCCATGATGTACATTCTTGACCTTGTTGGCACGGCGATTTTTTCAATCACCGGTGCACTCGCAGCCGGCAGAAAACGAATGGATATCTTTGGTGTGGTGGTGCTGGGCTATGTAACCGCTCTCGGAGGCGGCACGTTGCGGGATGTGATCCTTGGAAATCACACGGTCTTTTGGATTTCAGACACAGGCTATCTCGCGGTCGCCGCGATTGCGGCAATCGGCACATTCGTGTTAGTGCGGCGCTGGAGACTGCCCGTGATAGTCCTAATGTATGCGGATGCGGTCGGCCTGGCCGTTTTTACGGTTATTGGGTTCCAGAAGGGATTTCACGCAACCCGTGTGTACAGTATCGCAATCGTCATGGGTGTCACTACGGGTGTGGTCGGTGGCATTATCCGTGACGTTCTTTCAGGTGAGATACCTTTGATCCTTCGCCGGGAAATCTATGCATCGGCAAGCCTCTGTGGCGCCGCCCTGCTCGCATTGCTGTCTTACCTTCAATTGCCAAGTCACTTCACTGTATCAGCTGCAGTTCTGACCATACTGGGAATTCGGCTTGCTGCTCTGCATTGGAATCTGACCTTGCCACTCTTCCGGTTTAAAGAAGGTAGAGAAGAGGTTACACGAAGCGAACCGGAGGGTCGAGACGACGCTTAACAGCGCGCCTCATCCTAAACGTTATAATGAGCGCTATATTCAAAATAATATACCAATGTGCAGAAATCGCCTTAAAGGGCGTTGCGAAGATGTTTGGTGTGGAAACCTTGAAGGGTGGAGCATTTGGTGAAGGATGGATTCTCTTATTAGGCCTGCTTGTCCTCGTAGCTATTATCTGGGCAGTAACTGCCATGAAAAACCAATAGGGAATGATCGAGGTCAATCTGGATCAGGGACTTCCGGGACGCACATAAGATGGGGTTAAGTCCGCTCTTGGCCTACTTGAATGAGAATGATATTAAGAGGCATTACGTCACGACCACTTCAAATCGAATATCCCGATGCATGGTACCATGTCATGAACCGAGGCAGGCGTGGTGAGGATGTTTTTTCGGATGAGCAGGACTATGTGATGTTTACGGAGTTGCTGAAGGGAACTTCTGAAATGTGAAACATTCGAATAGCCGCATTCTGCCTTATGCCGAATCATTACCACATGCTGGTCCAGACCCCGGAAGCCAACATATCAAGAAGCATGCGTCATTTGAACGGGGTGTACACCCAAAGATACAATCGTTGTCACAAATGTGACGGCCAGCTTTTCCATGACCGCTACAAGTCCATTCTCATCGGATACTTGAAGTGGTATGTAAATCAAACGATAAGGCGGCATTAGATATTCTAAAGATGCGACGGGGGAAAATGAATGAGGGTCGCAATGTGGCGATATATCTTACCAGAAGACTAAGACAAGACACGTTAAAAGAAATCGGCGCGCAGTTTGGTATCGACAACGACAGCACAGTCAGCAGCATAATGGAGCGTATGAAAAAGAAGCTGGCCGAGGATCGCAAGTTGGCCCTCAAATTGTATAAGTTAGACGAATCGATTCCAACCAGCTAAGAGCGGCCTTTACCCCGCAACTTGACTCCGCAATTGATATTCTATTCGAAGTGGCCGGGGCATTATGCAAAATTAGATACAATGAGCGGCCCTCTTTTTGGCAAAAATTGAACTCATCGTTGCCTGTTGCTGAGCAATAGAGGCTATTGACAATAAGTAAAGGTCATCGTAGGAAAATAGATTTTATTGAGGATACTACATCACTAAAGGGAGACATTATGAAAGCGAAGGCAATGGTTATGCCTGAGCCTGGGCATCTGGAACTCAGGGAATTTAAACTGCTGAAGACACCTCCGGATCATATTCTGGTAAAGACGGTGGTCACTTCAGTATGCTCCAGCGATATCAAGATTTTTAAAGGGCATATCCCGCCTACACGCTATCCTCTGATCATGGGGCATGAGATAGCAGGCGAGGTTGTTGAGGTGGGGAGTGAGGCCGCAAAGTGGTACGATCTTAAAGCCGGCGAGCGGATTACAGTTGAACCCTATATTCCCTGCGGCAGATGCGAGGCCTCTCGAAGCGATCATTTCTACCACCAATGCCCCCATGGCGGGGTTTACGGCATCACCTTGTCCTGCGATAATCCACCGCACCTCTTTGGTGGATATAGTGAATACTTTTATGTGGTGCCGGGAGCGGTGGTTTACAAGTTGGGAGACAGGATAGCCGATTCCGCAGGCAGTCTTTCATCCGTGGTGGCAAACGGTGTGCGCTGGGTTAAGACTCTGGGAAAGATTACCTTCGGCGAATCTGTGGTAATTTCAGGTCCGGGCTCCCAGGGACTTTCCAGCGTCGCTTCGGCAAAGGCGGCCGGAGCTTATCCCATCGTGGTGCTTGGACTCAGCCGTGACAAGGACCGGCTAAAACTGGCTAAGGAATTTGGGGCTGATCATATTGTGGATGTGGAAAAAAACGATCCAAGGGAGGCGGTGGCCCAACTGATTCCGGGCGGGGCTGATGCGGCGATTGAAACATCGGGCACACCCGAGGGTATCCGCGCAGCCTTGGATATGGTAAGGCGAGCCGGACGCGTGGTTGTTATCGGACTTTCCGGCGGACTTGAGACACCGATCAGATTCGACGACCTGATCTGGAACAGTATATCGGTGATCAGTGGTCTGGGCCAGGCCGGCAACGTAAGCGATGCCATGAAGCTGATCGATACCGGCAAGTTTCCGTTTGAAAAAATAAACAACCGAATTTACAAACTTGAAGAATTGGCCCAGGCCATCAAGGATACCGAGGAACGTCCCGAAGGCTTTATCAAAGCGGCTATCGTATTCTGAAGTTTAAATTCAATGCCTTCCTTACCACCAGCACACATTGGGTTGATTTCTCTCTGGAATGCGCTGATAAGAGAATTTTGGGTAGCCGACAATCATTGCGCCGTAAAGCCGGTGATCCTGAGGTATCCCCAATGCTTCGTTAATCGGCGGGTGCTGAGAGGCAGCCAGTATTAAATACCCCACCCAGCAGGTCCCCAGCCCTATAACTGCTGCTGCCAGGTCTAAAAATGTCATTGCGACGGCGCAGTTCGCAGACGGCAGTGAGCCGAGTTCCGGAGCGTGGGTAATTATAACCGCAGGACCGTCGCGAAAAATCCGGTCTTCCCCCCGTTTCCAGCCCTCCACCACCACATCCAGGTGCATCCTTTCAGCGATGGGGGTTTTTGCCTCTACCGCCTGTTCCATCCAGCCGATAACCATTTGAGCTAGATTATTGAGCCGGTCCCGACCGGATGCAACAATCCAGTGGACCGGTTGGGAGTTGCTGCCGCTCGGGGCATAACTGCAGGTATCCAACAATTGTTCGATCATTTCCCGGTCTATGGACTTGTCCTTATATACCCGGATGGATCGTCTGGATCTCATGAGAAGATCCACCTGTCCGTAGTTCGGAAGCTGATTGTTGGCGATACGGCGGCAATCATCAGGGTTGACGCCTTTCAGGATAATCGCACTTGCGGGGCAGACCGCCAGACAGTGACCGCAGTTAATACACAGATCAGCAGCTTCAGGAATCGATTCGGGTCGGGAACTTACCGGATCCAATTTGATAAGTTTACGAGGACATACCGCCGCACAAATTCCGTCATTGTTGCATTTGTCATAATCGAAGGTAACCGGTTCCATTTGTGTTTTTTCCCTATGATTTTTAAATGCGAGGCTGATCACCCGGCAAGTTTAGCCCGCAGGCGAACCAGTTTCAAAACGACGTCAACGGTTGGTGTGGCGACATTGACCAGCCGACCCATCTCGGCTACAGAAGCCACCAGGGCATCGATCTCCATGGGCCGGCCCATTTCCAGGTCTTGGAGCATCGATGTCTTGTGAGCGCCGACATCTGCGGCCCAACCGATTCTCTTATCCACATCGACCAGAAACGATACCCCAAGCTTTGTGGCCACTGATTGAGCCTCGAGCATCATGTCCCGGATCACGGATCGTGTGCCTTTATCTCCGGTCATTTGTTCCAAGGTCGCGTGAGTCAAAACACTCACCGGGTTAAATGAGACATTTCCCCACAGCTTCAGCCAAATATCATCGCGTATCTTTTGACGGACCGGGGCCTTTAAGCCTGCGCTGCGCAAGGCTTTGCTCAATGCCGTTACGCGCTCGGATTTTGAACCGTCCGGCTCCCCCACCATGAACCGGTTGCCATACAGGTGCCTTACGATACCGGGTTCGACGATTTCACAGGAAGGATAGACAACGCAGCCCACGGCCCGTTCCGGCCCAAGCGTGTGCCAGATGCGTCCACCGGGGTCTGTGCTCTCAAGTTGTTGATTTTCCCACAGTCCCTCTAGTTTGTAAAAATACCACCAAAGAATACCGTTTTGTGCCGTTACAACAGCGGTATCTTTATCCAAAAGCGCAGTGATTTTGTCGACGATGGGGAGTACCGAATGTGTTTTCAATGTGATGATGACATAGTCTTGCGGCCCGGCTTCCAGTGGATTATCCGTGGCCCTCACGTTGGCTACCTCCTTTTCGTCTCCGACCAAGAGAGTAAGCCCGTTTCTTTGTATGGCTGCCAGGTGCGGCCCCCGCGCAATCAATGTCACATCATATCCGGCCAATGCCAGTTTCGCACCGAGGTAGCCACCAATCGCCCCGGCTCCGTATATACATATCTTCATATTTCGTCTATCCCAAATTGTTCTGTAGATTGTTGATCGGATTGTCCTTGGGAAATCAGGCCAGTCCGAGTTTTTTGGCAAGTCCGATACGCTGCAGTTTTCCCGTTGGCCCTTTTGGTATCTCATCAAGAAACAGGACCTTTCGCGGTACTTTGAAGTCGGCAAGTTTCTTTCTTGCAAATTCACGAATTTCAGATTCGGTTGCGGCGATATCTTCATTCAGAATGATGGCCGCTGCCACTTCCTCACCCAGTTTGTCATGCGGCATCGCAAATGTAACCACCTGTGCCACTGCAGGATGGTCGAGAATGACTTCATCGACTTCCCGCGGTGATATCTTCTCTCCTCCCCGATTGATTATTTCCTTAAGGCGTCCGGTTAAGCGAAGATAGCCATCCTCATCCATGACGCCCTGGTCACCCGTTCGAAACCAACCGCCGATGAATTCGCTCGCATTTGCTTCAGGGTTGTTTTGGTAACCGGGTGTCACATTCGATCCACGGATGACCACCTCACCGATGCTGCCAGGGGGTAAATGTTCTTTTTCGAAATCCATAATTGATACTTCAGGCCCTGCGGCTACGCCGACGGTGCCCGGTTTGCGCGCTCTGGGAGGCAGCGGATTGCAGGCCATCTGGTGGGCAGCTTCGGTCATGCCATATGCCTCAACCACCGGCGCATTGAATGTTTCTTCCAACGCACTCATAACTTGTGGCGGCAAAGAAGCAGATGAGGATCGTAGAAAACGCAGGTTGGACTGATTAATAATTTCAAGGTTTCGTGGAGCCCGGCCCAGAATGGCTTGATGCATGGTCGGCACGGCTGTGTACCAGGTTGGGTTCACCTCCTTGAGCCAGGCAAAGAACTTGAGCGCATTAAAGCCGGGAGAACAGCAAACGGATGCCCCTGCACCAAGAGAACCCAAAACAGCCGCCATCAGGCCGTGGATGTGGAACAACGGCATGATATTGAGACAACGATCGTCGGAAGTCAGTGCCAGGCTTTGTTGGACGTTCCAGGCAGTCGCACAGATATTGACGTGGCTCAGCGGCACGATCTTTGGACGCGAAGTGGTTCCGGAAGTATGAAGGACCAACGCGATGTCCTCGGCTTCCGCATAACCGCCGAGCTGCGGTTTATCTCCTACTTTTTCTCCTGCAATTGTAAACAATCCTGCCGTTTCCTCGCCACCGGAACTCAGCTCAGCAATGGGCAACCCGATATTTTTTGCAGCACTGCGGGCAGGGGTTTCATCGCCTTCCATGACGATGAGGAGTTTTGCATTGAGGTCGGAGAGATAGAACTCAAATTCGTTTTCCCGGTAGTTAGGATTCAGGGGAGCAGTGGTTGCTCCTGCAGCGATGGAAACAAATGCCGAGGCCATCTCCGGCCCATTCGGCAGCACGATCGCCACCGGATCATTCCGTCCAATACCGAGTTCATTCAGTTTCTCGACCGTACGGCTCATCTGGGATCGTAATCCAGCATATGTGAGCGCCTGACGGTCCGGTGAAGAGATGGCGGGTTCGGTAACTTTGTCGTGCCCTAAAAGTTCAACGATTGTTTTTGCTTGCGGCATCGTAGCTCCTTTCGGCTCCCCAAAAATTATTTCCTTTGTGCCTCTAAGCCTTTGTGGTCGGCAAATTTCAGTTTCCCCACAAATCGACATTTACGCCCGAGGCGCACCAGTCCGCTTCGATCCAATCTGCATTCACGAGTCCTAATAATTATTGATTATAAAATGTCTACGGTACTGGACCTGTATGACAAAATATTGAACTTGTCAACCGGATTCATATTCGGAGCTGGATGCATAACCCTAAGAAATTTATCGGATTTATTATATATTTTCCTTGACTCACCGCAATGGAATCGGATAGGTATGCCTCTGTTTATGCGAGAACATCTCACCATAAAGACCATTCTACTTTTTTTTCTTCCGTTGATCTTCATGACGGAACTGATCCAAATTTCACACTCCATAACCAATGCCTTCCTGGCGCGCCTGGCGATCCCCAAAGAGACCCTTGCCGCCTTCAACATCGCCTTTGCCTTCAACATCACAACCGGCGGTATCACCATGGCGAGCACCCAGACCGGCATCTCTTTCATTACCGATTGGAGATCTCTACACAGGGTGTTTCGGTTTATCGGAACCATCGTGATTGTACCGTTTGTCATCGTTGAAGTGGTCTCCTTCTCCCCCCTAGGCGATATCGTTTTCGGTCATTGGATGGGCGCCAGCGAGGCGGTGGTTCGACAGGCCAAGGTGTCATCGGCCATTATGGGGTTTTGGACCTTTCCCATCTTTATCCGGAACCTTTCCTATGCCATGATCTTGATTCGCAGGAAGACGATTATGATCACCTATGCAACCCTTATTCGGGTGGTCGCCTTGGTCGGTTTTTTGGCCCTCTATTCAAGATGGTTCAACGGCGCCCTGGTGGGTGCCATGGCGACGGTTTCGGCCATGTCGATAGAGAGTGTCTTTATGGTTATCGCAGCCCGGCCTTTCTTTAAAGAACTCGACCGAACGGCCTGGTCGACCACCGGATACAGCGATTACTGGCGGTTTTCCTGGCCCTTGATGCTGACCCAGGTCACGGAAAACGGCGTCCTATTTGCCGTAAACGCTTTTCTGGGCCGGCTCGTCAATCCGGACCTGGCCCTGGCGTCGTTCGGCGTGGTTCACGGTCTGATCCGGGTGATCCTGGCGCCTTTACGAAACCTGGTTCAAACGGCTCAGTCTTTAATCAGTCACCGGGATGATCTGAAAGTCATGTTCCGGTTTACGGCCGGTTTGCTCCTGCTGTATGTCGGGATCATTTTTGCTCTGTTCTATACATCCATTCAAAACTGGGCTTTGGGAGGCGTGATGGGCCTGACCCCGGAGCTGTATCGATATTGCCTGCCCGCTGTGAAGCTGACATATACCATTGCCGTCTTCTGGGCCACTGCGGCACTGTTACGCGGTATTCTGATCGCCATGCGGAAAACAGGGGCCATTGCCGTTACTGCCGGTATTCGCCTGCTGGTGGTGGTTCTCATCGGCAGTACCACCTTTTTTAAACCGGATGTGAACGGAGCGGTGCTCGGTGTGCTGGCTATCGCCGGTGCGTTTGCTGCAGAGACATTTATCCTGGGGTGGCGCCTCTGGAAACAGACCAAAATGCCCGACCCGCTTTTCCCGGATCGTTCATCTTCGTCTTGACCCTTTGAGATGCTTGAACCCCGGTGCAGCAGACGTATCAGGAGAAATAGGAAAACATCACCGTCAGGTAGACAAGCAGAACACCGAAAAGTATTCCCCCTTCCCAACGGTCGATGCGGTTCTTGGTAAAGCGAAAAATGACCAGAAGGAACATTAACAGGAGCATGAAAGGGTAATCGAGGACCATTGTCTGGCGGGAGACGGTGAGCGGTGAATAGAGCGAGCACCCCCCCAATACCCAAAAAATGTTCAGGATATTGGCGCCAATGATATTACCGATGCCGAGTTCTCCATGCTTTTTGATAGCGGCGGTCAAAGAGACCACATATTCCGGCAGTGATGTCCCCAAGGCAACCAGGGTAAGGGCAATGATGAGATCGGGGATGCCAAAAAATCTTGCAATCGGGGTCACATTACCCACCAGAAGAGAGCTGCCGATAACAATGCCGATGGAGCCGGCCGCAAACAGAAGAAACTGTTTCTTCATATCGATATTTTGCTCTATGTCCGAGGGCATTTCAGAATGATCGTTGTTTTTCATGTCTTCTTTGGCGGTCCGGGTGCAATAATACAGATAAGCGATCAGCCCTGCGATCAGAACGCCGGCATCAAGCCGGGACAGAATACCCCCCGTGGACAAGATATAAACCAGGAACCCTCCTGTGATCATAAAAGCCCCCTGCTTCAATATCCGCTTCTTTTCAGCGAATACGGGTCTAATCAGAAGGCTGGTTCCGGCAATCAACCCAATATTGATGACACACGAGCCGACGCTGTTGCCGATGGCGACATCACTTTTTCCCTGAACGGTTGCCAATAAAGATACACAAAATTCGGGGGCAGTCGTCGCCACGCTCACGATGGTGCCGCCGATCAGGATTTTCGGTATGCGGGTTGCAATGGAGATATTAACGGCCGCATCGACAAAACAGTCGGCGGCCTTGGTGATGAAGGCTCCGCCTAAAACAAACAACATAAAGTTCAACCAGATTGGAGCACCTTCAAAAATAGTTTCCATATAGCACCTCGTTTCAGGAAAACCGCATCAAATTAAATTGCATATTCTGGTAACTGTTCAGGTTACCGAGGCTGTAGGCTAAAGGCTGTTAGTTTAAAAATCCTGCTTATTTATTAAATCAGCATTGTATTTCCGGTCTTTGTTCATCAACCGGCATTCCGGTGATAATTTTGATAGCGTTTCGTTAAACATCCACCTAATTGTAAACACACTGCCTTCCAGTTCTTTGAGAAATTTTTTCCGCCTTTCCGGTATCCATGATTCTTTTTGACCTCTTGATCCGGGGGAATCATTTTGGCATAATCGTTAACGCCCCTTTTCTCGAAAAACAGGTTCTTTACCGGAAATCAGACGTTTGATATTCTCCTTATGGCGCAGATAGATCAAACACGCTACAATGACTGCGCACCCCGTAATCACCGGGGAGCGGGTATCAAACCATACGGCAATCGGAAGTGCCCCGGCACCGGCAAGGGATCCGGCGGACACCCGATTTGTGGTCCAGGCAACCAGGAAAAAGACGATGCAGGCGCCCATAACTGCCGGGGGTGCGAGTACCAGAAAACATCCGGCAGCTGTGGCGACACCTTTTCCCCCGTTTTTAAATCCCAAATAGATGGGATAGAGGTGTCCTGAAAATGCCATGAGTGCAACAAGTGCGGCATACGGATCTGCCCGGTTGGCCGCCACCGCTGAAGTTGCTGCGGCGAACCATACCGGAATGAAGCCCTTTAGCACGTCACCTGCCAGCGTTGCTGCGGCCAACCGGTTGCCGGCCACGCGTTTGACATTGGTGGCGCCGATATTGCCGCTTCCCATCTTTAGAAGATCGTTACGACCGTAAAGACGGGTCAACACAAGGCCCCAGGGCACAGCTCCGATAAGATATGCAAAAACCGGCAGAAGGTATAAAAATAAACGGTTCAAGAATTGAATCCTTTGGGAGTATACAAAAAAACGCCATAATATTGACGATTTACAATACCGAGACAGTCGAATCAAGCACTATCGACATTTTTCAAGGAGAATTGTATGGAACCCATCAATATTCCGATCACAGATGTTCTGGATCTACACACGTTTCTACCCAAGGAGATCCCGGATCTTCTTGACGATTATTTCATGGCCTGTATGGAAGCGGGAATCGTCTCCGTGCGGATCATTCACGGCAAGGGAACTGGGGTTTTGAAGAAAAGGGTGCATGGTATTTTGAAAGGGCATCCCCAGGTCGCATCCTTTGTCACGGCACCGGTTGAAGCCGGCGGATGGGGGGCAACTCTGGTCGAGTTGACAGGCGTTAAACCGTGACTGGATGTTTTTGGTATGTTTTTTGCTTCTATTTTGAGCTGCAGGAGAAATGTTTGCAGTTTGGCGCGCGGATCAAATTTGGGAGCTTGGTGATGGAAACCAATACGGCTGTTGAAACGCACTGTACATCATGTCACACCTCATACAGGGTGCCGGAACAGTTTATCGGAAAACGGACTGCCTGTAAGAAATGCGGAGATTCGTTTACCCTTGTTCGCCATAACCCGGGAAACGGCTCTCCGGTTATCGGCAGACTGGCATTGCGGTATCAGTTTATCGATAAAAAACAGTACGCTGAGGCCCTGTCGGCACAAAGGGCAGAAGACGACAATGGACGCCGGGTTGCGTTTGAGGACATTCTTGTTGAAAAGGGATTGATATCCTCACAGCAGTTCACCAAGCTATGCAAGACACGGGATTATCTTGAAATTCGTAAAAAAGACAAGCACCGTGGCACGATTATGGTTGAGAAAGGTCTTTGCACCCGGGAGCAGATCGCCGATGCGCTTTCCGTTCAATCCGAAGTATTCCAGAAAACGGATGCGATCAGCCGGCTTGACGATATTCTGGCCGATTCGGGTATGCCGGATGCCGGGGAAACCGGCCCTTGCCCCCGGCCAACGACCGGATCCGTTTCAGATAACCGGAATTGCTCGACGCTTTTCTCGTTGACCGCATCCGATGACAAACTCTTTGCATTTGTGGCCCCAAGAGACGAAATCGATGGTAGTGTGACTGTCGCCGACATCAAGGCGTATCTTGAATCCGAAGGGGTCAGCCACGGTGTCGTCGATGACGGATCCATACAGGCCTTTTTAGAACAATCGACGGATCCCGGCAAACCCTTTAAGATCGCAGAGGGGACTGCACCGATACCCGGCAAAGACGCAGCGGTTAAATACTATTTTGATGCCGATGGGTCAAAACCGGGTACGGCTCAGGGAGCAGCCGCAGTGAAAGACATGGCCGCAGATGAGATTCCGGCGGTAAAAAAAGGCGACATCATTGCTGAAAAAATACCCCCGGTTTCGGCAACTCCCGGCATGAATGTTTTTAGCCGGCAGATACCCGTCCTAGGGGCCAGTGATCATCCGCTTCAATGCGGAGAGGGGACCGTGCTCTCAGACGATGGCCTCAAGGTCATTGCAGGCTTTGCCGGACAGCCGGAGGTTGCCTCGAACGGAAAGATTATTGTTCTTTCCGAGTTGAATATTCCCGGCAATGTAGACGCCAACACCGGACCGATCCGTTTTAGCGGGCATATCCACGTCGCTGGATCCATAAAACCGGGTGCAACGGTAAAAGGCGGTAGCCTGGCCGCAGGCGAAATCTCCGGAGCCGAAATCGATGTTGCCGGCAGCGTTACGGTGGCAAACGGAATTGTCGATACGCGTATTCAGGCCCATGGTGATATTGATGCAAATTTTATCAAAGGCGCCAATCTTTTTACATCCGGTAATGTGTCGGCAAGAAAAGAGATCATGAATTCTGAAATTTCAGCCAGCGGACATTGCGCAATTCCGGACGGTAAGATCTTGGCATCTGTCGTTTCAGCCGGAAACGGCATTGTTGCCGGTGATATCGGTTCCGAAATGGCCAACCCGAGCACGCTCAGACCCGGGGTGGATGTCTATGCCGAAAAACAGTTGGCCGGTTTCGGCACCGCCATTGAAGAAAAAAATAAGACCATCGCAAGGCTTGAAAGGGGAAAAAATGAACTGGACCCGGTAATAGCGGATCTTCATATAAAGATAGCGGAGCTGGCGCAAATCGAGGATCGAACCGTTCTGGAACATCGATCCATGCAGGAGAGAATCGAAGGTCTCCAGGATAACGGGAAAACCCCCGACCTTGCCGAGGCAGAGATTCTGTTGGCAAAGCTCGATATAAAGGCAAAAAAGGCGAGTGAATCGCTTGCGAAATTGTTTGACCAACAGGATGAGATAACCGAAAAAGCCGAGGCCATGGCAGAGGAGATCCACGGGGCTCAGGAAGAAATCGAAGAACTCCGCAGCGCTGCCGATGCCGTTTCAAAACGTTCCGAGGGGCAAAAACGCCTGCCGACCATCACCGTAAACCATTCTGTTTTTGAAGGGACCATTGTTTCAGGTGTTCGGGCAAAGAAGATCCTGCCGGCGACATACAAAAACGTTCTTATCACAGAAGCCAAAAAAAACGGTTCAGGGCCGGAGGATAAGTGGGAGTTTCAGGTTTTTACTCAAAAAAGGAGAGCCACCGACTCACATCGTCCCCAGCTCCATGGCGCTTAACACATCCCTTGCATCATCAAACCCGGGATCAAGCTTCAAAGCATTTTCAAAAAAGGATTTCGCCTTTTCGGGTTGTTTCAGATCGAAATGCAGCCTTCCGATATTATAGTAGATATGGGGCTCATTGGGGTGGACTTTGAGGGCTTTTTGATAAAAGGAGAGTGCTGTTTTAAGATCTCCTTTTTTCCGGGAAAGGACACCCAGACTGTTGAAGACGTTTACGGAATCCGGACTGATCGCCAAAATTTGATTTAAAACCTCTTCGGCATCCTGCATTTTTTCTTTGCCGATGAAAATATCGGCGGCCTTTTGAAGAAATTCCTGAGCCTTTTCGTTTTTCCCCAGATATTTATAGGCTCTCCCCATGGCTTCATAGGCTTTTGCAAAAAGACGATCCAGATGCGTCGCCTTCTGAAATGCCTCCACAGCTTCCTCATACTGTCCCTGGGCGGTTTTAATATAGCCGATATTGTAGTAAACCTCTGCGCTTTCACCTTTTTCGGTCAGCTTCGAAAAAAGCTTCAACGCATTTTCATAGTCATTTTCCTCGATAAACCGCATCCCCTCTGCATAGGCATCTTCTTCCTCAGAAAAGATCGGTTCGTTAACGGATTCTGAAATCGTATCGAGTTTTTCTTTAATCATCTTGGCATTAAACGGTTTGACAAAGAGCCCGGTTACACCGGCCTGGCCGGCCTGGAGCACTTTAAGCTGGGTAAAGGCCGAGTCGGTCAGAAAAAACGGAATCTTATGGCTTCGGTCATCGTTTCGAACAATTCTCAGTAGGGCCAGGCCGGACATATCCGGCATGTCCCATGCAGAGACAATACAGTCGAACTCCCTGATCCGCATCAGCAGCCATGCATCGTTTGCACTGTCTGCAGACTGGATATCCGGGTGATCGGCAGCGTTTAGGATCTGCTCCAGCGAATCGGTTGCCGAGTGATCGTGATCGATTAGTAAGACTTTGAAATTGTTCATTCTATTACCCGCCTAATCGATCCAGAAAGGGACGTCCCCTCTCTAAATTGACTGATTTATGGATTTTCATCTTTTTAAGGTCCTCTTGAACGGCCTTTTTTTTAGATTTGCCGATAAGATCCTGTATGGTTTTTGCGCTATCTAATCGTGAATTCCCATCGATTTCAACGATTCGATATTCCAAGGCATAAGCGGGAACTTTTTTCATATAATCCCACATCACATTAGAAATACTGTAGCACTGAAGCAGGTGATTTTCAATACTTCGAAGATTGAGCGAGCGAAAATAAAATTCTCCCGAAGTGTTTTTTATCAGCATATCTACCGAACAGAGTTGTTTTCTCCTGGCCATGGAGCGGTGACCCTTAACCAGCACGATCATCTTGTCCCAGGAACTGTTTTCGAAAGGATTCGGTGTTTCCTCGGCAAAAAATCGGGCCACGTCATTGTACAGTTTTTTGGCACGCTTTGGTGTGATGCTGCAGTTGGTGGACTGGAACAGCAGTGAGGCATTCGGCCGGTCCTGGAACCCGTTCATATGGATCCACCCGATAACCTCCAACAGGGTGTGGCCCACATAAGCGGCGGTTGTGTCGGCTTTTTCATCGGGCGTATCATTATGAACGTACCAGATGCTGCCGGCGGCCGGGTCCATCCGGCAGGAGATCAAAAGAAAAATATTGCCGGATTTTAATCGCATCCATGTGGAGCATCGCGGTAATTTCCCTTTTTTTTTCTGAAACCAGATCGCAACTTCCTTTGACAGAGTTTTCAGGTCGGACCGTTCCATTTCAAAGGGCCGTTCACTCTGGTCACGGCTCCGCAGAATCAGTTCATACAGATAGGTCAGTTTTTGAAACAGTTTGGTGTCAAAGTCCCTTTTATCCTGCTCATACCAGTTTTCATATGATTGAAAATGTCCTTGCTTATTATCACTCCAATTCCATTTTTGAACCAGTCGGTTGAAAAGTTCCCGTTTCGGGCTGTTGGCCCCAACGCCCGATGTAAACGGATACCCCAGCAATCGCAACAGGACACAGGATTTCAGCAGTTCAAGCCCGCTTGGATCCTGTATCTTATTAAAAAATTCTACCACCGTATCAAATACGGCCGTATAGGGATCGACGCTGTAGCTGTCCAGTTGTTTTTCTGAAAAACGCTCTTTAACACGGTCGCAAAGGGGGGTTTTATGATTGTCAAAAAAGAAATAATGGGAGATTAGGGCGGCCTTGATCAGTGATTTTACCGGATCGTTTTTCGCCTTATACATCTGCCAGAGGAGTGCCCCCAAACATTCTTCTTTTTTAATGGCCGGCAAGTTTCCCAAATCGATAAACGCATCTTGGGTAAACCTGCCCTTTGCTTTTACGGCGATCTGATCCATCCAGGTCTGGTAGGCGTTATCTTTCAACCCCCCAGGCAAGACCGCCCAGTAGGGAATCCGGCCGGCGATCAGGATAAAGGTTCGATAAAATTCTTCTTTGAGCAGTGTTTTTTGTGCGGATCCTGAACTTTCGGCATCAACAACAGAGAAAATGTTGTTGCGCAGATGATCGATATCAAGGGAGAAAAATTTTACGGAATGGCGATAATCTTGTCGGCACCATCTCTCAATTTCGGCCAGTTTTATCCGGAGTGCCGCTGATTTTTCTTCACCCAGCGATGCCTTGTCGACCAACAGCCAATAATCAAAATCTGAAAAATCGGTTTGGCCGATGGTGCCTGAGCTGCCCATTAAATAAAGACCGTGAATATCATATTGCTTGAAAGGCACAGAGCGTAATTGATCGCTGTCGATCCGCAAGTGCTTTACGGCCCGTTTATAAAAACCGGATCGAGTGAAGTTGAAAATCCCCAAGGGGATTTCTGAATCGGGCAGATATCCCGGGAGCCCGGGTAGATTTACATGCAGCAGAAAAGGTATGACATCAAACAGTTCCCGTTTTTTGGGTGAAAGATACCGGATGAGTTCCCTCAGTCGAGAGATGTTGTAGGTTAAGAAAGACGTTTTCCGTTCTTGTATGTATTTGCCGACCGCTTCCGGTTTGTTCATATCCGTTCTTAGGTTTGAGTGAACGTCGCCCGGCACCATAATCAAGGATAAGGCATCGGAGGATAATAGAGAAAAAATTCAAATAAAAATCAAGTTTTACGCATAAAAAGCCGAATATAAAGTATTAAAATCGGCATTCACTGCATTTACTTTAACCCGCCAGAGACGCTGGGGATAATCTGCAGTCTGTCGGGGTGAGCCGGCCTGATATAGGGCCTTCGAATTCCGGGGAAGCGGGGGGCGTTATTTGCCGATCGGATTGATGGGTGAGTGAAAATGAAATACAGGCTGGAAAATGAACGAATTTAGTGATGCAAAAATGAGTGAGGCGGGTATCGGCCTCAAGCTCGACAAGATGTTAATCTCACCGGTTTCGAATACGAAGAAGCCGGCGGATGGAGGGTACCGCGGTGTACAGGCAGTATCCGATTCAGAGAGAGGATTGAGCTGGCGCACAAAGGTCAAAGCGATTTTATTGATATCGGGCGTTCTGCTTCCGTTTGTTTTGGTGTTTTTTCTCTGGGATCGGGGGGTTGTCGACCTCCCCTATCTGGAAAGCAAAAAGGCTGCCCGGGAGCTCCAGCGATATGCAACAGTGGGGCCGGTCATGACCAGCATCGGCAAGGATCAGCACTTGAAACTGACGGTGCAGATCGAATGCGATGATGTTAAATCAAAGAACAAGGTCAATGAAATCAGTTCCGCCATTAAAAACAAAATTCTTGTGATCCTGAGTTCGCCGGAAGCAAAGGATCAGATGCGCCGTCAGGACTATTCGTCGCTAAAATCCGAGTTTGAAAAGGAGATAAACCGGCTCCTTCCGGAATCGCCTATAAAGGCCCTCTATATCGCAAATATCCTTCGATACTGAACCTATCCATAAATCCGGTATCCGATGCTGGCCTGCCAAATAACATCGAACTGAAACAAAAGCTGCCTTCACAGTGCCCGTTTAGCGTCAGAAAAAGAGGGTGCCCAATTCTCAGGTGTTTGTCGATTTGTAGATGAGGGCTGGATTCTTCCTCTATTTGTCGATATATTCAATCGACGATCGATTATTCGGCAGAGCGTTTTCCAGAGGTTATAAAGGGGACCGGCCTAAAGGGGAGCTTCTGATTATGATCCAGAAAATCATTTCAGGCGGACAAACCGGCGCTGCCCGGGCAGCACTCGATGTGGCGTTAAAGTTGGGTATTGAATACGGCGGCTGGATCCCCAGGGGAAGATTAACCGAGGACGGCCCGCTGCCCGGCATGTACCGGTTGGAAGAGATGCCGACATCCAGCTATACAAAGCGTACCAGACAGAATATTCTGGATTCTGACGGAACCCTTATCCTCTCCCATGGGGCCCTTGCCGACGGTGCTGCCATGGCACGTCAGACTTTACGGAAATGCAAGCGTCCCTGGCTGCATGTCGATCTGCACGAAACTGCCGCTTTTCAGGCGGCGCTGGATATTTCGGACTGGGTCGAGGACAACCGGATAGCGGTGTTGCATGTGACCGGTCCACGTGCCGGCACAGACTCAGACATTTACAAAAATACGCTGGCGATCCTCGAAAGTGCCTATTACCTGTGTATTAGCGCCAAACACATATCCGGTGGCGGTAAAAAAACATCCGGTTTCACACGCCAGCCGCAAACCCTGGAAGAGGCCGTTTCACGAATCGTCTCCGATCTGCCCCTAAAGGACAAGGTTACCCTTGCCAATATGGCGGAAGTGGAACTGGACGCTCTCCATTCCACCCTCGGGTCCTATATATGCCGGAAATTCGGTTTGTGGACCGGAAACAAGGCCCTGGTCGAATCCTGCAGATTTGTATCCGGAAACAAAAATCTTGAAATACGCGCCGTACCGGGAATTATCATCCAGGGGCTGTGGAAACATTTAAAAAAGAGCCATAAGCTTAGAATTGTCGAGTGAAGGAGACCGATTTTTATGTTGAATAAATTTGAACCGACAAAAACAGAAGGGTGGAAAAAGCTCAGCGATCATTACCGACAGATAAAAGATATCCATATGCAAGCCCTTTTTGCGGAGGATCCGGATAGGTTTGACAAGTTCTCCCTGCAGTTTAACGATATCCTGGTCGACTACTCCAAGAATAGAATCACCCGGGAAACCCTGGATATCCTGTTCGGGCTGACGGAAGAGATCGGTCTCAAAGATGCTGTTGAAAAGATGTTTAACGGCGATCGGATCAATGAAACCGAAGACAGATCCGTATTGCACGTAGCATTGAGAAACAGAAACAATTCTCCGATCCTACTGGATGGCGAAGATGTCATGCCGGGGGTAAACGCGGTTTTAGACAAGATGATTCGGTTTTCTGGAAGGATCAACTCCGGACGATGGAAGGGGTTTACGAACCAGCGGATATCTCATATCGTTAATATCGGTATCGGCGGATCTGATCTGGGCCCGGTCATGGTGACCGAAGCGTTGAAACCGTATGCCCAAAAAGGTATTTCGGTTCATTTTGTCTCGAATGTGGATGGTGCGCACATCGGGGAGACGCTAAAGGATCTGAATCCCGAGACGACGCTTTTTGTGGTGGCGTCAAAAACATTTACGACCCAGGAAACCATGACCAATGCGCATACGGCACGGAACTGGTTTTTAAGGTATGCAAAAAATCCCGTTCACGTGGCAAAACATTTTGTTGCGGTTGCAACAAATACCGAAGCGGTCGAAAAGTTCGGTATTGACAAAGAGAACATGTTCAGCTTCTGGGATTGGGTGGGCGGACGTTATTCGCTCTGGTCAGCAATCGGTCTCTCCATCATTTGCGCCATCGGGCCTGAAAATTTCCAACAACTCCTTGACGGGGCCCATGAAATGGACAATCATTTCAGAAAAACGCCGCCGGAGGAGAATATCCCGACCATCCTGGCGCTGATCGGCATCTGGTACAACAATTTTTTCAAATACCAGACAGAGGCGATCCTTCCCTATGATCAATCCATGCATCGGTTCCCGGCCTATTTCCAACAGGGCAACATGGAAAGCAACGGAAAAATGGTGGATCGGAACGGCAATGATGTCGACTGGCAGACCGGTCCGATTATCTGGGGAGAACCCGGCACCAACGGACAGCACTCTTTCTTCCAGCTCATTCATCAGGGAACGAAAATCGTTCCGGCCGATTTCCTGGCCCCGGCTGTCAGTCATCACGCGGTGGGCGACCATCACAATATCCTGTTGTCAAACTTTTTTGCCCAGACAGAAGCCTTGATGAAAGGAAAAACCAGGGAGGCGGTTGTCGAAGCGCTCAGGGAAGAGGGCAGGACCGAGAAAGAGATCAAACGGCTTGCTCCCTTTAAAACATTTCAAGGAAATCGACCGACCAACTCGATTCTTTTTAAAAAATTAACCCCAAAAACCCTGGGTAGTCTTATTGCCATGTACGAACATAAAATTTTTGTCCAGGGTGTTGTTCTGAATATTTTTTCGTTTGATCAGTGGGGTGTTGAACTCGGAAAGCGGTTGGCAAAAAAGATTCAACCCGAACTGGTCGGTTCCGCACCGGTCGATACGCACGATTCATCCACCAATGGACTTATCAACGCCTTCAAAAAGATGCGCGCTTCGGATGGATAGGCTATACAACAGATTAAGAATAACTATGCTATAAGTCAAAATAAGGAAACGAGTCAGAATGTTCTTCAAGTTCCGGAGATGGTTTAGAGGATATCTGACGCCCGATGGCTCCGATATACTTGCTTGTTATAAATTCTCCGTTTAGAGGAGATCGAGTCATGAAAAAATTAAAACTCTTCTATCTCAAAAACCAAATGCTCTTGGCTAACGCTGTTGCCAACTACATGGGTGTTTTGTTGGTAAATGCTTTGGTATTAGCCGGTTCAGAGTCATTTGCAGAATTAGTTTTAGAATATCCCATCGCCATCTGGACCGATGCACTTTTCGATCCATTTGCATTTACTTTCGTGACGGTGGCGACAGTAACCTATGAAAAACCGATTCGCAAATATTTGAATGCCCAGTTCAAGGGCACATCCATACCCCAGGATCTTGAATTAAAAGCTCGCCAACGGTTGCTTAACGAGCCATTTGTTTTAATCATACTGGATTTTAGCATGTGGTTCATAGCGGCAAGTGTTTGGTCTGCGATACATTGGGTTTATGATTCTAGTGCCCAGGTAGTTCAATACACCTTGTTTATTAACTTGAGCATAGGCCTTACCACAGTCACCATCGCTTTTTTTCTACTCGAGCATTTGTTGCAAAAGCGGCTGACACCGTATTTCTTTCCAGGTGGCGGTCTTTCTGCCATTCCGAAAACGTTGCGAATTAGAATCAGAACTCGTCTGGCAGCACTCCTCTTTGCATGTAATATGATTCCCCTGATCAGCATAATCCTGAAACTTAACAGAATCATGGGAAGTCGTTATGAACCTGCCCTTGCGCTCGCAAAATTAGAATCGGCAATAAATATCAGTGCATTGATTTTTATCGGGGTCGGAATTTGTTTAACCGTATTGGTGAGCCGGAGCCTAAGCATTCCTTTTCGAGACATTATCCAGACTCTTCGAAGGATACGAAACGGTCGCTTCGACAAACGTGTTCAGGTTTTTTCCAATGATGAAATTGGGTATACGGGTGATGCAATCAATGAAATGGCCAAGGGCCTGATTGAAAGGGAAAAAATGCAGCAGTCTCTCAATCTGGCAAAAGAGGTACAACAGAATCTCCTCCCGAAAAGTAATCTGAAAATAGACGGATTCGATATAGCCGGAAAAAGCGTCTACTGTGATGAAACCGGTGGTGATTATTATGATTTTATAACCATAGATGACGCTGCTGGACAAAAAATTGGTGTGGCAATCGGGGATGTTTCCGGACATGGTATTTCCTCGGCTTTACTCATGGCCACTGTTCGCTCTTCTTTGCGGCAGAGGGTATCGTTACCGGGCAGCACTGCCAAGATCATTTCTGATGTAAACCGTCAGTTGGTTAAAGATGTTGAAGATTCTGGGCAATTTATAACGATGTTTTATTTGGCTCTTGACACCAAGGCGAGAGAAATCGAATGGGTGCGGGCAGGACACGATCCCGGTATTGCTTATGATACTGATTCAGACTCATTCAGTGAGCTTGGTGGATCGGGAATAGCACTGGGGGTGGATGCCGAATGGATCTATGAAGATAATAAAAAAACTTTTTTTTCAGATGATCAGATCATTTTTCTCAGTACTGACGGAATCTGGGAGGCTCGAAACAAAAGAGGAGAAATGCTTGGTAAAGATCCAATCCTAAGTGCAATTCGACAAAATGCTTCTTCAGACGCAACTCAAATTATTGATGCAGTTTTTGACATGTTGAATGAATTTATGGGTGAGGCGAGAATAGAGGATGACATAACATCGGTGGTCATAAAATTGCAGGATTGACCGAAGAAAGTAACAAGAAGAAAGGTACAGGGGAAAAGGGGATGAAACAGATCCGATTATTGAAAAATACTATCCAGGAGTATGATTGGGGGTCCCATACGGCCATTGCAGAACTGCTGGGGGAACCGTCTCCGTCTCAGAAACCCCAGGCGGAACTCTGGATGGGGGCTCACCCCAAAGCCCCTTCGCAGGTAGAACGGGACGGCAGGTGGTCGTCCCTAATTACACTGGTTGAAGAAAACCCGACAGATATTCTTGGAAAATCTGTTGCCGAAAAATTCAACAATCGCCTTCCGTACCTCTTCAAGGTGCTGGCTGCTTCAAAACCGCTCTCCATCCAGGCACACCCCACTCTGGAACAGGCTAAAGCGGGGTTTCAAAAGGAAAATGAAGCGGGAATTCCCATGGATGCATCCCACCGAAACTACAGGGACGATATGCATAAACCGGAGATCATCTGCGCACTGACACCGTTCTGGGGGTTAAACGGATTCCGGCGGATCGACGAGATCGTTTCCAACATAAACCGCTTCTGCCCGGATGGGATGAAATCGGAGATAAGCGGGTTAGAAAGCCGGCCGGATTCCCGGGGGTTGAAGATTTTTTTTGAATCGATGATGACGCTGTCGGCAGAGCGGAAGACCTCGGCCATAAAAGAAGCGGTTGCGTCGGCTCGAATCGGACCAAAGGAAGACGATATAAGAAAGTGGATTCTTTTACTCCACCAGGAATATCCTTCCGACATCGGTGTCTTGTCGCCGCTTTACCTGAATCTTGTCTCCCTGTCCCCGGGTGAGGCCATGTTTCTTCCGGCCGGTCAGCTTCATGCATATCTAAAGGGGCTGGGGATGGAACTGATGGCCAATTCGGACAATGTCCTCAGGGGGGGGTTGACGCCCAAACATGTGGATGTTTCCGAGCTCCTGAAAACCCTTCGGTTTAAAGGCGAACAGGTTGAGATTCTATTGCCCCGGGAAAGGGCCGGGGGAGAAAAAACCTATGCGAGTCTAGCACAGGAGTTTGCTCTGTCTGTTCTTTCAATTAAAGAGGGGGGCCCCTTTACGAGCCGGGGTCATAGGAGTGCTGAGATTCTCATCTGCACCCATGGCAGGGCAGCTATTATTAACCGGAGCTCGGGAGAAATGCTTTCCGTTATAAAAGGGGAATCCGTTATCATCCCTGCGGCGGTTAAACAGTATGCGGTTGAAGGGAGTGCAACCGTCTACAGAGCGGCCGTAAATCTGCCCAAAGAAGTGCCTGAAAGCAAAAAAAGTGCCTAAAGGTAAAAAAAGTGCCTAAAATTTAAAGTGCCTAAAGTGAGCTAAAGTTAAGGATGGTAATCACTTAATAATAGATAGAATTCCACAATTTTAGCTCACTTTACACTTTAGCTCACTTCAAATTTGTTTGAGCGGCCCGAAGCCTTGCTACAAAGAAATCAAAGCGTGCTCCTGTTTGATTCCGGCATGTCCGGGTCAGCCTTCAGCCTTCAGCCTTTTTTCTATTACCGCCTGGGTTTCCAATGCGATCTTTAATTCTTCATCGGTGGGGATGACCAGGATTTTTACCCTGCTTTCACGGGTACTGATATCCCTCGTTTCCCGGTTATCGCTCTTATTTTTCTGAAAATCCATTTCAATGCCGAGGTTTTCCAGGCCGCAGCAGGCACCTTCCCGGATCTCGGGTGCGTTCTCACCGATTCCCGCTGTAAAGACGATGCCATCCAGAATACCCAGGGCTGCATAAAATGCGCCGATATATTTTTTTATCCGATAGGTGTAAATGGAAATTGCGATGTCCGCCTGCCGGTCACCCGCCTTTTTATTTGCAAGAACCTCTCGCATATCATTGATGCCGCAGATTCCTTTCAACCCGCTCTCTTTATTCAAAAGCGTCCCGATATCTTCCAGGGGCATGCCCAGATGATCGGCTAAGAAAAAGGGTATGGCCGGATCCAGGTCCCCGGAACGCGTTCCCATCATCAGGCCCTCAAGAGGCGTCATGCCCATGGTGGTATCGATAGACCGGCCGTTTTTTATGGCAGCCATGCTGGCGCCGTTTCCCAGATGAATCGTAATCAGATTGAGCCGGGCCATGGGACGGCCCAGATAGGCGGCCGCTTTCTCTGCCACATACGCATGGGATGTGCCGTGAAAACCGTATCGGCGAACTTTTTCTTTTTCATAGAGGCTGTAGGGGATGGCATATAAAAACGCATGCTCGGAAATGGTCTGGTGAAATGCCGTATCGAATACCGCCACCTGCGGTGAATCCGGAAAAATCTTTCGTGCCACCTCGATGCCTTCCAGGTTGGGCGGGTTGTGCAGCGGCGCAAGGGGGATATTTTCACGGATGGCGTCCATGACACGCGCATCAATAACCGTGGGCGAATGAAACGACTCGCCGCCGTGAACCACCCGGTGGCCCACCGCCGTTATTTGTGATTTGTCCTGGATGACACCGGTTTCCGGGTCAATAAGCAGTTCCACGATGCGTGTCAGGGCCTGGTGATGGTCATCGATTTTACCGGTTGTTTTATTTTCTGCGGTGTCGCCGCCGAATGTTATCCGTTTATGTGTCAAAGAGCCGTTCTCTTCACCGATTTTTTCAGCCATTCCCTGGGCAATGACCCGATGACGGTCCATATCGAACAGTTCGTATTTTATCGATGAACTTCCTGCGTTTATTACCAGGATCTTCATGTGTCGACCTTTTCCGTTTCGGCTTGAATGGCCGTTATGGCCACGGTATTTACGATGTCCGGAATCGTACAGCCACGGCTGAGATCGTTTACCGGATGCTTAAGACCTTGCAGCACCGGACCGATGGCCACAGCCGCAGCCGATCTTTGAACCGCCTTATAGGTGTTGTTTCCAGTGTTGAGGTCCGGAAAAATAAGCACCGTTGCATTTCCTGCCACATCACTGCCGGGCATCTTGGTTTTGGCCACGGATGGATCGATGGCAGCGTCATACTGGATGGGCCCGTCGATCTTCAGATCGGGAAAAGATTCGGTTGCCATCTTTTTCGCCAGCTCGGTTGCTTTGCGTACCTTTTCCACATCTTCCCCTTTGCCGGACGCCCCTGTTGAATATGAGAGCATGGCGACAAAGGGTTCGATTCCGAAAGATTTTGCAGTATGTGCCGAGCTCATGGCGATTGCGGCCAACTGGTTCGCATCCGGATTCGGATTCACGGCGCAGTCCCCATAGACAAGCACCCGGCTGGATAGACACATAAAAAACAGACTGGACACAATGGAGATGCCCGGTTTTGTCTTAATGATCTCAAAGGCGGGTCGGACGGTTGCTGCGGTACTGTGCACCGCACCCGACACCATGCCGTCGGCATCTCCCCTGTGCACCATCATCGTGCCGAAATAGGTTGCATCGGACATGACGTCCCGGGCATTGTCCCTTGTAATCCCTTTGTGTTTTCGCAGCCTGTAATAGGTGTCTGCATATTCTTCAAGAAGATCCGAGGCGGTGGGTTCGACAATCATCAAAGACGCCATGCGCAACCCCAACCGGGCGATTTTTTCCTGAATTATCTGGATGTTTCCCAAAACAGTGATGTCGACGACTTCTCTGCGGAGCAATATTTCCGCAGCCTTCAGTATCCTCTCCTCTTCACCTTCGGGCAGAACGATGTGCTTTTTGTATGCCTTGGCCTTTTGAATCAGCTCGTATTCAAACATCTTGGGCGTGACCACGGTCGATTTAAAATTTATGATCCGATGGGATAACTTTTCAACATCCACGTGTTTTTCAAAAATCGCCAGAGCCCGGGTTATTTTCCGGTCGTCATCCGGCGAGATGGAGGCATAAATTTTATCCACTGCCGTGGCGGTGGGGAACGTGTTTGTCTTGACGCTGAGGATCGGAAGAATTTGGACGCTGCCCCTGATCAGCTTCCAGAGTGGTGCTGCCGGAACAATCCCTCCGGTCAGGATAAGGCCGGCAACCTGGGGGAAGGACTTGGCAGCTGCAGCCGACAGGCAGGCAAGGATGACATCGGCGCGATCCCCTGGCGTGATGATGAGTGAGCCCCGTTCGATTCTTGGAAGCAGATTTTCCAAATGCATGGCCGCCACCGTAAATTGATGGGCGTGCCGGTTCAGAAATTCTTCTCCGAACAGGACCTCGGCATCCAGAATACGCGCGATTTCACCGATGGTGGGTTTCCCGAGTGCTGCGACATCCGGTATGGCGTAGATTGACTGGTTTTCAACCAGACCCTTTCCGGTGAGATGTTCGATAACCGCCGCTTCACGATCGGGGTGGATGCGGTTGATAATCGTGGCCACCGGTTGACACCCTCTTTCGTTTAAAGATTCCAGTGCGGTTTCAATGGACTGGATGGTTTCATCGACTCCCTTACGGTTTGCATTGGCAACCAGCATTACGGAACTGCCCAGATTTCTGATGACTTCGGCGTTGATGTCGAATTCATGGGCGGCGATGGAACTCGCAAAATCGGTCCCCTCGCACAGTATGAATTGACACCTCTCTGCAAGTTGTCTGTATTTGGTGATGATCCCTTCAAACAACTCCTGTTCTTTTTTCATGCTGATCATCTCGGCTGCTTCCGCTGCCGTATAGCCGACCATCATCTCGTATGGGATCCCCAGGTTGAAGCGGGAGGAGATCAGCTCAATATCATGATCTATTTCATTTTTACCGGGGGATCCTTTGATAATGGGGCGGAAAAAACCGACCTTGTCGATTTTCCTGAGCAGCGTCTCCATCGTTCCCAAACAGATGGCGGATTTACCGCTCCTGGCTTCAGTAGAGGTGATGTACAGGCTGTTGGACATTTTGTTACCTTATTTTTCGAAAATTATCGGGTGATGACCCGTGTGATGCTCACGGGCACAACTTTCAGCGCCGGCATTCTTGCCTGGGGGTCGAGGGGCACGGCACTCATCAATGCGTTGTAATTTGGGTTGTTGAAGTGGATCGGGCCGAACAGATAGCCGTTTGGGGCGCTCTTGCCGATTTTTAACCTGGACGTGACCGATCCGTAAGGGCTGGTGATCTGCACCGCATCCCCATCGGACAACCCCTCTTTATCCGCATCTTCCGGGCTCGATTCAATATAGGAACTGGACATGGCCTTTGTCAGCCGGGTTGATCGGCGGGACATCTCACCGGTATTAAAATGACCCAGTACCCGGCCGGTGATGAGCATATACGGGTATTCTTCGGTCGGTTCCGCATAATGATCCGGCGGATCGCACGGTACAAACCGGGCCCGTCTGTCTCGAAATGCGAATCCATCTTCGTATAGCCGGGGGGTGCCGGAATGGGTTTCGTCGTAACAGGGCCAGAATAATCCGTTAGACTGCTTTAATCGGCTGTGGGTAACGCCTGAAAATACCGGCGCTATCAGCCTGATCTCTTCCCAGATCTCCTGGGTGGATGCATAATCCCACCGGTGTCCCATTGCATTGGCCATGTCCTGAAGGATTTCCCAGTCGGCTTTCGATTCCCCCGGCGGGGTCAGCCCGTCCATGGTATACTGTATCCGCCTGGCGGCGTTTGTATAGGTGCCGGCTTTTTCTCCGACAGCGGTGGCCGGGAAGATTATGTGTGCGTATTTTGAGGTAGCCGTGGGGAATATATCCTGGATAATCAGAAGATCCAGGCGGCGCATCATCCAGGAGACAAAAGCCGACTGGGGTTCGGACATCACCGGGTTTTCACCGACCACATAGAGAGCCCGGATTTTTCCGTCGGCGATCTGATGGATCATTTCCGGGGCGGCAAGACCCGGTTTTTCCGGAAGCACGGCATTCCAGATGGCGCCGATATGAAGACGAGCCGTGGCATCGCCAAGGTGCATGTGGCCCGGAAGCACATTGGGAAGCGCGCCCATGTCGGTTGCCCCCTGCACGTTGTTTTGACCTCTCAGGGGGGCGACACCGCATCCGGGTTTTCCGATATTGCCGGTCAGAAGCATCAGGTTGATGAATGCGGAAACATTGTCCGTCCCGTGACCGTGCTGGGTCAACCCCATGCCCCAGATTCCGATGGTTTTCTTTCCCCGAATCAGTTCCGCCACCTTTCCAAGCGCCTCATGGCAGACACCGGCCTTTTCACACGCATCCTCGATACGCGTTTGCTCAAGAGTATTGATGTATGCCTGAAACCCGATGGTGTTCTGCCTGCAGAATTTTTCATCGTGCCAACCATTTTCGTATATGATCTTTCCGAGCGCATTGAGCCAGTAAATATCGGTGCCCGGCTTGGGTTTGAGATGGATTGAGGCGGATTTGGCAAGATCGGTCCCCCGGGGGTCTGCAAGAATAAGATTGATTTCTCCTTTTTTTGCCCGCTTGCGGATGCCCATCCAGATTACCGGATGGGTGGCCAATGTGTTTGCACCCACAACCATTACCGTTTCGGTGATGTTGTAATCCTCCATAAACGTGCTCACGGCACCGAATCCGAGCTGTTTTCGGAGTGCCACCTCAGAGGGGCCGTGGCAGAGTCGGGCGCAGTTGTCGATATGGTTGTTTCCCACAACCGCCCGTTGAAATTTCTGACAAAGATATGCTTCTTCGTTCAGAATTTTCCCGGAACAGAGAAATCCGATACTCTCGGATCCGTATCTGTTGATAATCTCCCGGAGTCGACCGGTTGCCATGCCGATGGCTTCATCCCAGGAGGCTTTCTCAAATTTGCCGTTTTTTCTGACCAGCGGGGTTTTGAGTCGTTCCGGATGGGTGGCCAGTTCATGGACTGCAAAACCTTTGGTGCAGATATATTTGCCGTTCAGGTCTCTATTGCGTCCAGAGCATGTGCTTTTTACCGGTTTGCCGCTGTCATCGAGCAAAAGCTCCAGGTTGCAGCCCACCCCGCAATAGGAACATACGATCGGGATCTGTTTTTCCATTCTGCTTTTCCTCTACACACCCGTGCTATCCGAGGTAATCCTGTCTGTTTAAGGTCCCGAGGATTTTTTCTCCGCGAAGATGGGTGTTGATGTTTTCGACGGCTTGCCGGGTGGCTTCGGGCATCATTCCGGGGACCATGTCTGCATTATGCGGAGACCCGATAATGTTGGGCAGATCGAAAAAGGGATACTGGAGTCGGAAGGCTCCGTGGCTTCCGGGTTCTTCCCACCAGGTGTCGATACCTGCGCGAAATTGAGGATTTTTGCTCAAATGATTGTAGAGGGCCTCCTGGTCGATAACCGGTCCCCGGGCCACATTGATCAGAATGGCGTCTTTTTTCATTGTCTGCAGCGCTTTCCGGTCGATCATGCCGCGTGTTTTTCTGGTAAGCGGTACGGTCAGAACCAGTACATCGGATGCGCTTAAAACCTGTGGCAGATCCTCCTGGGGGGAGCCGAAAAAATCAACTTCGACCCCGGGATCTTCGCTGACATCGACTGCGTAGATCTTCATGCCGAGGGCCCGCATGTTTTTTGCCACGGCGCGTCCGTTTCCGCCGAGCCCGACAATACCGCACACCCCTCCCTTCAGATAGGTGTTCAATCCGATCTCATCGAAGTCTCCTTTTTCGAGCATTCGGTGTTTTGGAACCAGAGATTTGGCAAGGGTCAGCGCCATGGCCAGTACATGTTCTGCCAGGGGTTCCGAAAAAGCCCCCGGGTTGCTGGCAACGGTGATGGGTTCCGGGAGCCGTCCGAAGGGGACGTTGTCGGCGCCAGCAAAAATCAGCTGGATGAGCGTGGTTTTTAAAAGCTCTGATATCTCCTCATATCGGAATTCCTCGGACGAAAAGCTTTTCGCCAGCACCACATCGGTCTTCTGCAGCACCCGGGATCTTTCTTTTTCGTCGAGTTCTTTCAAGTAGCTGATCTTGGCGATTCCGGCCAGACCCTTTTGAATTTCTACCCTTTCGTCGTCTTCAGGCTTGTAGGTTATTAATGCTTCTGGTGTCATCCGTAACGCCTCCCCTTTGATTATATAACTTTCATGGATTCAAGTTTATCCCAATCGAAGACGACACCATGTCCGGGTCTTTCCGGGGCTGTGGCGAAACCGTCTTCAACAACCAGTGGTTCCCCGATATACTGCTCCAAACCGAAACCGTGCACCTCGAGATAGGATTTGTTGGGCACCGCCGCCAGCAGATGTACATGCAGGTCATGCACACCGTGGGAGGTGACTTTCAGGTTGTTGCACTCGGCCAGGGCCGCAATTTTCATCCAGGTGGTAATACCGCCGCAGTTTGAGACATCCGGTTCCGGGAACATCACCCCCTGGGCCCGGATCATCCGTTCGAACTCATGGATGGTTCTGAAATTTTCACCCGTTGCAATGGGGATGCCCCCGCAGGTTGCCAACATGGCGTGACCCACCTCATCTTCCGGGATCAGCGGTTCTTCAATCCAGAACAGCTTATAGTCATGCAGGGACTGGCAGGCCTTTAATGCCTCGTCTCTAGACCAGCGCATATTGGCATCGGCCATGAGTGGAAAGCCGTGGCCAAGATGCAACCGCATGGCTGCGACCCGTTCAATGTCTTCGGTCAGGTTCGGCCGGCCGATTTTCATTTTTATGGCTTTAAAACCATTTTTTAAGTTTCTGTCTGTCTGTTCGATCAGCTCCGGCAGGGGCATCAAAAGATCGATTCCACCGGCGTAGGCCGAAACCTTGGGGTCATGTCCGCCGAGCAGGCGCCAAAGCGGCATGCCTGTTTTCCGGCCTCTGAGGTCGTAGAGGGCAATATCGATGGCGGCAATGGCGAATGAGGCGATACCGCCGCGGCCGGGATAGTGGACGGCCCACCACATTTTTTCCCACAAAAACTCTATACGGCTGGGATCTTGCCCCATCAGCAGTCCGGTTAGATCCCTCTCGATCATTGCGTGAATCGAAGCGCCGCCATGGGTGACCGCATAGGTATAACCCAGGCCTTCTGCGCCGTCGCTGTCAGTTATCCGTACGGTGACCAGTTCAAAGTAGGACATCTCGCCATGGGTCGAATCGGTGAGAACATGGGGGAGCTTAACCCGGTAATAGGCGGAGTCGATTTTATCTATCCTGCTCATGGCTTTCCCTCCTTAAGATAAGGGTATTGAATCTGATTGAACAATAACTCTCTCAAAAAGATATAAAATTGTCTATTGAATAATGGATGTTTGAAAAATACCGTTATCATTCGGGAGTCGGTGCAAATAAAAAGGCGGCTTCAAAGGAAGCTGCCTTTTCATGGATGGAAAATTGGAATGGAGACGATTCCAGTCGGTTCCGGTCGTCTTCCCTGGGATGCCGTTATTATTGCCTGTATCGGGCTATAAAAGATGCACGCACATCCGAGAAGTTTCCTTCACCATTGATTGTATAAAAGATTAGATCATAAGAAACCTATAATCGATATAGGGTGGACTGTGTATTTTACGGCAAAAATTACAGCAGTTAACCGGAAAAATACGGTAGGGTGATGGCCGGTATGGACAGGGTGGCCCCGAAGGTTTTGTCCGGCCACGGATATTCCCGCCCAGGATCGCCGGGTCACTCAGGCCCGGTCCCGAGGCTTTATTTCCTTATTTTCTTGACAAAACCATCGGCTCTAAATAATTTCTATGCAGATGTGCGTTCAGCGTCATGAACGGTTTCAAAAGGTTCTAACCTTTGAACGTTGAACCCTGAACAAAAAATTGGAGGTTCTAAGGTGCCACTTGTTAATTTGAAGAGTATATTTCCGGATCCAAAAAATGTTTCCTGGGCAGTCGGTGCGTTTAACGTGCATAACATGGAGTTTATCCGGGCCGTCATGGAGGCGGCGGAACTTGAACGCGCCCCGGTGATGCTGGCGGTTGCCAGTGTCTCCATCGAATATATCGGTCTTGAACTGCTCGGAATCGCCGCCCTCGATGCGGCCCGGCGGGCGACCGTTCCGGTAGCCGTGCACCTGGACCATGCCCGTGAACTCGATCTTGTAAAGCGGGCCCTTGATCTCGGGTTTTCATCCGTTATGTTCGACGGATCTGCCTTGTCATTTGAGGAGAACAAGGATAAGACCTGTGAAATGGTTGAAATGGCAAAAGACTTCAACGCCTCTACAGAAGGGGAGGTGGGTATCATGAGCCATGCCGATCTTGGCGGAACCGCTGTCCAGACAGACCCGGACCAGGCGGTTCGGTTTGCCCAGGAGACCGGTGTAGACCTGCTGGCGGTTTCCGTGGGATCTGTCCACGGCATGCGGAGCCAGGGGGCGCGGCTTAACCTGGATCTTTTAAAGACCCTTGAAAAAGCCCTCCCATGCCCCACGGTGCTCCACGGCAGCAGCGGCATCGTGGATGAGGATATCACCCGGGCGGTTCGGGTGGGGGTCGGCAAAGTCAATATCGGTACCGGGATCAAAGTGGCGTTTGCCAAGGGCATCAGAGAGACACTTGCAAAAGATGGGGAGACCGATGCCCTGAAGTTTCTTAGGATCGGGACGGACCGGGGCCGGGAATTTGTCCGGAACAAGATCCGCCTTTTAGGATCCGACGGGAAAGCATAGGGTTCTATGTATCTGATCGGCCTCGATTTTGGTACCACCAATCTGAAAGCCCTTGTGTATTCGGCAGACGGCAATATCGTCCGGAAGGCTTCGGTAGATACACCGACCCATTACACACCGGATGGATTTGCCGAATTTTACCCGGATGAGCTTTTTGAGCGTGTCCTCTCCCTGCTGACCGAACTTCTCAGCGGGTTTCCACATAAACAGGACATCAAAGCGCTCTCCTTTGCCAGTATGGCCGAAACAGGGGTTGCCCTCGATCGCAACGGAAAACCGCTGGCTCCGGCCATTGCCTGGTTTGACCGCCGGACCACGGGCATTGCAGAGACCATTGCCGCTGCCTGCGATGTGTTCGATATCTATCAGACAACTGGCATGCAACTGTCGCATGTGCCGAGTCTGTGCAAGATCCTGTGGGAAAAGAAAAACCTGCCAGAGATCCATGCGAAAACCCATCGATGGGTGTTTTTATGCAACTACCTGATCTTTTGCCTTACCGGCGAATGCGTGACCGACCCGAGCCAGGCGTGCCGTTCCATGGCCTTTGATATCCATGCGGGTCAGTGGTCCGAAACGATATGCACGAAGATGGGTATCGATCCGGCGATTTTTCCACCGGTCAAAGAGACCGGGGCGCCCATCGGATATCTTCTTCCCGCGATCTCAAAAAAGTTGGGGCTCAAGAAGTCTGTTCAGGTCGCTGCGGGCGGTCATGACCATCTATGCGGCGCGCTGTCAACCGGTCTAAAAGAGAAGGGCGTTTTTATCAATTCCTCCGGCACCGTCGACTCTGCCCTGACCCTTATCGATGAATCGGATATCGATCGGGACATGTTTGAGCTGGGTCTTGGGTGCGGACGGTTTTTTATTCCGAATACCTATTATGCAATGGGCGGCATCCAGAGCGCGGGCCGGTCGGTTCAGTGGTATGCGGATCATTTTTTTCCAGAAGTAAACGACAATATTTCCGAACGGGTTGCGTGCATGAATTCGGAAATTGCAGATATCGCCGAAGGGAGCGGCGGGGTGCTTTTTATACCCCATCTTCGGGGCAGTATCGTCCCGCACCGGATGCCGTATGCCCGGGGCGGATTTTTGGGACTGAGGGAAATCCATTCAAGAGCGCACATGGGCCGGTCTGTCTACGAGGGGCTGGCCATGGAGTACCGGCTGATTGTAAACCGCGTAGAGGAGGTGATGGGGGTCGATTTTCCCGACATCCGCTGCTTTGGCGGCGGCAGTCAGAATCGATCCTGGGTGCAGATAAAGGCAGATGTCTTAAACAAGCCGATCATGGTCTACCAGAGCCAGGAAAACACCTGTCTCGGGGCAGCCATTCTGGCCGGACTCGGCTGCGGTATATACAAAAGCCTCGAGGATGCCCTTGCACAGGTCCGGTACCCCACAGAAACCGTGGCGCCGGATCCTGGAAAGGCGGCTCAGTACGAACCCCTCTATCAGAATGTTTATCGGCCCATGTTTAAGCATTTAAGAGAGATCAACCGGCTGATTGAGTGCAGCCAGAGCCATTAGTGCCCCTCCCGGGGATGGTTGAACCTCCTCTTTTTCAGGCGAACAGCTTTTGATTGTCGCTCAATGACGGAAAAGGCGATTTCAGAAAGTGCATTGAGGATTTGATTCCATGAAAATAAAAACGCTCATCAGCAATATCTGGAACCATTTTGAAGATTACGTCAGTGCGGTTGCCATGGTCGTGATGGTCTCCATCCTGTTTGCCCAGGTATTTACCCGGTATGTGCTGCAGGGGTCCATCACCTGGGCCGAGGAACTGTCCCGGTTTTCCTTTCTCTGGATGATGTTTCTGGCGTCAAGCCTGGCAGCCAGACAGCGCAGTCACATACGGGTGACCGCACCGATTCTGCTGCTGCCCCGGAAGATGCGGCTTTATGCCATCGTGCTGGCGGACATCATCTGGGTCGCTTTTAACGTGGTGGTCACCTATCACAGCATCGCCATGGTGAAAAACGCGTTCCGGTTTATTTACTTCAGCCCTTCGCTGAATTTTAATATGGCTTATATGTTTCTGGTCATTCCCATCAGCTTCGCCCTGATGACCGTACGGATCATCGAGGGCTACTACCGCCAGTTTACCGGTAAGGAAGAAGGATACCAATATTAGGAGGAAACACCGTGTCGCCTGTTGAAATACTGCTCATTGGGCTTCCCATCTGTCTGGTTTTAGGAATACCGGTATTTATCTCCCTGGGGGTGGTCTCTCTCCTTGCGCTGATCCAGACAAACATCCCTCTGGCCATTATTCCCCAGACCATCTACGAGGGAATGGATCAGTTTCCGCTGCTTGCAATTCCCTGCTTTATTCTTGCGGGTACGATTATGGAAAAGACGGGGTTGACCGAAGATATCATCACGGTCGTCCAGAAGGTGGTGGGCCGGATGACCGGCGGACTCGGGGTGGCAACGATTCTTTCCTGCATGTTTTTTTCCGCCGTAAGCGGGTCCGGCCCCGGTACGGTGGCGGCGGTGGGGTCTCTGATGATCCCGGCCATGAAGCGGAGGGGATACGGGGCGGATTATGCAGGGGCTGTCTCATCTTCAGGCGGTACCCTGGGGATTCTGATTCCCCCGAGCAACCCGATGATCATATACGGGGTGATCGCCAATGTCTCCATATCGGGTCTCTTTATCGCGGGATTTTTCCCGGGGTTTTTGATCGGGCTTGCTCACTGCTTTGTGGCTTATTATGTGGCCCGCCGCTGCAACTTCGGCGGAAGAGGGGATCGATTCGAACTGGGTGATTTTATTGTCAGCATCTGGCGGTCCAAATTTGCCCTGGCTGCCCCCTTTGTGATCCTCGGCGGAATTTACGCCGGCATCTTTACACCGGTTGAAGCCTCGATCATCGCGGTGGTCTATGCGCTTCTGGTGGGATCGATTGTCTACCGGCAGCTGACACTAAAGCTGTTTTATGAGTGTCTGCGCTTTACGGCGGAAACCTTCGGACCCCTGGCCATGCTGATCGGAACATCGCTTGTGTTCGGAAAACTGATGACCATGTACCGTGTTCCCGAGATGCTCACCAACCTGCTTGTCGGTATCAGCCAGAACTGGTTTGTGGTTTCTTTGATTATTATCGGCTTTCTTTTTATCCTCGGCATGTTTATGGAGACCCTGTCGACCATAATGATTTTGACCCCCGTGCTCCTGCCGGTGGTGACCAAACTGGGTATGGACCCGATTCACTTCGGCATTATTTTCGTGGTCACCAACGAGATTGCTTTTTTGACACCGCCTCTGGGGGTGAACCTGTTTGTGGCCATGCAGCTGGCGGACGTGTCACTTGAGCGGCTCAGCCTGCATGTGATTCCACATATTATCGCAATCGTCGTCTGCCTGATTATTATTACGTATTTTCCCCAGATTTCCTTATGGCTGCCGCATCTGCTGGGAATGGGAAGAATGTAATCGATCAGTCAATCATAACCATAGAGTTTTTTTTCTCATTAAGGTAAAGAAAGGAGGTAGAGAAGGGGCTCTGTTCGGTAGTTAAACCAAAAAACAAATTTTATGGAGGTTAAGATGAAACGTTTTGCTGTTTTGATTTTGGCGATTTCACTCGTGTTGTTCGGCGTTTCTGCAAATTCCGTATGGGCTCAGTCGGTGGTTATTAAATTCGGTCATGCGGGGATGTCGAAACCGAACCCGGCCGATGCTTTTGCAGAGACATTCAAAGAACTCGTGGAGCTTTGGTCCGGTGGAGACATAAAAATTGAGATTTTTGGAAAAGCCCAGCTTGGCGGAGAACAGCAGATGACCCAAGCCCTGCAGCTGGGAACGCTTGAGATGCAGTGGGTGGCCATCAATAACCTGACGCCCCGGGTCCGGTCCTTAGGGTTTTTTAACCTGCCCTACGTGGTCAGCAGTCTGGAGGAAGCGTATCGGATTCATGATGCGGCAACGAAACATGCCCAGAACTGGACCATTAAAGAAGCCAATGTCCGTCTGCTGGGATGGGAAGCCATGGGATTCAGGGCGTTTTTTAATTCAAAACGTCCCATCAACCACCCTTCCGACATGAAAGGCCTCGTCTGGCGGGTGCCGAAAGCGGATATTCTCGTGGGCAACTATGAGGCATGGGGGGTGCACCCGCAACCCATGGCATGGCATGAGCTTTTTAACGCCCTGACCCAGGGGGTGGTACACGGCGGTGGAAATCCCATCGACGATATCGTTTCGGCAAAGCTCTATGAACCTTGTAAATACATCACTCAAATGCACTACAATCTGCTCCAGCACTGCGTGTTGATTGCCGAGCCGTTCTACCAGAAACTGACCCAGGAGCAGAAAGACATCATCGAAAAGGCGGGTGTGGAAACCACCAGATGGCTCAGGTGGTGGATGGAAAACCTTCAACAACCCCGTCAACTGCTGACCCTTAAAGGCAAACCGGGCATGAAATTCAATGACCCGGCAGACGAAACCGAATTTGCGGTACTTGCCCAAAAAAACTGGCCCAAGTACTATAAGACCATCGGCCGGGGCGATGCAAAGCGTGGTGAGCAGATCGTCCAAGAGGCTGCAAAGATAGCAAAAGGCGAGATGAAGACCTTTTCAGACAATCTTATCATGAAATAAAATCCGTACCGACGTATAAAGAAGAAGAGGCCCTGAACCGGGTGAAAGGTTCGGGGCCTTTGTTATATTAACGAAAACCCGGTTCTTACTGCTGTGCGAGAGGCAGGGTAAACAAGCTTTGCTGGAATCAGTCCGAAACAGGAATCCAGGAATCAGAATGCAGAATTCAGAATGAGGTGTTCGCCTCCGGCTCAATCAAAAAATACTAAATTTGCCGGAGCAACACGAGGCGCGAGCGACATTCGAGTTCTTCTGGCTCCTGACTTCTGGCTTCTGAATTCTCTGGTTCATCTATTATCTGGGGATAAAGCCACTTCCAGGGGCAATCAAACCCAGTCTTCGGCTAGGCTTCTGGACCTGGATTTTTATTTGACCTTCAGTTTTCAGCAACCTCCTCCCACATCCTGTCGAGCATGCGGATATAATCGTGCCCCCATCGGGCGGCTGTGATCGGGTCCGGCTCAGGAAAGGCTTCCACACCCAGGAACCCCCCGTACCCGATTTCTTTTAAACACATGTAGATCTCTTTCATGTCGAGATGCCCGTATCCCGGGGCCCTGCGGTTGCTGTCTACAAAATGAAAATGCCCGATGTGTTTTCCGGCCTTTAAGATGGTTCGCGGAATGGAAACCTCTTCAATATTCATGTGATAGGTGTCGAGCAGCAGTTTTACATTGGGCAGACCCGCCGTTTCGATGATCTCCAATGCCTCATCCGTCCGGTTGATATAATTGATTTCATGCCGGTTGATCGGTTCGAGAACCAGGGTGACCCCAAGATCCTCTGCGATTTTTGCATAAATCTCAAGGGATTCCAGAAACCATCCATCCACATCCGCTTTTGTGGTGTTCGGGCGGATGTATCCCCGGGTAAACCCGATGGGAACACGTGCGCCCAGTGCAGATGCCAGTTTCAGATGCACGGGCGCTCTGTCCAGAAATGCTTTCCGAACCCCGGCATCCGGATGCCCCATGTTGATGTCGTTTCCGACCAGGTCCCCTACGGCGGCAAGCATGCCGACCTCAAGGCCGTTTTTTCCCAAAAGATCGTTTATCTCTTCTGCATCCACCCCCTCTGCCGAGGGCAGGAACAACTCAACACCCTGATAGCCGATTTCGGATACGGTTTGAAAAGCGGAAGCCAGATCCTGCTGAAACATGATCGCGGGAAGCGGTACCTCCACATTGGTGACCGAAACGGTTGCCTGCATATTCTCCTCCTTCATTCTCCTACCAGACCGTGTATCCTCCATCGATGACAACGGTCTGGCCGGTAATAAAACTGGATGCATCAGATGCCAGAAAGACCGCCAGGCCCTGCAGTTCATCCGGTTCGCCGGGTCGCCCCATGGGTGTCATGGTAAGGATAAGGTCTTTGATATTGGGATCCTCAAGCGGGCCGGCGCCCATTTCCGTTCGCATGTACCCGGGGCCGATGGCGTTTACCCGGATTCCGTACCGGGCCCAATCGCCTGCCAGCTGGCGCGTAAACATGACAACACCGCCTTTGGCCGCGCAATAGGCATTGTTGTGACGGCCCAGATTGCCCACAAATCCCGACATGGATGCGATGTTGATGATACTTCCCTTTTTCTGGTCGATCATGATTTTTCCGGCTGCATGAGAACAGTAAAAGACGGCGTTCAGGTTGATTTTTATAACACGATCCCAGTTTTCGGGATCGACCTCTTCTGTGGGAATGCTGCCGCTTCCGCCGGGCTCCTGGGGGGTATAGACCACCCCCGCATTGTTGACAAGGATATCGATACGGCCGAATTCCTTGTAAACGGTATTCACCATCTGTTTGACGCTCTCATATTCGGAAACGTCGGTTTTTACAAAAATTGATCTTCGATCGACACCGTTGATAGCCTCGACAGTCTTTTTGCCGGTTTCTTCAACAAGTTCAGCCACCGCCACATGTGCCCCGGCCTCTGCCAACCCCATGGCCATGGCCTTTCCAAGCCCCCTGCCGGCGCCTGTAACGACGGCGATGCGATCTTTCAGTTTGAACAAATCCATTACACTCATATTTAATGCTCCTTTCCAAATAGAAACAGGTTGCGCTCAGTTAATTGCCGACAAACGACTGTCAGATACTTCAACCTGCGGGGCAGTATGTATAAAAATCCCCTCAAGGTCAAGACGGTGGGGATTGCTTTATTATTGGCGATACGCTAAAGGCATGGTCATTAATAACTGAAAGGAAATGCTCATGAAATCCCTTGTCGTAGAGAAGCCCTCCGAATTTATCATGATGGAACGGGAAATCCCGAAGCCGGGCCCGGGTCAGGTCCTTGTCCGCATCCGGGCTGCCGGCATCTGCGGAAGTGATATCCATGCCTCCCAGGGGCATCTTCCGGTGGTTACGTTTCCAAGGGTGCTGGGGCATGAAATGGCTGGTGAAATCGTTGAGACCGGTATAGATGTCAGGGACCGGAAAACAGGAGATCGTGTGGTGGTGGAACCGGTTGTCAATTGCGGCACCTGCTACAGCTGCCGTATCGGTTCACCGCATAATTGTTTTACGATTCAATTCAGGGGGATTCACATTGACGGCGGTTTTCAGGAATATGTGGTTGTTCCCGAAGACAAGGTATACCCGGTCCCGGCGGATATGCCTTTTTCAACGGCCGTACTGGCCGAACCGATCGGCATCGGGCTGGAGGCGGCCAAAACCGCCCGGCTTTTTGCCGGAGATACGGTTGCCGTTTTAGGCGCGGGTCCCATCGGATTGGCCTGTCTCATGGCGGTAAAGGCGAACGGCCACCAAACCCTTGTAACCGATATCTCGGATTCCTGTATCAGAAGAGCAGAGACCCTGGGCGCCGATCGGGTGGTCAACATCAAAAATGAAGACATGGTTGAAGCGATCATGGATTTTACAAAGGGTGAAGGTGCAAATGTCATTATGGAGTGTGCAGCTGCCGCGGCCAATTTCCATCCCATGATAGACGCCGCCTCGGTATGCGGCCGGATGGTCCTGGTGGGGCTGATCTTTGACGAGGTGACCTATGCACCGTATATCCAGGTGCGAAAACACCTGCATCTGCTTGGCACCCGAAACAGCAATCTGATTGCCCAGGCCATCTCACTTCTGGAAGAAAAGGGAGAGGCGATCGAACAGGTGATGGTCACCCATCGTCTTCCCTTTTCTGAAGCGATTCAAGGCTTTGAGCTGGCGCAAAGCAAAACGGATGAGACCTGTAAGATTATCCTAACGTTTTAGATTTTCATGAACCGTAAGGAAATCTTTGGGGTTAAGAATCGTTATTCCCATGTAGTTTTGAACAGATGATAGCGCCTTATCACCGGTAATGATATATTTTGCATTCAGGGCTACCGCACATTCAATAAATTTATCATCATCCGGGTCATCTTTAACAATAACTAATTTTGGGGTTTTTGCGGTGAAAATTACATGGAAACCGCGAGCAAATAGATTTAGCAGTTCTTCCAGCTCTTTTTCGTTTTGAAGCCCAAGGCGTTTGAGTACTTCAATATACTCATCGATGATCGTTGGAGATAAACACAGTGTGATTTCGCCGGTTTTCCAGAGATCCACAATTTTGCGTGGATTACCACCAAAAAAGGATGAAACAAAAACATTGGTGTCAAGAACGATCTTGATCACTTTTGATCTCTTGCCTGGCGAATGGTGCGCTGAATATCCTTCGGTGTGATTCCGCGGGATGACAATTTTTTCCCGGCCCGTCCCCACAGATCATCAATATAGGATCCGATGTCACGATCTCTCACGTATTCCTCAAGCAGCTCCCGGACAACCTCGCTGACGTTCTTCCCTTCGGATTTAGCAAGCGTGTTAACCCTGGTTTTGAGATCGGGATTTATCCGTACGATCATTTGAGTATTCACGAGATGCCCCCAAGATTATGGTATAATGTATATACAATATATCAAATCCTTGTTTTTGTCAAGATGGGAGCTATCCCCCGGCAGGGGAAATGCAAGTAAGATATGGTGATAATGCACCAGCCCCATAATGATGTAGTTTGATGAAAATCAATCCCACCGGTTTTGAAGATAACCGCGTTGTTTCCTTAGCGGGCGTGTGAACCAGCCGGAGGTGGATAAACCTCGCAGATAAGGGTGTGTAACATCAAACAGTGCCACGGAATTTAACCGAATATCTATACAAATAAAAGGCTTTTGTCGAAACCGCAAAAAAGGGGGTCTATAACCCGATCTTTCCCCAAACCTTGGCCATGTTCGGAATTTGGTATTTGTTTTCACTCAACGTTGGATGTTCGATGTTGAATGTTCGACGTTCATCTCTTGAAACATGTCCGTATGGCATAGATGCATCGTGTGAACATTTACAAAATAACTTAAAGCCGGAGCTATCCCCAGGCCCGATCCGCCTTGGCGCGATCGCCCATGATGGCCTGAACAATATCCATGTTGTTGGGCGGACACCCCTTGACATGCCGTTCGCTTCTTCTCTCTTTGGGCACACAGCGGCCCACGGTAACGATGCCTTCCTTGGGAATCGTTTCCGGAACTTCCGGATCTCCGGTGACGATGGTGACCCCGGGAAGATACATCATCTGGCCGGCACCTTTCATATCAAAAAGCGAACTCATAATCCCCATGCGGCAGCCGGTGCAGGTGGCCTCGCCATAGAGCATGTCAAAACCTTCGATTTTAACCCGGTCATCTTCGAGTACCCGCATAAATCGCCGATAAACCGATTCGATGGGCTCGCCGAGAATCTCGATTTCATCCCTCTGCATCACCCCCAGGCCGCGTTCGGCCGCTTCACGGGTGATGGGCACCTCCTCGGGTTCGAAGCCGGCAATGAATCCGCATGTGGCATCCACGGCCACGGCATCGGTGCCGGCCACGATCAGATCCATCTCCACCGGTTTTCCGAAGATGGGACCCAGGCCCTCCTGGCAGATAATGGCATCCACAATGTTCAATCGGGGTTTGAGCACCTCGAACCAGTCCACACAGGCTTCAAACACGCCCTGCTGGTGGAATTCACGCTTGTATTTGTCTGAAAGAAGACCTTTCAGCTTTTTAATGGCAACGGTCAGCTCCATCTGGTCATGGGTTTTAAGCTTTGCCACCGGGATGATGACATCGGCTTCGACAACCGGTTTAAATGTTTCGATCTCTTTAAAGATCTTGCCGTTTGGAACCGGCAGCATGACGCGTTCTGTCTGTTTTAAATCCAGAACATCATAACCCAGATCCCGCAGTTCCAGATACCCGGATTCCGCAACAACTTTTTCCGAATCGACACCGATGGCCGAAGATTCCGCAATGATCGGTTTTGCACCGGCGCTTTTTACGACGTCTGCCACCGCCCGGCTGACTTCAGGAAGGGTGATGGCGGCCTGTTCGCGTTTCGGGAACACCGATACCCAGCTCGGGTTCACCAGTACGGTCTGGCCGGATCGGACAAATTCACGAATCCCGCCCAGCAGGTCGACAGCTTTTTCAACGGCTGCAAGGATCTGTTCATACTCGGGAGCGGGGGGGGTGCGGGTAATGGAGACTTTTGTTTTCGGCATGGGGTAAGTTCTCCTCTATTAGGGGGTAAAAATCACATTTTCGCCTGCAGACCACACGCGTTTGAAATGATCGCTATTAAAGGTCAGAAGTCGTTTGACGCTTGCTTTTTGGGCGACCTTGGCGATTAAGGCATCATAAATAATGCCTCCGGCAAGGCCCGATTCTGCAATTTGTTTAATAACCGATCTATACTCAGCCGGGGTTAATGATATGATTTTTCCGATGGCTTCAACATTTTCGCTGATAAGCCTCCATGCGACCGCTGGAGCGATACGGGGTTTTATGGGAAGCGTGCTCAACACTGCGTACAATTCCGCAAGTGTGTGGCTCGCAATCACCATTTCAAAATCATTGGCTTTGGCTTGTTTTAGCCAGGGAAAGGCTCGCTTATGCATCGGATGAGATTCTATCAGAGACGCAATAATTACGGATGTATCGAATAAAATTTTCATTTCCGGATTGACTTTACGCGTTCTTCACGATGCTTGCTCACAGCATCACTCAGATCTTCCATAGGTTTGCCGGAAAACACTAAAATTCCGTCTTTCACCCGAAGATTGGGTTCCCCATGAACCGGTGTCAGGATAATGGTCTGGTCCCTTTCTTTTATGCGTATGGGGGTTCCGGCCTTTAGGTTGAAATCATCTCGAATTTTCTTAGGGATTACAATACGACCGAACCTGTCTACCGATGTTTCCATTTCGTCTCCTCATTTGGCAATATATCATGCCAATTGCCAAAAAACAATCCCAAAAATCGGATAGCGCTCAGGACTACCTTGTATCCAAACGGATATCGCTGCGAATTCCCCGCATATCCATTTCAAACTCAAGCCCGATAATGGGCGGTCTGCCGTAGAACCAGCGGAGACCGTGGATGGTGGCCTCCTGGAGCGGCTTTAGAATTGTCTTTTCCAGTATGGGGTGAAGCGGGTGGACCGTGTATATGTCTACCGCCTTTACATGTTTCCAGTTGAGCTTCAACCCGAAAAGCCGTGCCTCCATGGTGTCCATAACATGGGCGGCCTTTTCCTCCATGGCGTCCGTATTGGTTTCACCTCCTCGGACGATGCCTTCCGGAGACATGCTTCCTTCTTTCAGTTCGCCTGCGCCGGCCACAACAAAGGTATTCGGGTTTTGTGCTTCCTTGCACGGAATCGTGTATGAGAATGCATAGAGGCAGGGTTCTTCCGGGGGGCCGACTTCCGGTGCGATGTTTGTTCTTGCAATGGGGTTGACGCCGTCGACGATGAGATCCCAGTCCATTAAAATATCCTGATAGCCCTGGTTGAATTCTGAAAATCCTTCAAAGGAAAACGGTTTTGGAGAGCGCAATTCCATAGCGCACAATGCCTGGCGTTTCCGGCCGTGGGCCTTGAGGTGTTCATGGATAATTTCAAATCCTCTCCGATAGGGCACCGGGTCGGTCATGGTGGCATGTATGATCTCATAGCCGTCATCTGCAGCAACGCCTGAAGAGTAAGGGGCGATACCGGTTAGGAAACGATAATTACCGCGGGGGTTTTGGATCAGCTGCATCATATGACTCCTTTTCCTGAGAGTTCTGGAATTCTTAATTTATGTTTCAATCCAGCGCCGTCGCCGGTCTATCCGGTTTGAACGAAGATGAAACTTAATGGCATCGCTATTTTCTTTTTTGACGGGATCAACAAGATGGACAAGATATCGTTTCACCAAACGAAAAAAATCCTGATAATCCTGTAAATCCTGTCCAATTGAATGAAGTTTCATACAGGAACTACATAACAGGTATCGAGGCGGTTTAAAAAGGAAAAATGAGTTTGCAAAAGATATTCCGGATTGCCTAAATAAATCTGGAGATCTGTTCCATTTCAGAGTTATTGCTTTGATTGTTCAAGCTCCTTTTTCTAAAAGCCCAGCAATACAATCATGTAGGATTGCGGAATTTTCGAAATAGAGCAATGGAAAAAAAGATGCTTACAGCCCACAGCAGGCTGTTTGCGATAATGACGATATTGACCCAGGAGCCTGGAAACCATTGCCTTGAGTATAGAGAAAATGTGACCAGCGGGAAATAGAGCGCTTTCGTTGTGATGACCAGCAGTTTGACGAGAAAGCCGGTTGCCGCGCCATCCCTTAAACCTGCATCCATCAGCAACAGGGTCATGGCCGGTGTCAGTTTGCTGATCGCGAAATGGGCTGTCGAAATGATGACAATGCGTATGATATTTTTCATTGTCGGTTTACTTTTATTACCACCAATGTGCTGTCGTCTTCTGATTTCTGGCCAAAGGTAAACTGATCCAACTCGTCAAAGACACTATCCAGTATCTTCCCGGCATCCGCCTTTGCGTTTTACGGATGATATCCTTGAATCGATCTTTGCCGAACATCGTTCCCTCCCTGTTATGTGCCTCCCAGATGCCGTCGGTGCCGATGGCAATCACCTGGCCGTTTGAAACTCCGGATCTCCGGTTTGACTGATATTGAATGGTTTCGTCGAGACCCAGGGCGATACCGGTGCCTTTCAATTCATGGAATCTGTTTTTGTCCGGATCGTACACGATGGCCGGGTCGTGGCCGGCACGAACCCATTCGAGGGTTTTGTTTTCCGGGTCGATGGTCATGTAAAAAAGCGTCATGAACCTTCCGCTTTCAAGGATATCCTGGGTCAGATGCCTGTTCATTGCGGTAATAATTTCAGAAAGGGTTCCGGGCTGGGAGGTGCGCATCCGCAGAAACGCCCTGGCAGTGGTCATGAGAAGCGCGGCATCCACCCCGTGTCCGGTAATATCACCCACAACGATGCTCAGTTGCCCCTCGTTGCGGTCACCTTGCCAGATAAAGTCAAAATAATCACCGCCGATTTCATCACATGAGATATTTCTGCCGGCAATGTCCAACCCCGGGACAGGGGGCTTTCCCTGGGGAAGGAGACTCCTTTGTATTTCGGCTGCAAGTGCCAGGGCTTTTTTGTGTTCGGTCATATCCGTGAAAAACGCCATATTACCGATGACCATGCCCCGGTCGTCTCTCAAGGTGCTGCCGTGAATGAGGATCGGAATCTTCCGGCCGTCTTTTGCAATGAAAACCCCTTCAAGTTCCCGGTATTCCTGTGCCAGAATCCGATCCTTGTTTGCCAGCATAAAATGCCGGAATGCCTCCGATGCAAAGTCAAGGGGAGTCTTGCCGAGGAGTTCTTTCCTCGTGTAGCCGGTCAAACGGCAGTAGGCGTCGTTTACATCGAGGATATGAAGCGCCTCATCCATGAGAATGAACCCTTCCCCGGCCGTTTCGACGATACGCCGGAATTTCTCCTCGCTTTTGCGCAAGTTCTCCTCGGCTAGTTTCCGTTTGGTAATATCCACGACGATGCCCTGGTGATGGGTTTTCTCCCCGTATTGGTTTCTGACAACGGATGTCTGGTCTTCCACCCAACGGACTTGGCCGTCTTTTGTGAGGATGCGGTAGAACTGTGAGTAAACTTCGGCGTCCTTTTTAACGTACTCCCTTATCTCATCTCCGATCCGATCGATGTCTTCGGGATGAACGATGTCCCGGAACCGGATTTTGTCGTTTAGAAAATCATCACTGCAGTATCCGAACCGGACGATATTCCGGGAAACGTAAACAAGCTTGGGATCGTCCCCGGCCAGGCGGCGAAACAGAATCACCGGGCTCTGATCGATGATAAGCTCCGAAAGACGAAGCGCCTCTTCGGTGCGGCCTCTTTCGGATTCGATCTCTTCAACACGGGCTTGCAGAGCATCCTGCGCTGCCACCCGGACCCTGAGCTGTTTGATATCTTTGATTAATTCATTTTTAGATTTGTCATTATCTGATTTCATTCATTTCGCTTTCGATTCATAAGCCTCGAGGGTTTTGTCACAACATAAGGCTGTTTGACATAATGACAAGATTTTCAGCAGTTCTCGATCATCCGGCGGAAACTGTACGGTTGCTTTTTCACCGAGAATAGCTGCAAGGTTCCCCTTTTTCTTGACTTTTAAGCGCCTCCCATGTGATCATCTGTCTGTAAAATCACAACAATCTGCCCTGTATCCCATACAGGCCGCCAAAGTCTGGAAAGGAGCTGCTCCATGAAGCCGAAGCTTTTGATCCAAACTTTCCTCTCCTTTGCCCTCACGGCATCCCTGTTTGTCCCGATAGTTCACGCAGAGACCTCCTGGACCGAGTGGCCGGACAATCCGATCCTTTCCCGTGATGCGGCGGTGGATTATCCAGCGGTCTTATACGATCCGGATCGTTTTTCCGGCCATGGGGATGCCGTAACCTACAAGATGTGGTCCGATCAGGATCTTCAATATTTTACTTCCGACAATGGCATCGAATGGAATTTTGTGAAAGACACAGCAGGCGGTTTAGCAGGCCCGGTGGGCCACCCGGTTGTGGAATATTATCCGGATGGCTTTGACGCTGTCAAATTAGGTGATCCCCCTTTTGATGATAAGATGTTCTATCGGCTCTGGTACTGGAATGAATCGTATCTTACCGGTATTGATGCCATTTACTACGCAGAGTCGCCGGATGGGGTTACCTGGTATAACAATCAGCCGATCTCCCAGGATCCGGATGCCCCGCTCATAGTCACCGGCAACACAGACGATTGGAATGCCGGAAGCTACGGCCCTGCCGATGTACTCTACAATCCGAAAGCAAGGAACAGAGGCACCGACTGGGCTTTCTCCATGTACTACGACGGCACGGACTTAGGAGACGAATCCCTGGGCATCGCCTTTTCTAAAGACGGAATCCACTGGATCGGACACGATACAGACGGTGACGGTAAAGCAGATCCGATTCTTGTGGGCGGCGGGCCGGATGACTGGGACGGCGGAGCGAAGGGATATGTCTCCCGGGCAACGGTTATTAAAATAAAAAAACGCTATCACATGTGGTACAGCGGCGGTGAGACCGATATGAACGACGGTATCGGCTATGCCGGATCCAGAGACGGTATCGGGTGGGTGAAATCATCCGCCAACCCCATTTTTCACATCAGTGATGGGGTCCCTTGGCGAACGGAGCGAACCTATACGCCACTCGTGATTTATGATCCGGACGCTTTCTGCGGCAGCGGCCATGCGTTTTATTACAAGATGTGGTTTTCCGGAAGAGCCGTCGATAAAACCGTGGGATACGCTGTGGGCGGAGAGCCTTCTCGGGATTGCTTTGATATCCATCACGCCATGGTTTTGCGTCCCAAGGGGAAAAGAAACAAACAGGTCTTTGTCTTACAGGCAATATTTTGGGCTGAAATCCCGGATAAGGAAGAAGATCGCGTTGTTTTTGCACTGAACGGTCAAGAACTTGTCAATGTTGAATTCGTCAGATTTGCCAATAGCCGAAATGGGTATGTATACCGAAGCCCTAAGCAGGAGAAACCCTCCGTTAAAATGACATTGAACTTCGACAAGGGGACCTGGCACCTGGCCGTAAAAGATGTCGATCTGTACGATCTTGGTCGAGAAATCGAATACCGTCTGGAGGTGGGTGCGTTTATCGGCAGTCTTGGGCTGAAGATGCGCGAAAAGAAAAATGGATTTTATTATTTAAAAGAGGAATGAACATGCGGACCATCATCGAACCGTTTCGGATCAAAATGACAGAGCCGATCAAGCTGTTGAACCGCGAACAGAGAACAGACAGGCTCAAAGCGGCTCACTACAATGTCTTTTTCTTGAATGCCGAAGACTGCTGCATCGATCTTTTGACGGACAGCGGAACCGGCGCCATGTCCAGTGAGCAGTGGGCGGCGCTGATGCTCGGCGATGAAAGCTATGCGGGCAGCAAATCCTGGCACAAGTTCAAGTCGACTGTCCAGGATATTACCGGCATGAAGCATGTGTTTCCCACCCATCAGGGCCGGGCTGCGGAAAGTATTCTTGCTGCAACCCGAATTGCCAAAGGCCAGACAATTCCCAACAACAGCCATTTTGACACCACAAGAGCCAATATTGAATATGTGGGCGGCCTGGCCCTCGATCTCCTGGGCGATGAAGGTCTAGACAGTTTTCTGGAGGCGCCCTTTAAAGGCGATATGGATATCGGAAAACTGGAAGCGTTCATCGAAAAGACCGGGCCGGACAAGATTCCCTTTTGCATGATGACCGTTACCAACAATACCGGCGGCGGCCAACCCGTATCCATGGCAAACATCCGGGATGTGAAATCGGTGTTAAATAAATACCGGATCCCGTTTGTGATCGACGCCTGTCGGTTTGCCGAAAACGCCTATTTTATCCATGAGCGGGAATCGGGATTCAAAGACAGATCCCTGCTTGAAATCGCCCGGGAAATGTTTTCATATGCTGATGCCGCGACCATGAGCTGCAAAAAGGACGGCCTTGCCAACATCGGTGGATTTTTTGTCTGCAACGATGATCAATGGGCTGAAGATTTTAAAAACCTGCTCATTTTAAGGGAAGGGTTTCCGACATACGGGGGCCTTGCCGGAAGAGATCTTGAGGTGATTGCCGTCGGGTTGATGGAAGCGCTTGAATACGATTATCAGGAGTATCGACACGCAACGGTTGAATATTTGGGGAAAAAACTGGCAGCCTGCGGCATTCCCCATGTCCGTCCCGTGGGTGGGCATGCCGTGTTTTTAGACTCCAAGGCATTTCTTCCGCAGATTCCGCCACTACATTATCCCGGCATCGGGCTGGTCAACGCCCTTTATCTCGAAGGCGGTGTCCGGGGCGTTGAACTGGGAAGCGTGATGTTCGGAGGAAAAGATTCCAATGGAAATGAAGTGCCGGCACCCCTTGAACTGGTCCGTCTGGCATTTCCCCGACGTGTCTATACCCAGAGTCATTTTGATTATCTCATGGAAGTCATCGAGGCGGTCTGGCAAAACAGAAACCTCATCACCGGCTACCGGATTACCCGGGCGCCTGAATTTTTAAGACATTTTACCTGCCATTTTGAACCGATATCCTCTGCTTGACAGATTCCCCTTTCGGCGTCATAGTTTCAGTCGACTCCATGATTTTCGATACGAGCCTTTTTTTATGCCGGCGCCAAGGTGAGCGCGTGCGGGTTGCACGCAATGCCGTCAGAAAGGAATTTGATACCATATATGCTGATTAAACTGTTTCTTGCATTTACACTGATTCCGGTCATTGAGATCTATCTGTTTATAAAGATCGGGGGTTCCATCGGTGCGTTCAACACGGTTGCCCTGGTGATTATCACCGGGTTTGCCGGTGCATACCTTGCCCGTATGCAGGGCATGCAGACCATGTTTAGAGTTCAGACAAGCCTCCAGCAGGGAATCATTCCCAAGGAAGAACTCATCGACGCACTCCTCATTTTTGTGGCCGGAATTGTTCTTTTAACACCCGGGTTCCTGACAGATGCAGTCGGGCTTCTGCTTCTTTATCCGGATACGCGGAGCCGCTTCAAGCGATTTTTAAAACAACAGTTTGATCGATGGATTCAAAATCAGAATGTCGACACCTATCGGTTTTAAACGAAATTTTAGAGAAAAGGTGAAAACCGGTATATGATCGAAAAAATCGATTCCTACCAAAAATTCAAGATGCCTTTTGGTCACCACACACTTGTCGGTGATCTGCTTACAAACGATACCGAGGCTCACGCCCTGGTGTTGCACGGGGCCGGTGAGCAAGGACGCGTCAGGGTCCGATTCCTCCGTGAATATCTTTTTGAAAACGGCATTTCCTCCTGTGCATTTGATTTTATCGGTCATGGAGAAACCGGCGGCGATATCAAACAGACCAGCCTTTATGAACGGACCCGGCAGGCATGCAGCATTATTGATGCCCAAAATCTGAAGCAGCCGTTAAATATCGTGGCGGCCAGTATGGGCGCATACACAGCGGTCAGCCTCCTTAAACATTACGACGTTGACAGGATGATATGCCTTGTGCCGGCCATGTATTCGGCAGCCGCCTACCGGGTGCCTTTCGGCAACGGATTTACCGAAATTATCAGAGAACCGGAAAGCTGGTTTCGTTCGGATGCCTGGGAACTGTTATCCGGGTACACCGGGCGTCTTTTTGTTGTGGAGGGAGAAAAGGACGGGGTGATACCTGTCGGTGTCATCGAAAAAATTTGCGAATCTGCAGTGTCTGCAAAAGAGTTGAAACGATACACGGTTTCCGGTGCGCCTCATTTTGTATTTACCTATTTGAGAAAGGAAAACCCTTCAGCACTTGGGGCCTTGATGGGGCAGATCGTCGATATGCTCTCAAGGTGAAACTCCGGAGGGTTCGCCGGGCTCTTTGAACCCGGATCTTTACATGGGCGTATGAACCGGCGTGTTGACGGTAATGGCTTTTTAACACAGATACACTGAACGGAGGATTTAATAATGACCGACTATCCATTTAAAGTTGTCGATGTGTTTACCGATAAACCGTTATTCGGGAATCCGGTGGCTGTGGTATTTAATGCCGACGATATTTCAGATGAAAACATGCAGCGTATTGCCGGGTGGACCAACCTGTCCGAGACGACCTTTATCTGTGCATCCACCCGGGCGGATTATCGGCTGCGGATTTTTACACCCGGAAGAGAGCTTCCGTTTGCCGGGCACCCGACCATCGGCTCTGCCCATGCAGCTCTGGAGACCGATGTTGTTTCAAAGGAAAAGCGTTCATTTACCCAGGATTGTCTGTCCGGGCTCATTCCGATTCAAACGGATCCGGCCGGTGTGATAAAAGCCCGGGTTCCAAAGCCCCGCCTGATCCCAACCGATGTGACCGGGGAGATGATCCGCCCCATCATGGGCGCCAGAACCTGGCTGGATCCCATGCTGATCGATGTGGGGCCACACTGGCTGGTGACCCGGCTAAAGGATTTTGATGCGTTATATGAGTTGGATGTGGACGCTCCCAAATTGGTCGATCTGTCCAGGGAGATTGATGCCGCCGGGATGACGGTCTATGCCGTGGATAAAAGAAACACCGTTCACGTGCGTGCTTTTGCGCCCGGTGACGGTGTTTTCGAGGATCCGGTCTGCGGCAGCGGGAATGCCGCTGTGGCTGCCCATGTGAATGCGACCCGACTCTATGAGCAGGTCGGAAAGGCATATACCGCACGCCAGGGCGCTGCTCTCGGAAGAGACGGCCATATCCAGGTTGCAATCGAAGGGGATGAGGTTTTTATCGGCGGACACAGCACTACTGTGGTCGATGGGAAGATTTCTCTTTGAGATGATAAAGGGTTCTTATCCAAACACTTTTACCGAAAAGGAGTCTTGCAATGGCTGAAGAAAAATTTTCATGGCTGGAAATTATTTTAAAAGAGGGGGTTAGAGCCGCTACCTGGGGAATCGTGCTCCTGGTAATCATGGTAGGCTTTCTGTCGTTCGTAAAGCAGGATATTCGGGAGGCGATCGATTTTGGTGCAAAACGAACGGTTTTGGAGGCCATGCGGTACGCAACGGACCCGTTTCTGATCGGTAAAGGAAAGCAGTTGATAAAAGAGGGGGTCGAATATTCCATAGACAGAACCGGTGATAAACTCAGACAGGTCCTTGTCGAGACCCTGCAGTCGGCTCAAGTGGAAAGTGCCGGGGTAAAGAAAACGGAATAGACCCAACTGAACGCATTCAGCCCCAAAGAAGTGCCTGAAACTGAAAATGCCTAAAATGCCTAAAGTTAAAGAGCTCCTGATCGCCGGTGATATTTCTTCGGATCCAGGGGTTCTTGAAAAATTCAGCAGGGATGCCAGTTCCTATCGGATACTGCCGAAACTGCTGGCTGAACCCAAACAAGAGGAGGATGTCCCGAAGATAATTCAATTTGCGCGGAATCAAGGTCTCAGCCTGGTGTGCCGCGGCGGTGGCAGCGGGCTCAGTGGGGCCGGTGTGGGAGACGGAATCATTCTCAATTTTAAGAAGTATTTTAACCGCGTGATGGCTGTGGGAGAGGAGACCGTTGTGCAGCCGGGAACCATCCTGGATGCATTTATCAGGCAGATGTCCGAGCAGAACCTCATGCTGCCGTCCGTACCCTCAAGCAGCGCCCTGTGCACCCTCGGTGGAAATGTCGGTACCCGGTCCACGGGTCCCAGAACGGCACGCTACGGTACCATCGACACGTTTGTATCTTCCCTGCGATTTGTAACCGCCCGGGGCGAAATCGTCGATACCCGGGATCGATTGCCTGCCTATCTGGCAGAGGGGATCCGGGACATCCGTAATCGGTTTATGGCCGATGCTGAAAGCCGTGACGCCGTGGAAAAGAGACCCTATATTGCCGGTGGATACAATCTGAAGGCACTGTCGGACTATTCCGATGAAAAAGACGTGGTCACCCATCTTCTGGTCGGCAGTATCGGGACCCTTGGGATCATAACCGAAATTCGACTGCGTCTGATCCCGCGCCGGCCGTCTTTGGGGACGTTTCTTGCGTACTTTAGAGATTTTGACGAATTTGCTGAAACTGCAAATCGCCTCAAAGCCTTGGATCCGGCTGCCCTCGAGTTTGCGGATGCAAACTGTTCCCGGCAGGTAGACGGGCATCTGTTGAACCTCTCGGACCCGTCCATGGTTCAAACGATGATGGTGGAGTTTGATGAATCGATTGAGCAGGCAAGCCAGGGAAGAGCCATCCTCGAAAGCTGCAACATATCCGGCATCAAAGAGATAACCACCGGAAGCCATGATGAAACGGCATTATGGGAGGATCGCCGCCGCATACTGCCGTCGCTCTGGAAATATGCCCAAAAGCGACGGTGGGTCCTGCCTTCAATAATCGACGACATTGCCATCGACTTGAGAAATTTCAGGCCGGTGGTCAACGATCTTCATGAGCTGATGAGAGACCTTGGGCATGAAATGGCGATTTTCGGTCACCTCGGCTTCGGGAGCATCCATGCCCGGCCTTTTTTCGATCCTGAAAAAAAAGGGCTTGTTGACCAGATACTGCGGGTCTCCAGGGAATCCTTTAAAGTGTTGCAGCGATATAACGGGACACTGGTGGGGGAGCACAATTCGGGACGCTCCCGATCGGTCTACCTTGAAAAAGATCTGGGGCCTGCATACAAGTATCTGAGAGATATTAAAAGACTTTTCGATGCCGATGATATATTAAACCCCGGAACGATCCTCGATACAGCGCCGATTTATGTGAATATGGACCTGAGTGATTTGTAAAATATCTTCAGCAGGAGGGTGGGTACGCATTGAAATGAGAGTGACACGGAATCGATGGACAAGGGGGACCGGAGCGGATGGGCAGGCTTAAAGGCATCGTTGTCGGGTTGCTTATGGGTATCTGTCTGCTCGGGGGGCTGTTTGCGGCCGCAGCCTATTATTCCCCACGGTTTGTCAACAGTCCGGTGCTGAAACGCAAAATCCAGGACGGCTTTCTGGAGAAACTGAACCTCCATGTCGACTATCGTCAGGTCGATATTTCCCTGTTTCCGCAACCCCGCCTGGTGATCCACCAGGGGGTGGCGTCGATGCGGCAGCAGAGCGTGGCCAAATTCTTAACCGCATCTATATTTCCCAAAATATATCCGCTGTTGAAAGGGCGATTCGAGTTTTCAAAGATCGATATCGATTCTCCTGAAATCAAAATCATCCTCTCTGAAAAAAAAGATGTCAAAACCCTGTCGCCCACCGAAGCGATTGTGGACGCCTGGAAAGAATTGTCACCGGTGATGGCCTTTCTTGCGAAATCAGAAAATGACAACCTCTCCCTTGGCTTTAAAAACGCCCGGATGGATCTTTATAGAAAAGACCGGGTGCTTATTTCGTTATGGGATCTCGATTGGAGACTGGATGTTCCCGGAGATAAACTCAATTACCGTTTCAGCTGCCGCTCCAATTTCTGGGAAGACCTTTTCCATGAAGGTTTTATCGACCGGAATAAAAGGGTGGCAGACGGCGAAATACGGGTCAAAAAGCTGCGGATCCAACCATTGCAGCGGCTATATTTTCCGACGGCACCCCTAAAATTCGGTGATTCTTCCATCGATTTAAATCTTACCTTTGCAACCGATGGCCGCGAGATGCTCAACGCGGACTTAAAGACTTCCTTTTCAGCTTTGTCTTTTACACGGGGAAGTGACAGCATCGCCATGAAGGGCGATCATTTTGACACCCGATTTTCCATTGACGGCTCGAAAATCGAGATATCCGTCGCCTCACTGAATCTGGATTCTCCAAAGATAAACCTGGCTGGAAAATTTTTTCTGGATCATGCCGCATCCGATGTCCGGTTGGAGCTGCGAGGAAAGGGTGCGGATGTCGCATCGGTCCGCAAGGTAATTCTTTTTATTGCCCAAGACGAAAAAGACATAAAAAATACATTCGATATCATACGCGCGGGCCGTGTAAACGAGATTTTGATTACCTCCCGGGCAAAAATGATTCAGGAGCTGGGCCTGCTTGAAAATATCGTCATCAGGGGCGATCTGATCGATGGAAATATCTTTGTTCCGGGACCTGAACTCGACTTGACCGCGGTTAAGGGAGAAACGGTCATTTCCAAGGGGATACTGGAGGGGCAGAATCTTTCCGCCCGCCTGGGAAATTCACGCGGACATAAGGGGAAATTGAAGATTGATCTTATAGACGATAACGGGCCCTTTCTTCTAGATATCATGGTGGATGCGGATATCTCCCAGTTGCCGCCCGTTCTGATGCGGGTGGTCGACGATGCGTCTTTTCAAAAAGAGCTGAAGCGTATTGAGCGAGTCAAGGGCCGGGCCTTGGGGCGTCTTGTGCTGGGCGAAAAGATGTCCGACATCCGGCCGTTTATAGATGTGTCAAGATTTAACATAACAGCCGATTATCAACGGGTGCCGTATACTTTATCCGTAAACGGTGGACGGTTCCTGCTTAAAGATACCCGCATCGATGTGGCAGGGGTGGATGTCTCGTCAAAGGCGGGAACCGTTTCAGACGTTAACGGAAGTGTCGACTGGGGCAGCGCCTCTGCCGTCGATGTAAGGGCAGGTGAATCAAGCCTGGATCTCTCGGTGCTCTACCCATGGCTCAAGTCCATGAGCGTCTTTAAACAACGCCTCGCACCCTGTTCATCGATAAAAGGCGGTGTTCGATTAACCGCGGCTGAACTGAATGGAGATCTCTTTGAGCCTGAAAAATGGGACTTCCGGTTGACCGGAAGTGTTGAAGGCCTGATTGCCGATGTAAGGCCTGTGGGTGATAAGGTTTTTATCGAGCGGGGAGATTTTACAGCGGATCGTAAGACCGTATTGTTTTCAGAGACAAAAATGCGGCTTATGGATGCATCGCTCCATCTTTCCGGTGAGATCAGAGACTATGTCGACAGGGATCATACCCGGTCCATCGATCTTGCCGGAGTTCTCGGTGCCAGAGCCTTAAAGTGGGTTTCGGCTCTGGTAAAATTGCCGCCTGAAATCACCATTCAACCGCCCCTATGGATCTCATCCGCCCACCTGGCGACTGAAAAGGGAGGGCGCCTATCCTTTTCGGGCAAGCTGGCAGTCCAGAAAGGTCCCAGCGTCGATATCGATGTTACAAAAAGCCCAGCGGGGCTGGCCATAAAACATATGCGTATAAAGGACGATGTCTCGGATGCGACGTTAAAGCTTTCGCTTGGAAACAGGGCCTGGGATGCATCCTTTGAGGGCCTGATCGAAAAGCCGACACTGGATGCATTTCTTAAGGAAAACAAAGTGGTTACGGGGTGGGTGGCAGGAGATATTCAAATCCTGATCCGCCCGGACAACCTGATAAAATCGACAGCCGTGGGAACCCTGCGCGGGGAGGGGTTTCTGGTATTTCTTCCCACCACCACCATTCAGGTCAACCGGATCACCCTGGAGGCTACCGGTAACCGCCTAAAGATCGATGCCGGTCAGATACTCTGGATTGACGAGAAAATTGATATCAGCGGGGATATGACGGTTCTGGATAGATCCGTAAAGATCGATTTCGATGTGTCCGCAGATGAATTTGATTGGAATAAATACGGCAACCTCATCACCGGTCGCAAATCCACCGGTCCCAAGTCGCGTTTGCCGGGAAATGCCGATCCGAAAAAAAAGGCCCTGCCCCTTGGGGGGGTGATCCGTTTTAAAACCCGGCATTTTCGATACGGCAACTATACCTGGCGGCCCTTTACGGCGGATCTGTCCATAAAGCCGGATTATTTGATGATCGATGTGCATGAAGCGAATCTTTGCGGTATCTCCATGCCGGGTATGGTATCCATCTATCCTGATAAACTGGATCTCACCATCGCCACCGTTGCAAAGGGCGAATCCCTTGATGATACGATCTACTGCCTCAATAAGCAGGAGTATGCCGTTGAAGGCCGTTATTTCCTGGACGGATATGCATCGATGAAAGGAGAACCGGATTCCGGGATCTTGCCGGGTTTGAAAGGGGAGTGGCAGTTTACGGTAAAACACGGCCATATCAACCGTCTGACCATATTGGCCAGGATATTCGAATTGATGAACGTGGCCAATATTTTCATGCTGAAACTCCCGGATCTTCAGACCGAAGGCTTCGACTATAAACAGATAGACATCAACTGGCGACTGGAAGACGGCAAGGTCTATATCGATGCCGGTCATTTGGACAGTGCAGCCATGGAGATCGCCTTTAGGGGGACTCTGGATCTAATCAACGAACAGGTCGATGCCCTGGTAATCGTTGCACCGCTTCAGACAATGAATCTGATCATTAAGAATATCCCGATACTCCGGAACATACTTTCCGGAAAATTTATATCGATCCCTTTCAGGGTTCAGGGGGATATCCATGACCCCTCGGTCATCGCGATGAACCCGAAGGATGTGGGGTCCGAGATGCTGGGCGTGATGAAACGTACGGTTAAGGTCCCGATGCAGATGATCCAGCCCCTAACGGATCTGAAGAAACCTAAGAAAGAAGAACAGACACCGGCCGAGCCGGCACCGGCGAAATGAGAAGATTTGCCCATAGGACGAACTTGAGGCTTATGGGATCGGAGTGGGGACCTTTCCCGTCAAATCAGGCGCTGGGATCGCTGAGTTTGTATTGAACAGTGAATCACGCTAAAGACGTGATCTAAAGACAATTAAACGTTCGATGTTCATTGAGTACGTGTAAATCTTCAATCGCAGAAGGATTATTTCTGAACACGAAAGCCAAATGCGTTTGCCCTGTGTGAAAGGGCTGCTTGAGGGTGTTTGAGGGTCGACAAAACCATTTTTTGTGATTACAATAGTGTTCGGTTTGCAGAAATCCAATCCCTGTGTGCCGTCTGATAGTTGGAGAAAACCAGATCCTGATTTTAATAGGTAAGGAGGAACCTCTATGTTTTTATCGCTCATTGAAAAACGACGAAGCATCCGGAAATACCAGGACAGACCGGTTGAACCTGAAAAAATTGAACAGCTGGTCGAGGCGGCGCTCAGATCTCCCGCATCAAGAGGGTCGAATCCCTGGTCGTTTGTGGTTGTTACGGATAAAGAATGTATTGAGAAGCTTTCCCGATCCAAGGAACATGGGTCTTCATTTTTAAAAAACGCACCGCTCTGTGTGGTTGTCTGCGCAGATCCGGAAAAATCGGATGTTTGGGTCGAAGATACATCCATCGCCTCCACTTTCATTCATCTGGCAGCGACATCTCTAGGGCTCGGCAGTTGTTGGATTCAGATGCGAGAACGCCCCCATGACAGCGCCACGCCGGCGGAGGAATACATACAGAAAACAGTAAACATCCCGTCAAACCTTAAGGTTGAATCCATTGTTGCCGTTGGATACCCTGACGAGGAGAAGCCCGGGCACCCGAAAGATTCACTGTTGTATGATCGCGTGTCATACAACACTTACGGCAAGTAGAATCCGTAGGCGGCTGCGGACGTTTAAGAGCCGTGAAACAGTTTTCTCTGTTTTGTTAAAAGAAATAAGCGGTATCCGGCATGGTCACACCCGTAAGGATCATCGTTACGATTTGCCTGATTGTCGTTCTGTGTGCCTGCCCCGCCGGCAATATCGACACCCACCCTTATCGGGTGGGTGTATTGGAAAATGGCTCCCTTGATGAAGCCAGCGGTCTGGCCGCGTCGCGGATACATCCCGATATCCTTTGGGCGCTCAACGACAGCGGATCGGAACCGGTTCTTTATGCCATAACCACAACCGGCGCCGATTCCGGGCGAATTGCGATCACAGGTGCGGACAACCGGGACTGGGAGGACCTGGCCGCCTTTACGTACCGGCGGAAATCCTACCTTGCCATCGGAGATGTGGGAGACAATACCGCACGCCGGGATGACTGCACCATCTATGTGATAGAGGAACCTGCAGTCTACGGAAAACAGGCACGCAACAGGTTGAAGGTGAAACCGGCCTGGCAGATAGCGTTTCGGTATGAGGACGGCCCTCGGGATTGTGAAGCCATTGCCGTCGATACAACCGGTCAACGTATCCTTTTGCTGAGTAAATGGGCCGTTCCTCCGGTTCTTTACACCCTTCCGCTGTTTCCCCGAAAAGACCGGAACGATGACATTGCCCGGAGACTTAAGGCAATATCGAATATTAAAAATACGGCCCCCGGTGCTGATCATTGGGCCGATTTGCTAAAACAATACCTCTATCGACAAAAACCGACCGGAATGGATATTTCTCCGGACAACAGGCTCCTGGCGATTTTGACCTATGGGTATATATTTCTCTACCGGCGTCCGGCTGGGCATAATTGGGATACCGCTTTAAATCGTCCGCCAGAAACACTATCCCTGCCACCCCTTGAACAGGCCGAATCGATCTGTTTCGGGCATACGGGCCGGAACCTTTTTGTGACGTCGGAAAGACGTCCGGCGCCGTTGCTTAATATTGATTTGGAATCTTTTTAAACAGAAAGGAGAGTAGACATGGGATTACAGGAAAAACTCAACGCACTCAGGGAAAAGTTTGAAGCCTCGGCACCAAAGGATGCCTTGGAGATCATGCATCGTGCCACAGAGGACCTGAAAAAATCCGACATCCTCAAAAACGCGCTGAAGGTGGGTGACACCTTGCCTGATTTTTCACTGACGAATTCGGAAGGACAGGTGGTGCGGCCCTATGATATTTTGTCCGGAGGCCCTTTGGTTTTGACTTTCTACCGGGGAAAATGGTGACCTTATTGCAATTTGGAGCTGGAAGCGCTTCAACAATCCATTGATCAATTTAGAAACATGGGTGCCGATCTGCTGGCGGTTTCACCCCAGGCTGAAGTTTACAGTCAGGAGTTGATTCAGGAAAAAAAATTCAGCTTTGCATTGCTCAGCGATCCGGGAAACCAGGTTGCCAAAAAATTCGGACTTGTCTATAACCTTCCACAGGATTTGAAAGAAATCTATCAAAAATTCGGCATCGATCTTGAAAAGTATAACGGTGACGACTCGTGGACATTGCCGGTACCGGCTCGCTATATTATTGATACAACGGGTGGCATTCGATACCGGGAAAGCGATGCGGACTACACGATTCGCCCCGAACCCGAAGATACGATCCAGGCCTTAAGGGCCTTATAAGCCGCCTACAGGGGCTACCCCCGGCGCTTGAACCGATTGCGTGCATCGATCCGAAAAGGAGTGCCATGCTTACGGAAACCGAGAAACTGAACGCACTCACCAACCTCGGTATTGAGCTGAGCCAAGTACACGATCTTGATATCCTAATGGAGCGGATTCTTACCGAAGCACGCCGGTTCGTAAGTGCGGACGCAGGTTCTATTTATATCCTGGAAAACCGATTTTTACATTTCAGCTATACACAAAACGACACCCTCCGAAAAAGACTGAAACCGGGTGAAAAGTTGATCTACACCACCTTCAAGATCCCCATCAACAAGGAGAGTATCGCCGGATATGTCGCCGAAACCGGAAGATCGCTGAATCTGCCGGACGTCTATGGCATCGATGCCGAAAAACCATACAAATTCAGTTCTCATATTGATGAAATTTCCCGGTATAAGACCCGCTCGGTTTTGACCATTCCGCTGAAAACGGTCAAAAAAGAAATGCTGGGGGTGCTTCAGGTCATCAACGCCCAAGAGGGCTCGGGTGAAATCATTCCCTTTTCCGAAGATGACGAAAAGATGATGCTGCATTTTGCCAGTATCGCGGCCGTCGCACTGGAGCGGGCGCGGATGACCCGGGCAATTCTCCTCCGGATGATCCGGATGGCGGAAATGAGAGACCCCAAAGAGACCGGAGGCCATGTTAATCGTGTGGCCGGCTATGCGGTGGAGATCTATGAGCATTGGGCCCGGCGGCATCAATACCCAGCTAAGGAGATCGATAGCAATCGGGACATTCTACGAATGGCCGCCATGCTGCACGACGTCGGTAAAGTGGCCATCTCCGATATGATTTTAAAAAAACCGGCCCGGTTCAATGATGAAGAATTCCAGGCCATGAAACAGCATACGGTCCTTGGGGCAAGACTTTTCAGCAATCGCCAATCGGATTTTGATGATGCGGCAGCAGAAGTCGCGCTGAATCATCATGAGCGATGGGACGGCAGGGGATATCCCGGACATGTCGATATTGACACCGGGCAGCCGCTTCCGGACTACGATCTCTCTGACGGAATGGCCCGGGGCAAAAAAGAGTCTGAAATACCGATATTCGGAAGAATCGTTGCCCTTGCCGATGTTTATGATGCCCTTTCATCACTCAGGGTATACAAGGAGGCGTGGGATGAGGAGAAGGTGATGGATAGCATTCGTAAAGACTCCGGTTCACATTTTGATCCGGAACTGGTGGATATCCTTTTTAATAACATGGATATCATTAGATCCATTCAACAACGGTATGAGAATGATGTTCAGGTGTAGTTATTACCTGAATTTTGCACGCAAATGACTCTAGCGGAGCCTGCCCGCAAATTTTACAAATTCTGATTGCAACAACCGGGGTCGCTTTTTTGCCGCTATCGATATCGGCGAAAAGAGAAACGAGAA
>Ga0233430_1000626_pt1 | contig 61851 bp, 56 predicted proteins | sample SI_118_April2016_2_FD_179883 | JGI IMG/M metagenome (GOLD analysis project Ga0233430, IMG submission 179883) | Seawater microbial communities from Saanich Inlet, British Columbia, Canada - SI_118_April2016_150_MG | ecosystem: Environmental > Aquatic > Marine > Inlet | place: Canada: British... | reverse complement strand
ATTTATTTGTAGCTGAAATAGTTTGGAATTTTAATCATCGAAATATGCAAATATATGATAGAGAAAAAGAATTGTTTAAGTTGATCCAAAAAACAACTTTTGGTGGCTGAATTTAGGTATTACCCTTCTATAAAAAAACCGGACTATGTTTAGTCCGGCAAAATGACTAGAAGCAGTCTATGCAATCATTTCCCTCTATTGAATAATCAAATTGGTATCTTCCCCCACAATACAGATTGCTCCCAACCTGTCCTACCGCCACAAGAAATTGTCCCCTAGCAAAAGTATCGTTTTGTTCACCAATTTGTATGCGTAGAAAAGACCATTCATCTCGGAATATAGGAATACAACAACCATAGTCAGTCCAGCCGTCGCCATACGAAAAATCATCACGTGAACACCAAGTACCTTCCCGACAAAAGAAAGATTGCTCACTCGAGTACGACATGTTTCTCCAATGAACACAAACTTGCATTCGATCAAAAAGAGTTTCCTGTCCTATATCCTGAAAATTCAAGTTTAGATAAACCGGGAAATTAACAGATTGTTCCAGAATGAAATAATCTTCATCTCCTACCGGAATCATTCTCCCTCGAATTGATCCTGAGCTACTACTGATAACTTCTCCGCAACTTGGGTAATCATTCGTAGAACAAGCCTTTAACTCACCCTCATCATGATTATAAGAACATTGTTCTGTTTGCTCCTCACATTCGCCCTGGGAATTGCAAAATTCATAATCAAAATCGCATCCACAATCTTGAACACAAAAATCACAATCCTCACCAAGAGACGGTTCGCAAGTTCCATTTCCACAATGCTCTTCTTCTTCCCCACACCAAGCTACTCCAGATTCTTCATGACAAACTGTATCAGTATAGTCGCAATCTTCCTCCCTACTTCTATTTCCACAAGAATCAACCCCATATACTCTATTGTGATCACATTCTTGATGATCATCTCCCTGACAACATTTTGTCATATTTTCATCATCTCTATCGGTCCTACACCTCCAATTATCACCTCTTTCATGACAATTTTCAATTCCATAATATATATGATGACCGCAAGAATCCTGCCAATACCTAATTCCACCACTGCAAACTTGTTTCACATCCAAATAACAACATTCTCTTGTTTCTTCAACACAACTTTTATCCCCACAATACTCCTGCACAATGTCCTGTTGACAATTATTCAGACAATGAATGTTATTATCTTCACAAAACGATACACTCTGACAAAAATTTTCACATATCGGACCATCTTTACACTTCGCCTTCCCATTTTCATCTATCTCACATACCTGATTTTCTCCACATGGCACTATTTCAAAATTATCACAAGAATCATACCTAACAATCGTATTACCATTTTGGCAATGGCTATAACTATTAGGTTCACATTGTTTAACGCACTCGGCATAATTACCGTTCATCTTACACTGATGATTTTCAATACAGTCAACTGGGGGATCAGTTTTATCGCAAGAATTATACCATACGATTGTATTTTCATCTTGACATCTGCTATAAACATGTGGGAAACAACACTGAGGTCCTCCTTCATTGTCCGAATACATAAAACATAATTCATTTGGTTCACATCCACAATCACTCGAACAATTCCAACAATCTTCCCCATTCTCACAGCTTCCATTAGGACAAGTGATCGGAATCGGTTCGCAAGTCCTTCGTGCGGAACAATACGTATCCCCACCACACCCACAATCTTCCGGACAATTCAAACAATTCTCCTGTACATAATATCCGTTTCTATCACAAACATGCCGACTATCTCCGCAAGTTGCTATTTTACAACTACGCCCCTCACAAGAATACCCAAGCGCACACCCACAATCACTACAACAACTTTCAGAATTTTGTTCGATAGAGTGACATTTATTATCACCACATTGCACAACACAAGTATTACTCACACAACTTGTATTTTCATCAAATAGACGACAAGCGCAATCAATCGGACAACTGCTGCACCCTTCGCCAATCGCTCGCTCACACAAACCGTTACCACAAGGATTATTTTGATTTATCTTCAATATACAATCGTAATAATCCATAGACTGAATGACTTGAATTAAAAACTCCAACTTTTGTATCACAAACCTTGCTCGATGTTCTGTCAATTCAAATCCATCAATATTAAAATGATTTTCATATGAATTGAAAATCAACATATTCAATAGATTTTTCACAAGAACATCAAGAATATCAAGAATAGACGATTCCTCCTGCAATGCTGGAAAAAAACGAATGTAATCTTTACTTATTTTATAATACATCAACCAAGTCATATGAAGTGCAATAAACTTGGCTGTATATTCATCCAAATTACTATTATTACAAACCGATTGATCAACTCTCTCCAAATCAGAAAAATTCATCAACATTGTTGCCAGCATTACTGAATCTATTGTTTCTTTCTTATATTCAACACAATTAACATATATCGTTTCAACGGTTGTTACCAAAACATCAATCGCTACCGCCAAAATGAACACTCGCATTCCACTGACTTTTACCAATTTTTTAACAAACGGCGTAATCATTAACCCTGCTGTATCAAAAGCTGTACTCATCACTTCACTGTCCAACTGTTCACTCTCATACACGATTTTCAAAGCTTCAATATATTTATTAATTCCATTCGCCTGATCCAATTTATCAATTTGATCCATTACCTCATCGTAAGCTGTTCTAAATTCACCATCCGCTATATTCACGCCCACATAACTATCAAAAACTTTCAATCTGTATTTTACCAACTCAATATCAATAGCAGACAAAGCGCTAGCCAAAATATGAGTCGATTGAACCATCGTACCAACATTCACTGCGACAGATAAGCCTCGTAGCAATTTTTCATGACTCTGCGAAAAATCATCTACGATTTCTGCCAATTTCGTACGTCGCAAATAATACGCAATCGAATCATGTTCCATTAATTCATCTATAACTTCAATCACATTTCGAGTGTTTTCTGACAAACTATGCTGTCTTTCAATCTCTTCTTTCAATTCCCTTACTTCTCCCATTTCCTGCATTTTTTCTGATAAATTATCAATTCCTTCACTTTGTAAAATATGATCATCTGAAATCAAAACTGTTTGCAATGCAATTTCATACAAAATCCTTTTATAACTTGCCAATCTTTCTGCTGGTGCAAACATATCACGATCAAGCCAATCATTACGACACTCACTCAATTTATTCAAAAATGATGTAACTGGGTTCAAGTCCACTAATAAATCGATCACCGCATCTATCTGACTCCTTGAAGCATTGAAAAAACCCTTTTGATCAACCATAGCATATAAATCATATTCATATCTCTCCGGAAAAAAAGCTGAATTTTCATTCAATGGGAAAAGATCTTTCTTTTCATACAAAACTGAATAATTTGAAATAGAAAATTCATACATAGGCACATCTCTTACTTCCAAACATACTCTATAATATGATTCTCTGTTTTCATCAGGTTCTCCGTTTTCTCGAATGTATAAAGCGTCAACTGCGTCATTTACCACTGATTCACCAGGATGATATTGAACATGATTACACTCCTGCACAAAATGAGTGGCATAGTATTGAGGCAATTCAATCTCAATTCTATCAATTTGTCCGTCTTCTTTGTTTTCCGCCATCGATTCCGGTACATCAATATTCACTCGAATAAAATAACTTTCATCCGAACTTTCATCTTTCCCAATCCCCTTCATTTCCGGCACAAGCGCTTTTCTCTCCACCTTCACATGAACCCCAAAATAACCTTCAGGGACAGAAACTTCATTTAAATACAAATTATACGCTTGCGACTTAGCAATAAAACTCTCGGGGAAATACAGTTTACCTGATCCGTTCTGCCCGACAAATACAATCACCCCATTCCATCTCAACGAATGTACCGGATAAAAAATCAATTGAGAAACTCTGCCATCAATAACCAGATTGATTGGTTCTTTTTGATTGTTTTGATTATTTTCATAATCAGCAGCAATCTGACTCTGACAAGCGAAAACACCCGATAAAAGACAAAAACAAATCACCAACATCAGATTCTTTTTCATGACAACTCTCCTTTCTTTTGAGAGAATTCAATTCCATTGTCAAAGACCTTCTACTTTCCTTATATAACGAAATTTACATCAAGTCAATAGAAAAACACCCTTACATTTGATTTTTTGCTAAATTTATGCTAAAATAATAAAAATTAACTAAATATCTATGAAATTCAAAATAACAACTCAAACAGAAAAGCTACGGCTAGATAAATATTTAACCGAACAACTCGACAAATCAAGAAGCCAAATCAAAAAAGACATCGAAGCTGGCCTTGTTTTGGTCAACAAAAAACCAGCCAAAGTACACCAATTCCTCAACAAAGATGACATAATAAAACTAACCGAGGATTCACATCCTCGGGGTCAAAGAGTACCCGCGAATACGCATTCGCGGAACACGCATCCTCGGCCCATATCCCGCCTTAAATCTTTATTCACAAAAAAAGAGAAATTACCTGAAATAAAAGTCGTCGAAAAAACAAAAGACTACTTCATCATCGAAAAACCAGCCGGATTACTCGTACATCCAACTCTTAAGAATGAACAAAATACATTAATCAATATTTTAATAAAAAAATTCCCCGAACTTGCCAAAATCGGAGATAGCGTAGCGATAGAAAGAGAAGACCAAATTTTCCGACCTAGTATTGTTCACCGACTAGACAAAGATGTTTCAGGATTAATGATAATCCCAAGAACTCAAGATTCTTTCGACTACTTCAAATCACAGTTCAAACTCAGAAAAATCAACAAACGATATATCGCACTTGTCCATGGCGTTGTTGATCATGACGAAGAAATAATTGACTTCGAAATCAGCCGAGGCACAAACTCAGGCCGAATGGCAGCCCACCCCGAGGGCTCAGGCAAAGGCAAGCCAAGCGCCACTCAATACAAAATCATAAAACGATTTCTAAAATATACTCTTGTTGAAGCTCGCCCATTAACTGGCCGAACAAACCAAATTCGAGTCCACTTCTTCGCCTACGGCCACCCAATCGTTGGCGACAACCTATACAAATCAAGCATCAAAAGTCAAAAATCAAACATTAACCTCGATCGTGTCTTCTTACACGCTCAATATCTAAGTTTTACAGATATTAACGGCGAAGAAAAATCATACGAATCACCACTTCCAGAAAACTTAGACTCTCTATTAGCAAAAATAAAATAATTATGGACAAAATAAATCTTGCTCAACCAAAAAACAAAGAAATAAAAATCGAAAACCGATTCGACCGATATTTTGATACCGAGCCAGAGCTAAAATTCATTTCCAAACTAAGAGATGAACTTCCAGAACTAAAACTCTATCTTGTCGGCGGAATAGTTCGCGATACACTCGTAAAACACCCGCTTCCAGGAACAGAAAAAGGCAAAATAAAATCCAAAGACTTCGACTTCGTAGCCTGCGGAACTGAAATAGATAAACTAATTAAAACACTAAAAAAATTCGGACATGTTGACCTCGTCGGTAAAAACTTTGGAGTACTAAAAGTCTATCCTTTTGACATAGAAGTTGATGAACCAATTGATATCGCATTACCACGAACAGAAATTGCTGGCGGATCAGGTAGTTACAAAGATGTCGAAACTCAATCTGACCCAAATCTACCAGTTGAAGAAGATTTATCCCGGCGCGATCTAACAATCAACGCAATTGCCTACGACATAAACAATCAAGAAATTATTGATCCATTCAATGGACAAAAGGACCTTGAAAAAGGAATCATTCGAGCTGTTGGAAATCCAGAAGAAAGATTTGGAGAAGACTATTCCCGAATGCTTAGAGCACTCAGATTTTCATGTCGCTTTGATTTTGAAATTGACAAAAAGACCTGGCAAGCCCTAGTTAAATTAATGCCTCACATCAACGACCTAAATCCAGAAACAGAAGGAATGACTGTTATTGAATTTTTAGAACAAGAACTACTTAACGCAAAAACAAGAAAAGACAAACAAATATTACAAAAGAAAATCAAAGCACAACAAAAAAAAGATCCTGACGAAATAAAAATCGACCGATTAGTTCCATTTGAAACAATTCGCGTTGAATTATTTAAAATGTTTTCAGCTGACCCAACTAAAGCGATAAAAACACTCGACAAGTCAGAAGCATTAAAAGAAATACTACCCGAGATAGAAAACATGAAAGGTTGCGAGCAACCACCTCAATTTCACAGCGAAGGAGATGTTTTCAAGCACACAAAAATGATGCTAGAAAAACTAACCTCACCAGAATTCAACAAACAGTTCCCAAATGCAAACATAACCCCAGAATTTATTATGGGTGTTCTTTTTCACGACATCGGGAAACCAACTACTCAAACCCTTGACGGCGATAGAATCAGATTCAACGGACACGACAAAGAAGGCACTGAGATTGCTAGCCATATAGCTTCCAGATTAAAATTCACAACCAAACAAAAAGAAAAAATCAATTTCATGATAAGAAACCACATGTTCCTCATGTCCTCCCCTGATATTTTCAAAATATCAAACAACAAAGTTGCAAAACGTTTCATTGACTCACCTCATAGCCAAGACCTCCTAATGCTTTTCTATCTTGACGCAAATAGTTCAGTCCATCCAGACGGTTCCGTCCCAATGAAAAACTTCAATGACACACTAGAAAAAATAGAACAAATCAAAACCATCCGAGCAAACCAACCCAAAAACACAAATGACATCATAAACGGCAAAGAAATCATAAAAATTCTAGCTATTAAAGGCGGAGCACTAATCGGCCTAATCAAAAACGTTATTGCCGAACTTAGCGACGCCGGAAAAATCAACTCAAATGAAGATGCCGTCACCTTTCTCCAAGAAAATAAAACACTACTCCTAAAATATTCGGAAATCAATCCCAAAGATGACAAAAACTTATTACTAGAAGAAATTCTACAAAATATAAAAATTTAAAATCATAAAAATACAACCTCAGTTTTTCTTTACAAAAAAGTATTAATTCATTACACTAAGACTACATTGAATTATCCCCCCATAGCATAGTCTCACCTGACTTCAAGTATGCTTTTTTCACCTTCCATATCCTCAAATTCATAAGGAAGCTGAACCTCGAAATAGGTGAACATGCTATAATCCCTACAAACGACACAGCATTCAGCCCTCCCCAACAGCCCTTGGATCTATATCCAAGGGTCTTGTCTTTTAAATGCTTTAATGTTAAGTTGAACACATCACCACAAGCGTTTCTCAGCTAACGTCCCGTGTAAGTGCTCAAGTATCCGCCCTCAATCCCACCCAGTTAGCAACACGCTTTGAGAATCAATCTAGATGTACCCTTCTTAATCCCCCTGGACCACAATCCAGGGGGCCCTTCATTTTAAACACCCCTATTGACAAAATATTAATTTATTGCTATAATTTACTATCAGTTTTTTTCACCCACCACGCTCCATTGAAAGGAGACAAACCATGCAACAATTCTGGCACGAACTTCCCAAGTACATTAAACTAGCTATTCCTATTATCGGAGTCATCTCCCTATTCGCTACATTTATTTATCAGGGTTATCGATCTGAAAAAAAAGCCTACAACAATGGAATTGATCCCGTCAGCGGACAACCATGGCGTCATGCCTGGACAGATTCTCAAGGACATCGTCGTTACGAGTCACAAGATGGTAAACGTTGGATCAATGTTTGGTTTTCCAAAGTTGACAACAATAGTGGTCATTATGACCCTCAGCTGGGTGTTTATCGTGCAAAAACGCCACTCGGAACATTTTATGAAGTAAAAAAGAGATAATCCCATAAACTCCGACAGACTAACAAGTCTGTCCTTTTTTTTTCTTTCCTGCTAAAATATAAACATATTAAAATATATTATTCACTTGCGACTATTTTCGTAATTTCGCCAGCCTGCAACGCTGTGCGTAGCAATTGCGGGCAGGTAAGTAAAATTTCGTATGTCCAACATATTCATCCTATCCGGCCCCGCTGCCGTCGGCAAAACAACCGTCTCAAAACTTGTCATGGAAAAATTCCCCGACCTACAAAAAACCATGACCTTCACTACCCGCCCCCAGAGAGGTTCCGGCAACGAGGACAAAATCATGAACTATATCTCTCAACCAGAATTCGAGAAAAAAATCAAAGACAACGACTTTATCGAATGGGCCTTCGTCCACGGGAACTATTACGGCACCGATAAAAAACATTTAGAAAGCACACTCAAGAAAGGCAACATAATCATGAACATCGACGTCCAAGGCGGATTACAAATGAAAAAACTATATCTCCAAGAGCCTGAGCCATCCTCAAAAGTAAAACATAAAAATACAAACAAAAGTCGAAGGCCAGAAACAATCCTAATCTTCATCAAACCCGAATCTTTCACCCAACTAAAAAACCGACTCATCAAACGCCAAAAACCATTACCCGAGATTCCGCAATCTCGAAATCAAAAATTACCCGAGATTCCGCAATCTCGGAAAAACAAAGACCTCCAAACCAGACTAAAAAACACAAAAAAAGAACTTAAATTAGGCAAGAAATACGACTACAAAATAAAAAACCGAGAAGGAAAAATCAACCAAACCGTCAATCAAATCGCCCAAATAATCAATAAACACCTATCTATTGACTAAATTAAGCATATAGACTATACTATTGTACATAATACGAAAAAGAGACGATTGAGGCGTTAAGATGGTTTATTCTCATTCTTCCCCCTCTTCCCCCCCTCTAAAATATATGCCAGAAGATAATACAACAAAAGTTACAAAAGAAAAAAAAACTACAGTAAAAGAAGAAAAAATAACCGAGAATGAGGATTCTCGGGAAACAAAACCTGCTGACAAAAAAGAAACACCACTTGATCGAACATTTCCTAATGTAAAACCAGGATGCGTTATCAAAGTTCACCAAGAGATTACAGATATTAATCCAAAAGGTGAAGAAAAGAAAAGAATTCAAATTTTCGAAGGCATCGTAACTGCTCGAAAACATGGTTCTGGAATTAACGCAACAATTACAGTTCGAAAAGAATCAGGTGGAATCGGTGTTGAAAAAATCTATCCACTAAACCTTCCAACTATCAAAAAAATCGAAATTGTCAAAAAATGGCGAGTTCGAAGAGCAAAACTTGGATACCTTCAAGGTAAACACAAACGACTTCGTGAAGTTGAACCAGGTACCAAGAGAACAAGAAAACGATAATTACTTCCATAAAAATAACAGAGGATTCGAATCCTCTGTTATTTTTTATACAAAAAAACCGTCCCAAATTTAGGACGGTCGATCTCAATTTTTACAATTTATTAATGAAGAGTCAGCTGTCGATAAAAGCAAGAAATCCCGTAACCACTCTCCCGATAATACGGATTACATCCGTTTTTCAATTCATCAATTTCATACTCGATCACCTTAAAATTCAAAATGTCTTCCGATTGAAAGTTTGACGTATCCATCCAAATATAGAAAACATTTACTCCTTTTCTCAAAGTATAATTCAATGACACTTCAACATCCTTCCAAATGCAACCATCTTGATCATTATCATACTTGATGCAATAATCAAGCTCCGGATAAACCCGTTCACTCAATTCATCAGACTGCCAAAAAGGCGAATCCGTAATCCAAAAATTAACCCCTTCAATTCCCTGATCAAGCCAAAAATCACGCTGGAAATGGACAGAAATTGTATTCAGGACTTCTCCGCCATCATCGGAAATCATCGTAAACTGTTCCATCATGGTATGCCTAGAAATCACCTGATCGATGGATCCAACAAAAGAAACAAACCGAGGAGGCTTTGCCTCTTGCTCTTGCAACTGTGGATCACCAATGCATTCATTACCATTCACCAGAACCGCACCAGTACTACACACCACCTCCGAACTCTCGAAATACACACTCTCGTTCTGACACGCAGAAAAAGCGACGACCATAAGCAACAGAGTCCAAATGATCAGAGTCTTCATGTTCTTCCTCCCAGTTCGTTGTGGAAATTTGCCAGTGGCAACACGCCATTTCGCAAAACAACTCCACATTATTACACAAAAATACAATCTTGTCAATAGTCTATAGCAAAATTCACCTATTTTACCCAAAAAAAAGAAACCGCCTTCCAGCGATTCCTTCTATCTATATTTAAGTTCTTATCCATGTGGCAAAACTGCGACTCGCTACGATTTACTTCAATTTACTCCGATTCACCTCAATTTACTACATAATCTTCTTAAGATACTCCCCCGTCAAAGACTTCACACTCTTCGCAACCTTCTCAGGCGACCCTTCTGCAATAATATAACCACCCTTCTCACCACCTTCCGGCCCAAGATCAATAATATGATCACAATTCTTAATAACATCAAGATTATGCTCAATAATTAGCACAGAATTACCCTTTTCTACTAATCTATTTAAGATAAATAATAATCGTTTAATATCGTCAAAATGAAGCCCTGTAGTCGGTTCATCAAGAACATACAAAGTTTTACCTGTAGCGTAACGTGACAGCTCTGTTGCCAATTTTATACGTTGTGCCTCACCACCAGATAAAGTTGTAGCTGACTGACCAAGTTTCAGGTATCCTAACCCAACTTCTTCAAGAGTTGTTAACTTTTCATTAAGTATCGGAGTATCCCCAAAAAACATCTTCGCCTCAGCAACTGTCATATCAAGCACATCAGAAATATTCTTTCCTCGATAATGAATCTCAAGAGTCTCTTGATTATATCTCTTCCCTTTACACTCAGAACATTCAACATAAATATCTGGCAAAAATTGCATCTCAATCTTTATAAGTCCGTCACCCTTACATTGCTCACATCTTCCACCTTTAACGTTAAAGCTAAACCGTCCAGCATCAAACCCTTTAATCTTCGCCTCTGGAACATTAACAAACAAATCCCGAATGTATGTAAACACACCAGTATACGTTGCTGGATTTGACCGTGGAGTCCGACCAATCGGAGACTGATCAATTGTAATAACTTTATCCAAATGCTCAAACCCTGTAATCGTTTTATGCTCAGCAGGCAAATCTTTTGATCTATAAAAATATCTTGAAATTGCCTTTGACAAAATATCTGTCATTAATGTTGACTTCCCTGACCCCGACACACCAGTAATTGCGACCAACTTACCAAGCGGAACTTTCACATCAACATTTTTCAAATTATGAGCAGTTGCTCCTTTAATCTCTAGAAACTTACCATTCCCACGATCTTCTTTTTTCTTTAGAACATCAATTTTCAACTGACCCGATAAATATCTACCAGTTAATGAATTCTTATTTTTAAGTATCTGATCAATTGTTCCCTCGGCAATTACCTTACCACCATAAACTCCAGCTCCAGGCCCAACATCAATAATATAATCAGACGCCCTCATCATCGCATCATCATGTTCAACCACAATCACACTATTTCCCTTGTCTCGCAATGATTTTAGAGACTTAATCAACTTATGATTATCCGCACTATGAAGCCCAATTGACGGTTCATCTAGTACATATATTACTTCTGATAATGAAGATCCCAGCTGAGTCGCAAGCCTTATTCTTTGCGATTCACCACCAGACAGAGTCGTCGCGCTTCGCCCAAGAGCAAGATACCCTAGCCCAACATCCTCAAGAAATCCAACCCGTCTCTCAATTTCTTTTATAATAGCTCCCGCAATCTTAAACTCAATCGCATTCACTCCCTCTGTAATATATTGAAAATCTTTTTTAGATAATTTTTTACCACCAAACTTCACACTATTTAACAACTCTTTTACGAGAGTCCGCAAATCACTAACAGCCACATCAGTATAGTTAATAATAGAATTTCCTCCCACAGTAACAGCCAAACTCTCTTTCTTCAGTCTCTTCCCATCACAATCAGGACAAGTATGAAGTCTCATATATTTCTCAATCTCTTTTCGAATATAATCAGAATCAGTTTCCAAATATTTCTTCTCAAGTCCAGGAATAACACCCTCAAAAACCATCTTTTTTGATCCAATCTGATACTCTGTCTCACCCGTTCCATATAGTACTATTTCTCGAGCTCTTTTTGTTAATTTTTCAACCGGCTGATCAATCGAAAACCGATTTCGCTTTGCAACAGCACTCAGAACCTGCCAAATAGAAGTCTGATTAGAAAAAATCTTAGTCCATGGTTTAATAGCACCCTGCGCCAGCGTTAATCTAGGATTATTAATCACAAGTTCAGGATCAACTTCCTGCTTATGACCAAGTCCCGAGCAAGTCGGACACGCACCAAATGGAGAGTTAAACGAAAAACTCCGCAACTCAATTTCTGGCAAATCAATATCACATTTTGGACAAGTATAGTACTGACTAAAAAGGAAATCTCCCTTTTGATCAGATCGAAGTAAAACTACAAGCCCATTTCCGAGGTCAGACGCAATTTTCACTGAATCAAGTAACCCAATCTTTGTTTCGCGATCATTATCCAGCAAAATTCGATCAACAATCACTTCAATCGTATGCTTTTTCTGTTTATCAATATCGAGATCATCAACTTCTTCTATATTATAAATTATTCCATCCACCCGTACCTGATAATAATTCGCTTTTCGAATCTCATCAAATGTTTTCCGATGCGACCCCTTTTGTTCACGCACAACCGGAGCAAGTATTGTTACATTAACCTTATTATTAATTTTCCAAATTTTCTCTACAATTTCCTCAACAGTTTGCCGTGAAACTTCCTTCCCGCACTGAGGACAATGAGGATGACCAATTCGCGCGAACATAAGCCGAAGCATATCATAAATCTCAGTAATCGTTCCCACAGTTGACCGAGGATTCTGAGCACTATACCGCTGATCAATAGCAATCGCAGGAGAGAGTCCCTCGATTCGATCAACATCAGGCTTATCCTTAACCTCTAGAAACTGTCGAGCATAAGAAGACAAACTTTCGACATACCGTCTCTGCCCCTCAGCGTAAACAGTATCAAAAGCAAGTGAAGATTTACCTGACCCCGACAACCCAGTAACCACAACAAGTCTATTCCTTGGAATGTCAACATCAATATTTTTAAGATTATTCACTTTTGCACCTTTTATTGAAATTTTTTGCATAAAATGTTTTTTATGTTTATAAAAAAATCACACGACATAAGATGTGTTCCATTATACACATAAAAATTAAATGTGTAAAGAGCGCACACGTAAACTATTTAAAAATAAAAAAGAACACCGTATTACGATGTTCTCAAATTTATTAATCTCGAAGTGCCCCAAGCTTCTGAAACTCAGCAAGCCGAGAATATAACCCATTTTTTGCTAAGAGTCTTGTGTGATCACCCTGTTCAACAATCTTGCCTCCGTCAATCACGTAAATCATGTCCGACCGAGAAATTGTAGCCAATCGATGAGCAATTGCAACAATCGAAATCTGCAACTTTTCTCGTACCTTATTAATCATCTCCTGAATAGCACGCTCCGCCTCACTATCAAGATTCGAAGTTGCCTCATCAAGTATAAGCACTCGAGCTCCATTCAGAAGAGCAATATACGCTCTCGCAATTCCAACTCTCTGCTTCTCACCACCCGACAATTTAACTCCTCGCTCCCCAACTTGAGTTTCAAGTCCATCAGGAAAACGACTACTGTCTGACAACGCATCTTTCAAATGAGCCGCACAAATTGCTTGCTCAATCTGCTCTGCACTCGCAGTTATGTGCGCATAACAAATATTCTGCCAAATTGTCCCATCAAAGATCTCCACATCCTGCTTCACAATCGCAACCAATCGCTTGTACCAACTATATTCCAACTCTCGAATATCTTTTCCATCTAGCTTAATGTGTCCACGATCAATATCGTACATCCGACACAGAAGCTTAACTAAAGTTGTCTTTCCCTCTCCACTCTTACCAACTAGAGCAACCATCTCATTTGGCCTTATTTGAATAGAAAAATCACTCAGAATTTTTCGCTCTTTCCCCTGGTAGGAAAAATCTACATTCTCAAACACGAAATTCCCCATAAACACACTTGGAACAATCGCATTTTCACTATTCACAATATCAGACTCCTCATCAAAAAGATCCTTCATTCGGAGTACTGCGTACACGCGACGAATTACATTCGTATAGCAATTCATCAACTCCCAAATATTACCCAGAAGTGAACCTCCTGTAGCAATCAAGAAAACCAGCGTCCCAACAGTTGTTTCTCCCCTGAAAACAAAATACAAACCAGCCACAATCGTGATTAAGAATCCCAAATTGAAAGTGATACTAATCAAAGAAAACAGTTTTTCCATTTTCAATGTAATCTTAAGATCAATTTCCTTCATTTCCCGTCGAAGACTACCATGTTCTTTGACTTCACGCTTTTCTTGACCAAAATTCTGTACTGTCTGAACATTTATAAGCGACTGACAAAAAAGCCCAACCGCCTTTTCCTTTTTCTCCTCCCACAAATTCCACCAATTCATGTATTTATCATACACCTTTTTGTAAATAACTATTCCAGGAACAACTGAAAAAGCAAATATTGCCCCAATCTTCCAATCAATGATCAAAAGCGTTGCAATCATAAACACCATCGAGAACAATGCCGGAAAAAAGTTCCAGAACAGCGACTCAAAAATCCATAGAGTCCTATCAATCCCCTTCTCAACTTTCGATACCTTTTTACCAGTATTTTCTTTTTCATGAAACCCAGCAGAAAGACTGAGCAACTTCGCTTGAGCCTTCCCCGGCAAATCATTTTCAACAGCAATGTACAAATTATGATAATTTATCATATGCACAAAGTGCCACAGAAAATCATTCACAATCTTCACAACAAATAACCCACCAATCAAATACATTACCTTAGTCGTGACAGTTTGACTCTCCACAACTCTCGGCAACTCATCAAAAATCACCTTCAACAAATACGGAAACACAACATGCATCATCTGAACCACAACCATCAATGCAAACAACCAATATATCCGTTTACGATACTCGAAAAGCAACTGATACAACGTTTTGATCCCACGCACAAACAACCGAAAACTAGTCTTCTCCACCTTCTCATCAAAATTCATCGACATAACTTACCTCCTTTTTGCGATTCATGCCTCATGATTAGTGATACATGCCTCGTGAATTTTTCAACGTACCAAAAAACCTGCTTTCCAAAGCAGGTCGTTTCTAAAATCTTATTTGAAGTATATTAAGTCTTCAACCTAAATAATCCAATAAAATTCGAAAAATAACCTGCCTTAAACCCGAACTTAACAACTGCAACCCATTTTCGGGCAGCAGAACCAAACATTACATATGCACGAGTAATGCCTAAAGCGTCAAGATTAATTTTTCGAATAATTTTCATATCTATACTTAATTATATAACATTAAACAATACAACATTATCAAAACTTTGTCAAGTTCACTAATTTTACCAACTATTTCTACTATATATGACGTCAATACTCAATTTTCGTTACAAAATATATTATTCCATGCAACTACAACAATAGCCTCGGGGAGTTTGAGGGGGATGTTTCGCCAAAAATTGCTCCCCCGAAAATTCTGGGATGCAATGCGAATTACATCCCCCTCAAATCTTTTTGCTTACTTTTTGGATACAAAAAGTAAGTCGCCCAGGCGGGCGAAACCTTTTCCCCACAACCAATAAAAAAATACCCAAGAACTTTATTTCACGGGTATTTCCAATATCATAATCTCTCTATAATTTATACTTCTCACAATTCAAATCCGCAATCTTCTGTATCTCCCCAACCTGAACCTTTCCTTCATCATCTTTAAACAAATGCTTAAACCTCCCCTGCAACTTCAAATACTCCTCAACCGCCGGTTTCGGATCCGGACACTTCGCAGTCCCCACCAACTTCCCATCAATATACTCGACAACAGGATATAACCCCGTCTGCTGAGCCAACTTCGCTACCTTAATTGTATCCTTCGGCTCCGTATACCAACCAGGCACACAAGTAACCAGTATCTGCAAATACTTCGGCCCCTTCATCTTGAGCGCCTTCTTCACCTTATTCTGTATATCAACCAAATTCCCACATGTCGCACTCGCAGCATATACACAGTTGTGAGCTAGAGCCACATCTAACATATTTTTCTTCCTAAGTTCATTCCCAAATGATTCCTTCCCCGGTTGTGTTGTTGTCGTATTAGCACGCAACGGTGTCGATCCACTCGCCTGCATTCCCGTATTCATATACGCCTCATTATCGAGACAAACATACAAAATATTCTCCCCTCTCTCCCAAGACCCAGACAATAACCCAGTTCCAATATCATACGTCGCGCCATCTCCACCCCAAGCCAACAAATTAACATTCTCATCTTCACCCTTAGCCTTTAACGCACTCAAAACCCCCGACGCCACAGCAATCGCATTCTCAAAATTCGCATGAACCCACGGCACCTTAAAAGCCGAAGTCGGAAACTTCGTCGTAGTAACCTCACTACACCCCGTCGCATTCGCTACAATCGTATTCTTCCCCGCAGCCTCCAGCACATGCCGCATAGCAAGCAACTCCCCACACCCAGCGCAAGCACTGTGCCCAGGATTTATCAGATATTTAAATGGCATTTTATAATTCATAATATCAATATAATTCTTAATTTATCGGAGTAAAAATAGACTTAAAACCTTCACCACATTTCATCCCAACCGACCCCTCTAACGTTTCTCCATTTGCAAAATGATTACTTGTATCAATATCTACTCTTAATGCTTTTTGTTTTAATGCACCTACAGTATAAAGCTTACAACCTGCTTTAGTACTTATAGTGTCATTCGATGTATAAGTACAACAGCCATCGCTTACGGCAGTGTAAGGAATATAATCATATTTAATGGGAGCACCCTTGTAATCAGAATAATATGTTTTATAAGACCCAATTCCAACAAATAGATGAGGTGTATTTACACGTATTTGCAAAAAAACTGGAACATTATCAGCAGACCTATTCAAAGCATCATCTGTCGCCGAATTTCTTGCAAAATAATAAGATCTATCTTTCTCATTATAACCAACCGGTTTTCCTGCTCCATTTAATGATTTATTTGTAGGATCAAATAATCTCATTGAAAATCCACCACCATCGTCTTGAATATACCCCGTCATCTCCAAAAGTCCCCCATCAAGTAAAAGCAACCCCTCTCTATATTTACTTATAGAACCATAAAACAAAGCCGGCTTACACGTAAATTTATCATTCTCCTCAACGCAACCATTCGTCGCATCACGACACGCTGAATACACACATTTTGCATCAGGAGCAATCGCTCTGTCCTCTGCCACCTGCGCATTTAACAACTCAACCTTAAACTCATCACCACAACCAGGATCCTCTACATCAGTATCAGGTTTTATCGGATCACCAATCTTAAAAGTTTTCCCATACTCTTTTTCTACATTTTCTATATCTTCACAATAAGCTGGTGGCAAAACAATCGGCCTAGCCGCCTCAATTGTCAAAGACGGCAATTCAGTTAATGTTGGATTAATAATCTTAAGTAATGTATATGATCCCATAAGCAAAACCAAACCAACCACCGAACTAATAATCATCTGCTTCCCTTTCTCTCTCCCACTAGGATTAAGCCCACTCGTCATATACAAAAAACCTCCAACAATAACCATCAAAGTCGCCAAAACCGATCCAATAATAAGACCATATTTATACAATGCCTCCACGTACTGACCAAGCCACGGCACAGTATAACACCATGGAGAAGTATTACCTTTTCCTTTTTGTAAAGCAGTAAAACCATTAATTTCATTACATCTCTGCCTTTCTAACTCAGCAAAACCGTTACCTTCCTTACCAAAATCACCAATTGCAAAATTCAACTTCGGCAAAACATAATCTCGCTTATCAGGATCAGCAAGTGCCTCTGCCTTAACCTCATTTGCAAACAAAAACATCCCCATACAAATCTGAACCACAACAAAAAACGATATCGCAACAATGTATTTTTTTAATTTTTTATTCATATATTTTATTTAGCGATTAGCTATTAGCTTTTAGCCAATTTGGAACTACTCAATAACTTCTGACTTCATGACCTTCGTAGCTGTTCTCAGCGTAGAAGGTTGACTTTTGACTTTGGACTTCATGACCTTCGTAGCTGTTATCAGCGTAGAAGGTTGGACATTGTGATTCTTTACGATGCCTTTGCGACACAATTCAATCTAAACAAACACAGTCTTCCCCCCCTTCCCCTGAACCTTACCATAAATACCCTTCACCCCCTCAACAGTAATATCTCTACCACCCAAACCACCAATAAACGACTGAACCTTGCCCTTCAGACTCAAACTCTTAATCTCAGTCGCCAAAACCCCCTCTTTCCCAAGAGAAACTGACTTATCAATCACAGCAATATATTTCGCACCTGATAAATGTTTAGTTAACTCCTCTACCGGAAACGGCCGAAAACACTTCACAATAACAACCCCAGCTTTCCCTGACATTCGAAGCCTTGGCGAAGAATGTTTACCACTCTCATTCAACTCATCAACCGCCTGACTTATCGTCCCATTCACCGACCCCATCGCCACAAATACTGTCTTCGCCTTCTTATCTCCATAATACTCTACAAGTTCATTTGTCCCACGATTAAATAACTTTTTATAATTAGCAAATTCTGTTTTCAATACTTTCTTTGCTTTTTCCAAATCATCAAATAAATCTTTTCTAATATCCTGATAATGTTCAGGCGTTGCAAAACATCCCAAACTTTTCGGATTATCAACATCCAAATACTGTCCCTCTTCCGGCTCATATTTTGGCAAATACTTATTCAAATTTGGAACGTCAGGCAACTCAACCCCCTCATAAGTATGAGTCAACACAAATCCATCCATATTCACCATCACAGGAATCTTCGTCTGCTCCGCCACCTTAAAAGCAACCGGATGCATATCAATCGCTTCCTGATTATCCCTCGCATATAACATTATCCATCCACTATCCCGCACTGTCATACTATCCTGCTGATCATTCCATATATTTATCGGCGCACTAACTGCCCTATTCGCACAAGTCATAACAACCGGCAACCTCATCCCAGCAATAGTAAACAAAACCTCAGTCATCAGCAGAAGTCCCTGCGAACTTGTCGCAGTATACGACCGAACACCACTCGCACTCGATCCAAGCACAATTGACGCCGCCGCAAACTCACTCTCCGACCGCACAAACTCAAAATCAGCCTCTCCATCAGACTTAAACTTCGACAGATCCTCAACAATATGCGTCTGCGGTGTTATCGGATATGCACTAACAACCCCCGGTTTACACATATTCACAACACGAGCGACAGCGTTAGAGCCTTCTATACATAATTTCATATTTTATTAAACTCTAAGTTCTAAATTCTAAACTCTAAATAAACACAAAATTCAAAATATAAAACTCAAAAAATTATTTTTTATCTTTATTTTTATTCTTTTCTCCTTCAATGATTGATCCAAAAATTCTCATAAGCTCAATCGCTTCTTCCCTTAATCGATTCTTTTCTGTCTTTAACTCTGCATTATCCCCTACCTCAATTAAAGTTAACCATAACTTGCTTTCCTTGGCTTCTTTTCGACAAATTTTCACTCTATAATAAAAATCTTTCCGACTTAAAGACTCATTCGCTTCAATATAATTCGCCGCTACTGAACCAGATGATCTAGCTAATTGCTTTGTATCTTCAATATTACAAGTATTCTTAAAAACTCTTCGTATCAACACCCTACAATCCTTAGCAAACTTCTCCGTTCTTTCCTCCAAATCATACACTTTTTTCCCCATATTTTCCATACTATTTTTCGAATTTTAAATTTATTATTTGTTTAGAATTTTGAGTTTATTATTTTGAATTTATTTAGAGTTTAGAATTTAGAACTTAGAATTTCCCCGCTCAAAATTTATTTTTCTTCAAGTTTCATGTCAATACATTTAACAGGACACTCCTCAGCACAAATCCCGCACCCCTTACAATAATCCAAATCTTTCTCATAAAAAACCTTACCTTGCATAGCATTATCCCCAACCGGAAAAACACAACCCTCAGGACAAACCCGAGCACATGTCCCACAGGCAATACACTTATCATGATCAATAATCGGAACATAAGTCCTCCAATTACCAGTCTTATTCTCACTAGTTGTCCCTGGCTCACAAGCCAAATTTATCTTCATATTTAAAAATTATTGTTTTTTCTCTTGTGTCTAATACACTTTAGACTTTGCCTGCCCCGAACTCAACTATGTAATAAGTTGTAGTTCTGGGGACTTTTGATTTTAGACTTTGGACAGTAAATTCTTATAGGCCCTCTTCATCGCCTCAACATTCTTCTCAATCAACTCCGGCTTACTCACAAATTTCTCTCTTATCGCCTTCTCAACCGACTCCTGACTAATTATACCACTCACAGCCGCAAACGCCCCAAGTAAAGCAGTATTTATATAAGGTTTCCCAATTATTTCAAGCGCAATCGCGGTCGCCGGCACAAAATAAACATTCTTCGACCTTATTTCAGGCCAATCCGTTGATTCTGTATTTACTAAAACCGCAACATCCTTTGAAACCCCCTGCAAAACTGCAGGATCAGTCTTTATTAGTGAAGCATCCTGAACTATCAAAAAATTCGGTTTAGAAATCTGCTCTCTTGTTTTAATCTTTTCATCAGAAATCCTCGCATACGCCATCACCGGAGCACCTCTCCTTTCCACCCCAAAATTCGGAAAAGCCTGAACCTCTTTCCCATCATTAAACGCCGACATCGCAATCAACTCAGCAGCCGTCACCGTCCCCTGTCCTCCCCTCCCATGCAATCTTATTTCAATTATTTTATTCATATTAATTTTAGCTGTTAGATATTAGCCTTTAGCCCTTAGTAACTCCTAACTTCTTAAGCGATTAAATAACCCATCCTTCCAAGCCACGATTTACCGAGAAGGTTAACCCTTATGATTAACTGGTTAACTGTGACTAACTGCGACTCTATTCATATATCGGCAATAACGTATCAATCATCTTCTTCCACACCTCAAAACTTATCACACCCTGAGCTTTAACACCATTTATAAAAAATGTCGGAGTCCCAGTAATACCATTAGCCTCAGCTGTATAAAAATCTTTTCTCAAACTCGCCATTGTCAAATCTTTCTTCATACACTCAGTATATTTATCCATATCAAGCCCAATCTCTCGCGCAATCTGATCTAGATTTCCAATACTCACAGTTCCCTGACGCAAAAACACCATATCATGATACAACCAAAACTTTTGTTGCCTATGAGCACAGACTCCCGCAAGTGAAATTTCAACTGAACTATCTTTTATAACAGGAAAATTCCGCCAAACAAATTTCACATCATCAGGATACTCAGCAACTACCTTTTTAATAACCGCGCTAGCCTGCAAACAATATGGACAATTAAAATCTCCAAATTCCACAATCACAATATTCGCATCCTTATTCCCAAGCCAGGGCGCCATATTATCAATAATAGTATTCATATCATGAGGAGCATTTTCCTCAAAAATCTTTGGATCAACAAAAGATCCACTTTTATACTCACCAAGCACCGTCACAAATTGATAAATAAAAAGAGGCAACAGTGTCGAAACTATTGGAATTAAAACAATTATCACAATTCCCCACCACCGCTTATACCATCTCTTTCTATGAATAATTAAATCAGGATTTTTCATGACAAAATTATACCATATTTTCAACAAATCCAAAAATCCCCCACCCCTTCGTGACACCCTATCCATTTTGTTTATCGTGCTTCATGCTTTGTGATTAATGCTTTGTGATCCGTGATCCGTGTTCCATGATCCGTGATTCACGACCACAATTGACAAATATTACTCATTTGCTATACTACTAGTGATTTCAAATAAATACATATGCAAAATATTATTATCATTATTCAAGTTGTTATTGCTATTATTCTTGTAATTTTAGTATTACTTCAAAACAAAGGCGGAGGCTTATCTGGTGTTTTTGGAGGCAGTGGCGGTGACGGAAACATTTTTCGAACAAAACGAGGAATCGAAAAAAAGCTTCATTACGCAACAATAATCTTCGCGATACTATTCTTAGGTATTTCAATTGCTAATCTTTTTATCAACTCTTAAACCTAAGTAAAAAACTAACTTCAATAAATTTGTGAGCCTATTTAGTAAATTTTGGGTTAAATTTAAATCCAAAAAAATACAGCTACAAAAAACTTCGAAGGAAAATCAAAAAAAGAAGTTCATGTCTCACGACGAAAAGCTTGTCCAGAAACTCTCAAACAACAAGAAAGTCCCTTCTTTTAATCAAATCAAATTTATTTCAAAATACTTAAATAAAACTGAAAAGACAATTATTCGAATACTCTGTGGAATCCTGATTATCAGCTCTTGTGCTCTTTTGATAAATCTCTACTCAACAAACTCAGAGATCAAACCAAAATCAGGTGGTAAATACACAGAAGGCCTTGTCGGAAGCCCTCAATATATCAATCCTCTCTTTGCTCAAGCAAATGACGCAGACCTCGATATCAACTCACTTGTTTATTCAGGTCTTCTAAAATACACTGACCATGGACTAGAAAAAGATCTATCAGAAAACTACGAAATCAGTACTGATCAACTAACATATACCTTCACATTGAGACAAGACCTATATTTTCATGACGGTGAACAGTTAAATGCAGATGACGTTGTCTTTACTTTTGAAAGGATACTCAACAAACAAAGCAAAACACCGCTATATTTTAATTTCGCAGGTTCAACAATAGAAAAAATAGATGACTACTCAATTAAATTCATTCTGCCAACCGCTTTCGCTCCATTTCTAGAAAGTTTAACAGTTGGAATATTGCCAGAACACATTTGGAACAACATCCAAGCAGAAAACATGACACTTGCAGAATATAACCTAAAACCAATCGGATCTGGACCATACAAATTCAAATCATTACTAAAAAACAAAGACGGTGTTATAAAATCATTCAATCTAGAAGTAAATAAAGATTTCTATAACACTCCTTCATATATAAATGAAATCACATTCAAATTTTTTGAAAACTTCGAAGAAGCAGTTTCAGCACTTAACAACAAAACAGTAGAAGGAATCAGCTTTTTACCAAAAGAAATACGAGAAAGAATTATAAATAATCGAAACTTAAACTTTAATCTACTAAACCTTCCTCAATACACCTCTGCTTTCTTCAACTGGAAAAAGAATGCTGTATTAAAAGATCCCAAAATTAGAAAGATTTTAAGTCACGCCATAAACAAAGAAAAAATTGCCAGTGACATATTAAATGCAGAAGCTCAAATCATACATTCACCAATCCTCCCAGGATCACTTGGATACAACCCCGACATTACCACCTACCCATACAACCTAGAACACGCAAAAGCAGAGCTCGAGAAAGCTTTCTGGACTCTAGAAGACTACACCCTCGACGACCCAGCAGAAGACGAAACATCAACCGAAAATGAAGATTCTCAAGAAGAAACACTAACCGAGAATGAGGATTCTCGGGACAATGAGGATGAACAATCAGAAAACCAAGAAACCATCGAACCAGTTACCCAAATAACAAACGAATATCCTTTCAAAGTCAGACAACTGCGAGACACCTTCCTAGAGTTCACATTAACAACAGTAAATCAAAACGAATCAATCCAAATCGCAAAGGAACTGCAAAAAGAATGGCAACAAATAGGAGCAAAAGTAAATATCAACGCAGTCGATCCAAAAGCTATTGCAGATATTATCCAAAACAGAGATTACGAAGTACTTTTATATGGACAAATTCTTGGTATGGACCCAGATCCATTCCCATTCTGGCACTCAAGTCAAACTAGTTTCCCAGGATTAAATTTAACTTCACTAAATAATACTACTATTGATAAACTCCTAAACGACGCTAGAAAAACCAGTAACGATAATGATCGAGCAGCTAAATATGGAGAATTTCAAACATTACTTGCAGAAGAGATCCCAGCAATATTCCTTTTCAATCCAACCTACACTTACCCCCAGAACAAAAAAATCAAAGGATTTAATACTTCTAAAATAATCACTCCATCTAATCGATTCAGTGAGATATCGTCTTGGTTTATCAAAACCAAACGATCTTGGAACTAAAAATTCTTCTTAATTAAAACAAATGGTTAATCACTGATTTACACTCAATTAACCATTATTACTTCAACAGATTAGTTTGTTGTGTATTGTTTTGAGTTATTCTACTCACTACTCACTACTCACTACTCACTTCATTATGAATCAAACTAAAAGAACACCGTCTACCCCGAGTAGACCACCTACTCGCAATACGCGTAGTGGACCAACAACCCATAAACCCACCCGAAATACTCCGCATAGAGTAGCGGGCGGACAAAACTCTAGATTTAAACCTAGACCATCAAACAATCCCAGAACTAGAACCGCAGGTAGGCCAAATAATTACCAAAACAGAAAACCTACCCGAAATGCACCTCACAACACGACTAGTCGACCACCCTTCAAAAAAAATCACAAAGGAAAACTAGGCTCACTTCGAATCATGGCCCTTGGAGGACTAGAAGAAGTCGGACGAAACATGATGGTTGTCGAATATGAAAACGATATTATCCTAATTGACATGGGGATTCAATTCCCAGAAGAAAACATGCCAGGAATTGACTATATCATCCCTGACATTAGCTATCTAGAGGACAAAAAGGACAATATACGCGGTGTTATCATCACTCATGGTCATCTAGACCATATTGGTGCAGTATCTCACCTTATTCCTCGTCTTGGTTACCCTACAATCTACACCGCAAAACTAACAGCCGGTCTAATCAAAAAAAGACACGAAGAGTACAAACAACTTCGACCATTAAACATTCAATTAGTAGATCCTGATGTAGACAAAGTAAAATTAGGTTGTTTTAATGTTGAATTTTTTCGAGTAAACCACAGTATTCCAGACAGTTTTGGAATAGTCCTCGGAACTCCAGTCGGAGCAGTAGTTCATACGGGAGACTTCAAGATCGACCTTAGCCCAATCAACGACAAACCAGCTGACCTTGGCAAAATAGCTAGCTTCGGAGAAAGAGGAATCCTTGCTCTAATGAGTGACAGTACAGACGCCCCTCACGCAGGTCATCAAATGTCAGAAAGCGAAATTACTGACAATATCGAAGAAATATTTATAGAATCAAAAGGCCGAATTATTGTAGGAACCTTTGCTTCTCTTATCAATCGTATCCAGCAAATTCTTTCTCTAGCCGAAAAACACAATAGAAAAGTGCTACTAGAAGGTAGAAGCATGAACAATAATGTTCAAATAGCAAAAGAACTCGGCTATCTAAAATTCAATCCAAAAACCATAATCGAAGAAAAAGAATTTAGAAGACTTCCCGACAATCAATTAATTGTCATAGGAACTGGAGCCCAAGGTGAACAAAACGCTGTCATGACAAGAATAGCCAACAAAGATCACAAATTCCTTTCAATCAAAAAAGGTGACTCTATTGTCTTCTCTTCATCAGTTATTCCAGGTAACGAAAGAACAATTCAAGCACTAAAAGATGTTTTTTATCGACAAGGTGCAAATGTTTATCATTACCAAATGATGGACGTCCATGTAGGTGGACATGCCAAGAAAGAAGACCTAAAACTTCTTATCAGCTTATTCAAACCAAAATTCTTCATTCCAATCGAAGCAAACCATTTCATGCTACAAATTCATGGAAAAATTGCTCAAAGCGTTGGAATTCCAGAAGAAAACATCTTCATCGCCGACAATGGACAAGTCATTGAATTCATGAGAGGACAAAACCAGAGAGAAACATCAGGTCGACTAACAGCTGAGAAAATACCAACAGAATATATCATGATTGACGGACTAGGAGTTGGTGATGTTCAGGCAGTCGTACTTCGAGACAGACAAATGATGGCAGAAGACGGTATGTTTGTTGTAATAGCCATGATAAAAAGAAAAACAGGCGAACTAGTCGGCAGTCCAGACATTATTTCACGAGGCTTCATCTATATGAAAGAAAGCAAAAAACTAATAGAAGAATCCCGAGCAATGACCAAATCAATCTGCGACCACAAAAACAAAGCCTACTCAGGTGACCCAATGGAAGTCAAAAACAAACTCCGAGAAGGTATCGGTAGTCTTCTCTACAAAAAAACCAGAAGACGCCCAATGATCCTCCCTGTTGTTATAGAAGTCTAAACATTGAACTACAAAAAAAACGATCCTGTTTCAGGGTCGTTTTTGTTTTCTGGGGAAGCCTATACACACTCCCTGGCCTTCGTAGCTCTATGAAATTAGAGCGAAGTAGGCTCCCCCTACACCATCTATCTCAATCTCTCCATCACAGAATATACATGCAATAACTAAAATTCTTTTTTTCCTTCTATGCATTAAACTTCTAGGTGTTTCTTCTCTTACTCGCAAAACATTCTCATGCCCCGTAATCTCAAATTCCTGACCACAACTCTCACATCTCACTGTTTTCCCAATCGGCAGTCTATACGGAGACCTCTGATCTCCCCCATGCATATTTACCATGATTATCCTCCCTTTCTGTTTGTATAATATATACATTATACCTAAATTAACAAAAAATCAACACTCGATTGCCTTTTACCCTAAATTTGCTATAATTACACTGTACAAATTTTCTTATCGATTATACAGATTCTTAATAATACAATCCGTATTATTAGTATTAATCCGTATATCCGCATCATTTATGTCTATAATTTATAGCGCAGCACAACCAACCGGCAACATTCATCTAGGAAACTACTTCGGAGCCATCTACAACTGGGCAAAACTACAAGATGATAATGAATGCATCTTTGGCATTGTTGATCTCCATTCCCTAACTGTCAAAAACAACCCAACCGAACTCCGAAAAAGAATCTACGACCTTGCCAGAATCTACATAGCCTCTGGAATTGATCCCAAAAAATCAATAATCTACCGACAAAGCGACGTCAGCGAACACGCAGAACTTGCCTGGATCCTAAATTGTGTTACACCAATTGCCGAACTCGAGAGAATGACTCAATACAAAGACAAATCAGCTCAACATAAACAAAATATTAACGCAGGACTGCTTACTTACCCTTGTTTAATGGCAGCAGACATCATTCTCTACAACACAAAATTTGTCCCAGTCGGCGAAGATCAAGTCCAACACGTCGAACTAGCCAGAACTATCGCCAAAAAATTCAATAACCAATACGGCGATACATTTATTTTACCAAAAAGTAAACTCAACAAAATCTCTGCTAGAATAATGGGCCTCGATGATCCCACAAAAAAGATGAGCAAAAGCGCAACATCAGAATACAACTACATTGCCCTAACAGATTCACCCGAAACAATCACAAAGAAAATCAAAAAAGCAGTCACCGATAACGGTTCCGAAATCCACTACACACTCGACAAACCAGCAATTGCAAACCTAATGACAATTTATCACCTTATTACCGGCCTCGAGCTAAAAGAAATCCAGTCAAGATTCAAAGGAAAAGGATACAGAGACTTCAAAACCGACCTAGCCGACCGAATCATCGACTTCCTAAAACCAATCCAAGAAAAATTCAATGCAATCGAAGACAACGAACTAGACCTCATCTTCAAATCAGGAGCGAAACAAGCAAAAGACATCGCATCAAAAAAACTCAAACAGATTCACCAAACAATTGGCCTATAATATCTACTCAAAAGTAGCTTCGCAAAATCTTGCGAAGCTACTTTTATTTTATCCTTATTCCAAAAACAAAAGATCGAGCCTCAAGCTCGATCTTTTTATACTAAATTTTTATTTACGACTCCCTATTTCAAATTGTGGCTCTAAGATCTAAGTTCTGAAATTTGAAATTCCCTTTAGACTTTCACTTTTGCTTGCCCCGAACTCAAACATGTAATAGTTTGTAGTTCTAGGGACCTTAGACTTCTCTTATCCTATCTCGCCCCACTATACGCAATAGCCCTAAATATCGACCAATGCCAACCACTATCCGGCAAATAATTATACACACCAATAAATGTCTTAAGCGCCTCCACTTCACGATCAAGGTCTCTCACAACAGGCCTCAAACTATATGCAACGTAATGAATAAATGATTCTTCCTCTCCAACTGCAAAGTCCACAATTCGTCCAAACACACGAATAAACTCAACAATCGCTGCCTGCTCTTTTTCTCTACTCTCTGGCAACACATCCGGCGTTTCTCCATTTATCATCGACTGAACAATTAACCAATCCTCATCAGTTGTTGGTTCATGTCCATATATTTCATTAAAATCTGCTATTACACCTTCTTTTATTCTATCTGAATAATCTTTTAATACATCTTCTACCCTTCGAGTCTGATCTTCAGGGTCAGAAACTGGTATCTCTGTCGTAATTGTTTCATCTATTCCATCTTCATCCATATTATCAGTATCAATCCGTATATCCGTATTATCTTCATCCGTATTATCAGTATCAATCCGTATATTCGCATTATCTTCATCCGCATTATCTTCATCCGCATTATCTTCCTCTTCCTCTTCATCTACATCCTGCCTTGCTATAATTTCTTCCGTAACCGGAGATTGAGGATCGGTATTTCTTCTAACAGCACTAGCAGTTGTCACAGTATCAGAAAATACTGTATCAACATTATCACCATTCCTAGCTTTAATCTTAAAAGTATTATTAATACCAGAAGACATATCAATAACAGTGACAGTTCCCCAAGCACTTGCAGTCTGCCAAACTTCACTGTCTGACGTCATTGCACCGCCTGCTGTAATATATTTTGTATTTGTTGTTTCGTAAATTGCATACTCTGTCGTACTTGGATTACTATTTTCATCAATAGTTAAATCAACAGTAGTCGCTGTTTTAGTACTACCGTCAACAGTTAACGCACCAGGTGCATTTGCAAGGGTATATGCGCTAGCAGTTGACCCATAAGCTGTTTCGGTACTGTCAGCATTTCTAGCTTTAACCTTAAACGTATACTGAGTATTAACACTGGCTCCACTAATAGTCACAGTTCCCCAAGTAGCATTATCCTGCCAAACAGCGCTAGCACCAAGTGTTCCATCTACTTGGATATACAAACCTGTAGATGTTTCTAGAATTGCAAATTCAGTACTTACAGAATTACCATTTACATCAATAGTTACGTCTCCCCCACTAACACTCATATTGTCTACAGTTGGTGTTCCAGGAACCGCCGCTAGAGTATACTGCGAATCAGTCACAGTACTAGTTTCATCTCCATCACTATTTATTGAGCTTATTACATAAGTATACGCTACATTTGGACTAAGTGAAGAATTTGTCCATTCAGCTGTTTGAACAGTTGTATCACTACTAGTTGTACTGTTCTGGAACCTAATACCAGCTGACCCTGTTTCAATATTAGCAAAACTACCAGTCGCTGTAACTGTAATACTGTCTGTTCCTACACTACTAAATGTCATACCTGTCGGAGTTGTTTGAGCAGTGTAAGCGTTAGCATTTACAGCACTTGTCAAAACATCATCTCCATTTCTAGCTTTAACATAATATGTGTATTGAGTATTTCCACTAAGTGTTCCACTAACTGTCCAAAATGTATTTTCCGTATACCCACTATTAGCAGACGGAGTTAACATATATGAATAATAATCTTTTTGTGCTCCACCACTAGCCCAAGTCCATTTCATTGTATCAGTTGTCTGACTAGCACTATCATGACTAAGGCTTCCAGGCAAATTAGCTGTTGTATAAGCACTCGCTGTTGACGACGCAATACCTGTTCCGTTAGTACTAATTGACCTAACATACACTGTATACTGAGTATTAGCCGTTAACCCAGCACCTCCGTCAGTTACTGTTGTTTGCGTATATGATGTAGAAGTATCTCCAGTTTCACCAATATATACATCATCACTTGACCTATACACTTTGTAATTAGTAGCCTCAGCTACTCCGGTCCAACCCCATGTTATATAATTAGTATCCGCATCAGACTTTGTTAAACTAGTTGACTGTCTAGCAGGTGTTGTAATAGTCGAACTTGTTGGGATACTACCACTGTTAAGTACTCCGTCTCCATTATATGAACTTATTCTAAATTGGTAACAAGTATTTCCCGCAAGTCCTGTTACAGTGTACGGACTTGTTTCGTTAACACTAGCGTTATCATAAACTGTTGTTTCATAACTAGCATCACAATCCGTATCCTGTTCAATCTTCATTCCACTTTGTGAATTATCTGACCATGTTAATGTGCCTTGGTAATTAGTTTTATCTGTCGCGTCAGCAATAACAACTGATGCTACTTGACTTGCTAGAGTATACGCACTTGCCGTATCACCAAACGCTGTTTCAGTACTGTCACCATTCCTTGCTTTAACTTTGAATGTATATTCTGTATTAGCACTAGCTCCACTAATAGTCACAGTTCCCCAAGTAGCATTATCCTGCCAAACAGCACTTCCACCTAAAGATCCATTTGCTTGAATATATAACCCTGTTGATGTTTCTTGAATCGCAAACTCAGTACTTCCAGGATTACTGTTTACGTCAAGAGTTACGTCTCCTCCAGTTAAACTCATATTGTCAACTGTCGGTGCTCCTGGCACTGCCGCTGCCGTATATGCTGCTACTTCAGTAGAGGCTCCACTATTACCATAACTATCATATGTCCATATATTAGCTACGTATTGTGTATTTATTGCTAAACTAGTTTGCTGTACTGTCGCGTCAGCATCATATGATCCACTAGCAATATTCGATCCCATCTGAGTATCTGACGTTGCGACACCACTGGCACCTGCTTTGTAATATACTTCGTAATGATCAATATTTGTGTCTGAACCTGCCACTCCATAGTCAAACGTTAAACTTGTTGTTGCTAATGTATTTAAGGTTAAATTTCCTGCTGCTGTTGGATCTGCATTATCCAGAGTTAACGTTGCGGTTACTGCCGTTCCATCAACAGTACCATCATTTGGTGTTATCTTAATACAATATGTTCCGTCAGCACTTGCAACATCAGTCGCACTCGACCAGTCAAAAGTTACAGTATTTGCTCCTGACCCTGTATCAATTAACCTCGTGGCGGTTGTACCGACTTGATACGTATCATCGTTCTCAACACTTGGTGTTCCACCACTATCACTCGTATCGGCAGTTGAGCCTGCTGCCTCGTCCAAAGTAGGATCACTTGTCCCACTACTACAGTCGGCGCCTGCCTTATATTCTACTTTTAATTTCACATCATCATCATCACCATCGTCTACTTCAACTGATATATCCACTGTACCTGTTCCATCTGTTCTCTGCGCTTGACTATTAAAACTTACTGATGGAGCTGAATTTGCAAGAACAGCTGTTAATGATTTCCAAGAACCATTAGACCCTAAACTAGCACTCCAATTAGCTCCACTATCATTTGAAATTTTATGCAATGAAGTAATACCTGAACCTAATGTTGTATTTGCCGATTGAGCACATTGTATTCCCCAATGAGAATTAAGATTTGAAGCATTTGAACCTACTAATACTAACCAAACTTTATCTCCATTATTAAAAGTAACATCAATATCGCTCCATGTCTGAGTATTTGGGGATGAAGAAACACCATTCTTTGTTTCTATTAAAGTTTTATTATTCCAATCAGGACTGTCGCTTCCGTTATCAGGGACAGAATACAAAGTTAAACTAATTGTTCCAGAAGTCGTAGCGTTGTTTGTTTCTAGTATTTTAAGCAGATAATCAGTCCCACTTCCGTTTACATATTGCCAAGCTTGATACCTATAATAATCTGGAGTTGAATTATAAAATATGTACCTAGTTGCTGGTTGAGAATTAGTTGTGGCAATATTAACTGAAGCACTTACAAAATTACCACTCTTAAAAGAATCCCCCACCACAATCCCAGCCCCAATCATTGCGCAAAGACAAACTAATAAAATAAGTTTTTCATGTCGTCGCCAATGAGATTTTTTTATTTGAGTTAAATCTTCTTTTTTTCCAAATAATTTCATAAATATTTTGTTTAATAAACTACCTCGCAGCAAGCTGACGAGGTATTGAAAACTCGCTACTTACTCAAATAATTTTAATTGATTTGTATGAAGTGATTTATATTCTGAACCCTGCGACTGAATATACATTCTTATCCCTTCCGCATTTCCAGCTTTTCCAACCGTGTTTATGTAGTATCCCTTTGTCCAAAACTCACCTCCCCACAGACTCTCTTTCACTTCCGGACAATTCTTAAAGACTTCTCGTGCCGTTAAACTTTTTACCGTACTTACTATTGACTTAGGACTCATCGTTGGCACACTTTGTATCATAAAATGTACATGATCTCTATCCGCTCCTATTTCTAAAAAGTTTATTTCGTATCTTTTTTCTATTTCCAAACACACTCTTCTTATTTCACTTTCTATCCTTTCGTGTTTATCAAACACTGTTCTTCTATATTTCGCAGGACAAACCAAATGATATATTAACATCGATACATTGTGGGATTTGATTATATGACTTAATTCTTCCATATACCATAATACTACCATTAACCACGACACCGAAGCAAGCTTTCGGTGAAATCTATTTCATTATAGCTAAAATTAAACAAAATACACCTCAAATTATGCACTACCAACACACAAAAAAACTCATCCTATACGGTTCCTGCAAATAGGTATCCCACTTTTTAATTAACAAATAACCTAATTGGCTAATAAGCTAAGTATAAGGTTCTAGCCCTCTTTAGCCTTCTTTAGCCCTCTTAATTAATATGACTAACCTAAAAAACTTCGACCCACAAATACACGACGCCATTCAAAAAGAAATCGCTCGACAAAAACGAACTATCGAACTAATTCCATCAGAAAACTTCGTCTCAATGGCAGTTCTAGAAGCCCTCGGCAGCGTAATGACAAATAAATACAGCGAAGGATACCCCGGTAACCGATACTACGGCGGTAACGAAAACATCGACATCTCAGAACAACTTGCCATCGACCGAGCAAAACAACTCTTCAGCGCCGAGCACGTCAACGTCCAACCACACTCAGGCGCACCCGCTAACGTAGCTGTCTACTCTGCCCTACTCGAACCAGGCGATACCGTTCTCGGATTTGACCTAACCCACGGCGGTCACCTGACTCATGGACATCCAGTTACGTACATGGCGAGTATCTATAACTTCGTCCGATACAAAACCGACGAAGACGGTTTAATTGATTACGACAATATCCGCGCAATGGCACAAGAACACCACCCAAAAATGATCCTAGTTGGCTACACTTCATACTCTCGTGAAATCAACTACCAAAAAATCCAAGAAATCGCCGACGAAATCGGAGCACTAACAATGTGCGATATCGCCCACGTAGCTGGACTAATCGCTGCAGGAGAAATGAACAACCCAACCCCAATCTTCGACGTTGTCACAACTACCACTCATAAAACTTTAAGAGGTCCTCGTGGTGGCATGATAATGTGCAAAGAAAAATTCGCTAAGCAAATCGACAAAGCAGTCTTCCCAGGCCTACAAGGCGGTCCACATGAAAACAATATCGCAGCAAAAGCAGTAGCATTCAAAGAAGCCGCTCAACCAGAATTCAAAACCTACGCCCAGCAAGTCATGAAAAACGCCAAAGCCATGGAAATAAAATTCAAAGAACTCGGCTACAAAATCGAATTCGGCACAACAGAAAACCACCTACTCGTAATCGACGTCACCCAGAAAGAATCAACCGGCAAAGAAGCCCAGAACCTCCTAGACTCAGTCAACATCACCTGCAACAAAAACGTCATCCCAGACGACCCACGCGGAGCAATGGACCCATCTGGCATCCGACTAGGAACCCCAGCCATGACCAGCCGAGGCCTCAACGAAGAAGATTTCGCTACAATCGCCGAACTCATTGACAAAACCATCACAAACAAGGATAATACTGAAATCCTCAACCAAGTCAGAGATAAAGTAAAAGAAATTACTGATAAATATCCTTTGTATCCTGAATTATAAAAATTCTAAACCCTAAACTCTAAATTCTAAACAAATCCCAAATTCAAAACCCAAATTAATTCGTGGATTTGTGGAAATTCGTAATTAGTGGACAAAATTATTCCTATGTCAAAAATACTCGACGGCAAAGCCCTAAGCGAAAAAATCATAACTAAAATCAGACAAGAAATGGCTAACCTAGAAAACCCTCCGGGCCTAGCTGCTATTTTAGTTGGCGAAGACTCAAGCTCTCGACTATATGTTGATCTAAAGAAAAAAGCTTGCCAAAAATGCGGTATTAATTTCCATGAATATCTCTTCGACGAAGACCAAACAACACAAAACGTTATTGAAACGATTAAATTTCTTAACAAAGATCCTGAAACCAATGGGATCCTAGTCCAACTACCACTTCCCGACAACTTCGACACCGAAAAAATCATCGAAGCTATTGATTATCGAAAAGATATCGACGGATTCCACCCAAAAAACAGGGAAAACATGGACAAATGTGTCTACAAAGTCCTCCCACCACTCCCAGCCGGAATAAAAGAACTTCTAGACTCCACAAAAGAGACTATTGAAAACAAAACCATAACCGTACTCTGCAACAACCCAATCTTCGGCTCACCCTTCAAATACCTCTACGGCACCAAAAACAAAGTCAACGTCGTCACCCCAAAAGACAAAACCTGGAAACAAAATGTTTCCGACGCCGACATCCTAATCTCCTCAGTCGGAGTCCCCTACCTAATAGACAAAGAAATGATAAAAAAAGACTCAACTATTATTGACGTCGGCATCAACAAACTCGACAACGGCGAAACAGTAGGCGACGTCAACATAGCCGACGTAATCGACAAAGTAGCACACATCACCCCCGTCCCCGGCGGAGTCGGCCCAATGACAGTAGCTATGCTCCTCAAAAACCTCATCCAAATCGCGAAGCACTAATCGCAGGTATGGAGAAGATGAAAAATTGTTAGGAAGTTAGAAGATAGAAAATAGAAATTTCCTAAGAAATTAGTCAATCCTCTCCTTTCCATCCTCTCATCCAACCTCAATCTTCTCCCTACTGTTCCTTATGCGATTACTCAATCCTCTCCATACCATCCTCTTAACCAACTTCCATCTTCTCCCTACTATTTTTAAGTCCACAGTTTATCAACTTGCCCCCGGAGGGAATATAGTCTAAGATAGAATTAATATGCCAGACGACCTAAAAGTCCCTCCGCACAACATAGAAGCAGAACAATCTCTACTTGGTAGTCTTCTAATTGATAAACAAGCGTTTGATAAAATCGCCGATATTATTAATCCAGGAGATTTCTACAAAGAATCACATAGACAAGTCTTCGAGGTCATGGTCAACTGCTTTAGCAAACAAGAACCAATTGACATCCTAACAGTCTCAAACTCACTCGACGAAAGAAAACTACTAGAAAAAATTGGTGGACGAAGCTACCTTGTTAATCTATCAAACAATGTACCAACTTCAGGTCACATTGTTCACTACGCAAATATCGTCCAAAAAAAAGCAACACTTCGGCGCTTGCAAGAAGCATCTCAAGAAATTCACGCGCTAAGTACACGAGAAGACGAAGAAGTTGACTCTCTTCTAGACCTAGCAGAACAGAAACTTTTTAATGTATCACAAAACTTCCTAAAACAAGCCTTTGTCCCAATTAGTAGCATCCTTGGCGACACCTTCGACCGAATCGACGAACTCCACAAATCAGGTGGCCAATTCAGAGGTATTGCAACCGGATTCACAGACCTAGACAACCTACTATCTGGTTTACATAAATCCGATCTAATTATCATCGCAGCAAGACCGTCAGTTGGAAAGACCGCCTTTGCCCTCGACATGGTCAGACAAATTGCCACAAAATCAAAAGTCCCAACCGGCCTATTCAGCCTCGAAATGGGAAAAGAACAACTAGTTGACAGACTATTATCATCAGAAGCCAATGTTGACCTCTGGAAACTTCGTTCTGGTAAACTTTCCGACAGAGAAGAAGATGATGATTTTCCTCGACTGGGTCATGCCATGGGAGTCCTCAGCGAAGCACCAATTTTCATCGACGATACTGCTAATGTTAACGTAATGGAAATCAGAACCAAAGCCAGACGACTAAAAAAAGAACATAACCTAGGATTAATCATTATCGACTACCTCCAGCTCATGGAAGCTCGCGCAGGCGCTGAGAGTCGTGTTCAGGCAGTGGCTGAGATTACAAGAGGACTAAAAGGTATCGCTCGTGAACTAGATATCCCAGTCATCGCACTATCCCAGCTCTCTCGTGCAGTAGAAATGACAAAACCAGCTATCCCAAAACTATCCCACCTCCGTGAATCAGGATCAATCGAGCAAGATGCCGACATCGTAATGTTCATTTACAGAAAAGCAGCCGACCGAAACTACAGAACAGAAGAACTAACAGCCCAAGAACAACACATGGCCGAAATCTTCATCGCCAAACACAGAAATGGCCCAACCGGAACCGTCAAACTATTCTTCGAAGGCTCCAAAGCCAGCTTCAAAAACCTCGATAAACGATTTACACAAAATGAAGCACCGCCAGTGTAAAAAATCGCAGTTAACCAGTTAACCGGTTAACCCTCTCGACAAACCTTTACATAAATAAACAATCAATTAATAAAAATAAATACGAAAGCTAACAAATCTCAAGTGATTCGTAGGATTCGTAGCAAATTCGTTATTCGTAGTATGCTAGATAAACTAAAAATGCTCAACCAAGCTCGTGAAATGCAAAAAAAGATGAAAGCAATCACAATCGACATTGAGTCAAACGGACTAAAACTCCAAATCAACGGCAAACAAGAAATCAACTCAGTTGAAATTATAGACGAATCACTACTCGAAAACAAATCCCGCCTAGAAAACTCAATCATGAACGCCGTCAACGACGCCAACTCCAAAGCCCAACGCGAAATGGCCATGCAAATGCAAGGAGAAATGGGCGGCCTATTTGGATAAAAACAAAAATAGTAGCAACACAAAGGGGTCTGGGGGAAAAACTGTCTGAACGGTCATCAATTGCCCCCACGAAAAACGCTAAATAGAACATAGTGAGTTTTTTGCCCCCAGCGGTTTTCGTTACTTTTGGCGGCAAAAGTAACTCGAACGAGAGTTCGAAACGATCAATCCCACAAACTATTCAACTACACTCACTCCTTATTTACCACAAACACAAAATGATAAGTTACCCTGATCAAATCAATAATCTAATCGAATCGTTCTGCAAACTTCCAGGCATTGGCCGAAAAACAGCTGAACGATTTGTTTTTTATTTAATAAAAGAAGAAAAAGAAGAACTATTCCAATTTGCAGATAATCTATCAAAACTTCACGAAGCAAACTTCACCTGCCCCACCTGCTTCAACTTCTCACCCCGCCAAGGCCTCTGCGACATCTGCTCCAACAAAAAAAGAGACAAAACCCAAATCTGCGTCGTCGAAGAGTTCCACGACCTAAACAATATCGAAAACACAAAACTCTATAACGGCCTCTACCACGTCCTCGGCGGAAAAATAGATCCACCAGAAGGAGTCACCGCCGAGAAACTAAAGATTAACGAACTCCTAACCAGAATCAAAAACAACCAAATACAAGAAATAATCCTAGCCCTCAACCCCGACATCCAAGGCGAAGGCACAATCCTCTACCTCCGTAAACTCCTACTCCCCCTCAACATAAAACTAACCCTCCTAGCCCGCGGACTCCCAATGGGCGGAAACATCGAATACGCCGACGAAGTCACTCTCGCAAACGCCCTCAAAGGCAGGCAACAACTTAATAACTAATATAACACTTCCCTCTTCGAGGACGCCCCAGGTTAAAACCATGGGGCTAAGTTTTGTCAAATTATCTCAAGCCCACTAAACCTACTACGCTCTAGTTTTACAGAGCTTCGAAGGTCGGGAGGGGCTAACAGTATCATTCCTTTTCCCTTTAAACTTTCCCCTTTTCCCCCTTGTGCATAACTCCTTCTCATCCCTCCTCAAATATCATATAATACACCTAAGCTGTTTAACTTATAAAACGTCAGGAGGGACAGAATGGCACAACCCGTAAGCGAAATTTTTCAAGAAAAATTAGCCAGCTTTCTAGGCCATGACGAAAATTCTCAACTTGACCTCTCAAACCACCCCCCAGACGCCCTTCGTCAACTTATTGACACACAAAACATTTCCGCCCAAATTCTACAAAAAGCCAATTCCGACGACTTCGACAAATTCACAGCCCGTGTCACTCAATTCCTTGCTTCCGCTCCACCCTGACCAAAACAAAAACTGCTCCAGCCAACGCGCCAAGCAGTCTTTTTTATTAGAATTTATATCTATTACTATTGACATTTTCCAAAAAGTATGCTACACTCATTTGTTTGGGAGACTTAACTCCTAAACAGAAAGGGAAATCATGACTGAACCTTCGAGCACTCCAGTTCGTCGTTTTGCACATCCCTTTGACAGATTCGTTCGCCGAGGTAAATCCTACGGTTGCGACGCATCCCCTGAAGCTATTGGTGGATTCTATTCGATGGGATGGACAGAGTTCTATCGCGACCATCAAACTGGTGAAACTTTCTGTGTCGCGTGTAAAGATGGAGTATACGGTGGCAAAGACGCTCACACTGATACTGACGCTCAATGGATAGTGAAATGCTGCGATCACATCGAAGAGAGATGTTTTCAAGAAGCCTCTGCTGGTAATCTAGAGATTCATATTTCCCCAAATGAGTGGTCCATCATGCTTGGATTCACTCATGCAAAATGGCTAGAGTCTCAAAAGGACGCCTTCGACGGCAAACAGGCCGATAAGGCAATCAACGAGGGCCTAATCGGCCATTGTCACGGAGTCCCAGTGATCGTCGATCCTCAAAAACAGGATGATCTACCTCCTCAATAATTCATCAAATTTTTCATAAACAAAAACTGCTCCAGCCAACGGCCGAGCAGTCTTTTTATTGAGATTTTTCGTAATTTCGTAAGTAAAATTTCGTACGTCCTTAGAACTTTCCAATTGACACGATAGTTATATCCTGACGATGTCCGATTTTCTTAACATATCGAACTTTTCTTTTGTACTTAAAAGCTGTAACTTTCTTTGTTCGAGTTTGTTCTAAAATCTCAGCTTCAATAGTCTTACCTTCAATAAAAGGCTGACCTACTTGAAGTTTAGTTCCTTTTTCGTCAGAAATAAGCATCACTTTATCAAAAGCAATCTTGTCTCCTTCTTCACCTTTAATTTTTTCTATCTGTAATGTTTGTTCTGGAGTAACTTTGTACTGTTTACCACCAGTTTTAATAACTGCAATATTCATATAAATATACTAATGATACCAATATAATACGAATAATCGCATTATTGATATCTTTCAAATTTATTATTATAAAATATATCGGTAGCAATATAATACATTATTGATTCAATTTCGTCAAGCCCTTTTCCTTTCCTTCGTACTTTTATACACATAAGCTAAAATTAGCATGAAAACAATCAACGAAAACATAGCTAATCCTGTAAAACTAAGCCCAAAATCCTGCAAATAATAAACAATAACCCCAAACACCACTGTTACGCCGTAAAGCGTTAAAACAGCCTTTTTCACGCTCATACCAGCATCCAAAAGCCGATGATGAAGATGTTTTCGATCAGCAATCGCAACAGACGACTTTCTCTCCATTATTCGCCTAATTATTGTCCACAAAAAGTCCAAAACAGGAATACTCAGAAGCATTAAAGTAACCCCAATCTTACTCCCAGACACAATCGACAGACTCCCAAGCAAAAAACCTGCGAGCGTACTTCCACCCTCTCCCAGAAAGATCTGAGCCGGATTAAAATTAAAAACCAAAAACCCAGCAAACGCCCCAATCAAAATCATAGCCAAAAGAGCCACATCATACTGAATTATCTCCGACTTATTAAGCGCCGTTAAAAATATAAAAATCCCACCAATTATAGTCACCCCCGAAACAAGCCCATCAAGCCCATCAAGCACCTTTGTCGTATAAATCATCCCCATCAACCAAATAAATGTAAATAAATCAGCCAAAATCGTTATCTGATACGGAAACCCACTATACCAAAACAAAGTAACAGAAGGTTCATTCAAATATATCAACCCCTCCCCAAACGGATTCGTAATCCAATCAATCCCAATCCCACCAATAATCACACTAAACACCGCCAGTATCGGCCAAACAATCTGATGCTTTGGCTTCAAATCATACTTATCATCAAGCACCCCACCAACTATCAAAAACAACGTCCCAACCATTATCCCCACAATATTTCTCATAATAATCGTATCCCCAGTCAACCCATCAGAATACAACAGATAAAACAACACAACCAAATTAAAACCAAAAAAAATCGCGAGACCTCCCAATAGCGGTATCGCCTTCTTATGAATCTTCCTCGCCCTATTCGGATAATCCATCACCTTCAACCTCTTCGCAACCCAAATAACACCCAGCGTAAACACCAAGCTCACAAAAAAAGTTATCAACAATGCAACTATAAAATTACTACTTTCCATATATCAATTCTACCCTATTCCACTTCAAAAGTAAATTCCAAAACTCCATACTAAAATAACTACGTGGGCTTGCCCAGTACTCAACCATACAATAGGTTGTAGTTCTGAGTCTGGGGTAAAAACTGTCTGAGCACCATCAATCAACACCACGAAAGTCGCTAAATAGAACCTTGCGAGTTTTTTTTACCCCAGCGTTTTTTGTTACTTTTTGACGCCCGCCTGCAACGCTATGCGTAGACATTGCGGGCAGGCCAAAAAGTAAAAAAAGAACCTTTCACTTAAAATCAAAAATCACCCCGAAAACCAAAGTGATTTTTTATATATTTTAATTTAATTCAAATTTTCTCAGCTTTTTCTATTCGTATTTCTCCCCCCACATCATAAATAACCTTATCCCGTCTCCCAATCTTCCCTTCTAACAGTTGCTTCGCCAACTCATCATCAATCCTAGTCTCAATAGTCCTTCTCAGCGGTCTCGCCCCAAACTTCGGATCAAACCCCTGCTCAGCAAGCTCTGAGATCGCACCATCCGTCACCGAAAAATCAATCCCCTTACCATCTAAATTCTTAATAACCTTAGCAACCAGCAACCTCGCAATCGCAATCACCTCCTTCATCCCAAGTGGCTTAAACACAACCACACCATCAAGTCTATTTATAAACTCAGGCCTAAACTGACCTTTTAATTTCTCATTAATAAGCTCTTGTTTAATCTGATCAATCGTACTACCTTTTTTAATCTCATCCTGAATAAACTGAGCCTCAGCATTCGACGTCATTATAATAATCGTACTTGTAAAATCAATCACGCGACCTAAATTATCAGTTAACCGACCATCATCCATCATCTGCAAAAACAAATTCAAAATATCCGGATGAGCCTTCTCAACCTCATCAAACAAAACCAGTGAGAATGGATTCTTCCGAACCTGCTCAGTCAAAATACCCACATCCTTCCCCGAACCAATCAACCGACTTACCGAGCTCTTCTCCTGATACTCACTCATATCAATTCGAATCATTGCCTCCTCGCTATTGAAATAAACCTCAGCAACAGTCTTTGCCAACTCTGTCTTACCAACTCCAGTCGGACCAAGAAATAACAAATTTGCAATTGGTCTCTTGTTATCACGAAGCTCAGCGCGCGCACGCCTCAAACTTGCCGCCACAATACTCACAGCCTCCTCCTGATCAATCATCCTCTCATGAAACTTCTCTTCTAAATGAAGTAGCTTATCTGTCTCATCTTGAGTTACCTTTGTCGCAGGAATACCAGTCATATTTGAAATAATCTCAGCTACATCCTGATCACCAACAATCTTTTTTACACCACGCTCCTTTGCAACCTTGATAGCAGCCTGCTCCAAAATATCAATCCCCTTCTCAGGCAAATACTTGTCATGAATATACCGATCAGACAGATCAACCGCAGTATCAATCGCACTATATGAAAAATAAACTTTATTTCTATACTCAATAGGCCCACTCTTAGCTTCCAGAACAAGGATGGCATCATTTGACTCAAGCTCATTAATTTTTATAACCTGAAAAACAGCATCAAGCGACTTATTCTCAATTGCACGAGAATATTCCTTGCCATTTGTTGTCGCTATTGCATGAAAACTATGCTTTGACATTACCTGCGCAAAAACTTCAGACAGATCAAGACTACTCTCCTTTCCAGCTGAAATACCGCTCATATTATGCAAATTCTCAACCGCCAATACAATATTCCCACTATGTATAATCTCATTACTAAGCATTAACAGTCTCTGCTCCGCAGTAGCCGCATCAGCGCCAGCTAGAAGTCGCGCTACATCAAGCAAAACAAGTCTCTTATCCTGCAAAATCTCCGGCACATCTTCCTCAACCATTCTCTGCGCCAAACCTTCAATAATAGTTGTCCTCCCAACACCCTGATTTCCAATTAACAAAACTCCCTCTCGACTTCCCTCCATAATCCGAAAAATATTTTCAATCTCCTTATCTCGACCAATACACGGAAACAAATGTCCACGCTTTGCTTTCAATGTCAAATCATCACTAAACTGATCAAGTATCGGAGTAGCAATAGCTGTCATTGCTCTATCAATTCCACTCTTTGGTTTCAGTCGTGCCTTTGATTTAAATCTCTGCAAATTCTCTCGCAAATGTTTCTGAATTCGTATCCACTCAACCACGTTAATTACCTTCTGATAATCAAGCTCAATATCAATTAATAACTCCTCAATATCATCTTTTTCTGTTAAACTAATTTTCTTCGGCAAACAAAGTGCCAATACACTGTCCGCCACGTCTACATTCTGCTTATTATTATCATAAGCTTCTAGATAAGCGAGCAACAATACCTTATGTAAATTAGAACTTAGAATTGGTTCAACTCCTCGACTTATAATATTTTTTGTTAAATAACTTCCCATTTTTTGCTTAAACTCTTCAAATTTAATACCAAGCCTCGCCAAAATAACGGAGGACTGATCAAACTGAGGCAAAACTCCATACAAATGAATTCTCAACACCTCATCATGCCCAAAAGTCTTCGCCAACTGCCAAGAAGCAAATACTGCCTTCCTAGCGTCAGGAGTGAACGATTTCGAAACATCAACCATCTGAACTGATTTCAAACTCCATATTGTATCAAAATCAAAATCACTATGAGGATGAGACTCCTCAGTCTTATAAATTTTTGATATTACTTTATTTTTCCCACTAAATTCCTGCTCAAGTCTATAATACAAATACAAATCAGCCATCAATGTTATCCAGAAATACAACTTCTCCCCTGACGGTTCAAGCCAATAACTCAAATTAAGAAAACTCTCAAAACCATTAATATATCCATAATAAATAACAACAAATATTCCCGACAAACCAAACAACCCAATTAACAAATTAAAGATCTTCTTTATCATCTCAGTACTCTTCTCATAAGCCATCTGCGATTTACTATAAAACTGATTCCAAAACAAAACCTTACTCTGCAACACCAGCGCAACCCCAATTCCCCGACATTTCTTACACTTTTTCCCACGAACAAAACCACTGCCCTCACACTCAGGACACACCAAAAATTTAACTTGTTTCTCCCTATCTTCCATAAATTTAATTTAATCTTTTTTAATCATCAATCACCCCTTCGGGACACGTCGGGTTCAAAACCACGACGCTAAGCTTCAACCGATTCACCAAAGTCCCTAAAGGGACTAACATTCGACTATATTTTCATTTTAATTTTTATTTATTTTTTTATTTTTAATATGTATATTTTATTTTTTATATTTTATCTTTTATCTTACAACCACCTCCCCAAACAACCCCGTATTATACATAATCATAAATATAATAAACAACGGAATCACTATCCAGAACAAAAACACAATCAAAGCAAATATTATCCAAAATATAAATATAAAAAACCGAATTATAATCATGAAAATACGCATAAAAAAACTAATAATTCGCCCCTGCCAATCATATTGCCCAAACATTGGTCTAAAAATATTCTTAATCCAAATACTAAGCCCAAGTTCACGGTTGCCCTGTACTATAGTATCAATCATCTTTAAAAATGCTTTTTTGAGTCCTGAGGTATACCACCAAAAAAACCAATAAATCAAATCAATCAAAATATCACGAACAACAAATTTCATTGTTTTTTGTAACACGTTTTCCTTAATCATAGCTCGTTACTTATTACCATAATAGTATACCACAAAACAACATTCCAACCAAAACTTTTTCAACAGAAAAAACGCTCAACAATGTAAGCGTTCATTTTTCAAAAAAACCGTGGCAAACCTATAAGCTTCCATTTTTGGAAGTCTGTTTTTTCAAACATTCTCGACCGTGTCGAGACCTATGCCGAGTCAGACATTTTTTTTGATCAAAATGGCTTACCACGGTTCATAATTATCTTACCAAATACATATGTTATGTCAAATTGTCATTTATTATATAAATTTCGCAAAATCTTCTAAAAATTTATTCCAATCAACAATATTATCCCTCAAATCAAGCTCATCATAATTTAGTATCAACTTGTCAGACAAATCATAATCTTCTCCCCACTGATTATACAACCTATTTAATCCCAAAAAATACTCACGATCAATATCTATCTCATACTTTCTCGACCGTCTCTCAATCCGCTCAACAATCTTCGCGTCAGACGCCTTCAAAAAGATCATCAAATCAGGAGGCGCAACTGTATCGATAAAACTACTATACAAACTCCTATAAATCTCCCAATCATCATCTGTTATATATCCACTATCATAACAGTTCTGCGCAAAAATATTAGCATGTTCATACACCGACCGATCAAGAACACTCGACAACTCACCATTAACAATCTCACTATGTTGCTCAATTGCTTTTGTCAAAAAAAATAGCTGGGAATGAAAAGCCCACCTAGCCATATCACCATAAAATTTCTCAATATACGGATTATTATCCACCGGCTCCAGCATCGCTCTCCAATCATAATGCCCCGCCAACTTCTTTGCCAACGTAGTCTTCCCAACCCCCATATTTCCTGCAATTGTAATAAACTTCTTCATACAATTGTATATTTTCTAATTACTTTATTATAATTGATGATTGATTATTGGTGCTTAATAATTACACTCACCACTCAGGTCTCATTCGAAGCTCTAAGAGATTAAGAGCGTAGAATGACCACTAATCATAGTATATCACGTCTTCCTCATCATCATACGCTCTCCCCGTCTTCACACAATACTTCGTATCATCAATTTCATTCACAAACATCGACGGACCATTAGTCATCTCTCCAAATTTATAACTAAAAGTTCTAATCGGAAAAAGCATATTCAACTCATCTTTCGCTCTAGTTACAGCCACGTAAAATAACCGTCTCTCTTCCTCAAGTTCCTTCTCATTCTCCATGCATTTATGATGCGGGAAGTCCCCATCCTTCAACCCAATGATAAACACAACCGACCACTCAAGCCCCTTTGCCTGATGGATAGTTGAAAGCACAACTGCTTTATCATTCTCAGTTTTCTTGCCTTCAAACCCTTCACTAAGCATAACGTCAGTCAACAACTTATCTAAATCATCATAAAGAGCCGTGAAATTCATCAACTGTTGCAGATCCTCAAGTCGATCACGATAATTATCAAAATTATTCTGCAAATGATTCTCGTACCCATGCTCAATTATATACTCAATAACTTGACTAACAAATCCTTTCTGATCCCCACTCATTCCCTCAATCGACGAAAAAGTCTCAGCAATCTTCTGCCAGCTAGCTGCCGCCTTACCAGTTAATTTAATCTTCGAGCCAATTATATCAGCTACCGATTTATATTTTGAAATAGTTTGCCATATAACGTCAGCCTTCTTCTGCCCAATCCCCTCATGCATAAGCAATATTCGTTTCCAAGCAATCTCATCACTAAAATTTGACAATACTTTCAAATACGACAAAACATCCTTAATATGTGCCTGCTCAAAATACCTCATACCACCCCGAACAACATACGGAATATTACTTTTACTAAGCGCAAGTTGAACCTCAGCCGATTGATAATTAGCACGATAAAGCACCGACATATTCTGATAATTCTTCCCTTCACGATAGAGCTCTGAAATTCTTTTCACTATCAAATTAGCCTGATTATGAACATCACGCGACGGATACAGTGTCGGCAGACAATTATCCGGCCGATCAGGAAACAGTATCTTATCAAACTGCTCGACATTATGCTTAATACTAGAATTAGCCAAACTTAAAATCTGAGGAGAACTTCGATAGTTCCTCTCAATCCGATACATCTTTGTATCTCTATAAACTTTTGGGAAATCCAAAATATTCTTCACATCAGCCGCCCGAAAGGAATAAATACTCTGAGAATCGTCCCCAACCACTAAAGCATTATTATGAAACGACGACAAATGCCGAATTATCTCCGCCTGAATAAAATTCGTATCCTGATACTCGTCAACAAGAATATACTGAAACTGTTTACTATACCGCTCCTTCACTTCACTAAAATCCGTCAAAAGTTGCAACCAATTTATGAGCAAATCATCAAAATCCATCACATTTGCCTTTACCTTTCTCTCTCTGTAATCGTTAGCAATCAGCTCCATCTTCTCCGCAATAAATTCAGGATATCCATAGATATCTTCTGTCACCGACGCAACACTCTCATACCTATTTCGCGAATAACTAATAATTTTATGCACAACATTCGCCTTTGGAAAATTCTGCCCCTTCACATTCAAATTCAAATTCTCCATCACCGATTTTATAAGCGTAATACTGTCATCTTGATCAAGAATATTAAAATTTCTATTATACCCAAGTTTATGTGCATATTTTCGCAGTATCAAATTCCCAACCCGATGAAAAGTCCCACCCCACAGATGATCCGGCTCAAACCCAAGCAACCGCTCCACCCGATCCATCATTTCTTTCGCCGCCTTATTCGTAAATGTAACTAACAATATATTCTCCGGCGCAATCCCTTTCTCAATCAGATAAGCCACCCGAAACACAAGCGTCCTCGTCTTACCACTCCCAGCCCCCGCCAAAACCAAAGCAGGCCCATCAGCCTCTGTGACGACTTTGTACTGCTCATCATTTAACATTTTTCTATAGTCAATCATGTAGACATTTTAGCATAAATAAAACAAATGCAAAAAAAACATATCATTACTCATCTCAGTTCGTACACTAGTTCGTAGTTCGTACTATAAACTAAACTCACACCCACAGTAATCCTGTCTATGAAAATGTTCCTCATCACTAATCTTACACGACTTCTTAAACCCATCATTCTTCCTCCAAATACTATCAATAAACTCAATCCCATAAAAATCAACAAACTCCTTACCAATATTATTAACCATCTCAGCCGGCTTATGTGGACTTATGGTTAATGTCGAAGCATAAACATCAAACCCTTCTTCACTCGCCTTCTGCGCCACCTCACTGAGCCTCTTCTGAAAACACTTCTCACATCTCGCTCCCCGTTCCGGCTCATTCTCCAATCCTTTAACAAATTCCAACCACTCATCATGCTCGTACTTTCCTTTAATTAAATCCACTCCCAACTTATAACAATACCTTTCAACTTCTTTTAATCTTAATTCATACTCATCCTCCGGATAAATATTCGGATTATAAAAATAAACAGAGACACTATGTCCCTCTTTTTTAAGTTCACTTATAACTTGCCCACCGCAAGGTGCACAACAAGAATGTAGTAATATTTTCATAAGTCAAAATATAGTTAAACAGTTAATCACGCTTCGCTGTTAATCGGTTAACCTTACAAAATCAATTTAGTAGCTACGCGCCACGGCGCGTAGCTACTAAATTGATTTCAATTAAACACATTTCTATCCTTCAACTATTGATTTCACTTTTTTCAAAATAAACAAATCCCTCTTAACCGCCGACTCTCCCTTCTTTGTAATTGGCTCAGATTTTTCTACTAATTCAATTGCCCTATTCATTTCAACCCACACTAATTCGCAACACATTTCAGTTTCTTTCTTAGTAAATTTTGGTTTTTGACGATTCCCACTCTCCGCACAAAAAAAACACACATTATGTTTTATCTCTTTTGGATCTAAAAAATTACGATATTCAACTGTCTCTCCAATAGTATCTAAAATTGTAACAATCGCTCCAGTTTCTTCTTTAGTTTCTCTTTTTAGCGCTTGTTTAGGCGTTTCTCCCTCCTCAATTCCACCACCAGGCAACAAATAATAATTCTTTTCTTTCACATTAAGTAGCGCCACCCTCCCAATATCATCAAAAACAACCGCCCTCACTGCGCGATTTTCCACATAATCAATCGAATTGTCTTTTTCCCCTATTGTTATTAATGTTTCCATAAAGCAGTTAAAAGTATTTTAACTTCGCTAACATATTGACAATAAACAATAAACATGCTATTCTTAAACATTCATTAATTTCATTTCTCATGAAAGGAGAAAAGATGACTACAGAAAAAAAGATTAATATTCTAATTCTAGCTGTTATTTTGTTTTCGGTCATGTTGCTTACCAGCAATTCCAACCTGATAATGTAATCCGTCTCCCTGACAATCCTGATCAAATAAACTATCAAATTGATCGTGAAGGATTATCCGCTCTATCCAGCAGCAATGTAAAATTAGAAGGTATTGCCGCTCAAAACGGTTTTCCCATCGGTCCAAACCCGATTGGTACAATTTATCTTGAATGGGAAGATACTAACCTTTTTGACGTTGCATGTAATTTCTTTCTGGGATGCTACTATCGATACAGCACGATCCACGCTACTCTCAAAATCGGTAATAAAACAGTGGCTCATACTTCATACCACACTGATTACGATAGCCCATACACAGCATACGGCAAAGTGTTAGGAACGCTTTCAAGGATATCAAACCATCATATGAAAGAGTACCTTTCATCAAACTAAACTTCATCAATCCTGCTTACGCTAAAGCAGGATTTTTTATTTACCTTATTTTCCCTCTGCGATTATCCGTATATCCGTACCTATCTGTAATCCGTTATACAAAGGGTTCAATACTAGTGCATATAAGACTCCTTATACATCCACGCACTAAAAGTAGTAAGAAGAGTATAAATCACCGCCCCAAGTATCGCTGCCCACCATGCAGTGATCTCAAATCCCTGCAAAAATGTTGATACAAAATAGAACATAATTGCATTAATAACAAGATTCGACAACCCAAGAGTAATAATGTTTATCGGCAAAGTAATTGCCTTCACGATAAGTCCAAGCACAGAATTCACAAGTCCAAATACCACCACAATTATCATTGCGTAATACAAACTCGTAACCTCAACACCTGGAATGAAATACCCAATAGCCAATAAACCAACAGCGTTTATAAGCCACCGTAAAATCATGTACATAAGATATAAATTAATTGTTTTTTTGTTTTTTTACTTTATTGCTTTCTTGCCTTCTTAACGTGCTCCTCAACAATCTTTTCAACCCAACCATGATCATCAAAAAATGAGAAGAAATGTTTTACATGCTTTGTCATCTTTCGTTTATTAAAAAGATAAATCATTTTTCCAACCCAATAATACAAAATAATTAATATTACAAACAAATACAACACCCACCAAAACCAATTATTCTGCAACGACCAAAAAGTTATATTCAAAGTAACATTATCTCGTCGAACATTTCCATACTGATCTTGTACCTTGAGCGCAATCGTATGTCGACCTCGTTCAAAAAAAGATCTAACTTCTGAACCTGTAAAAACATCTTTATTATCTATAGTCCACTCAAAATCAAGATTATCATCCGACTGAGTATCTGTAGAAATATAAAAATGATAAGTCTGCCAACTCAATCGATCATACAAAATATAAGCCTTCTTTATCGGCGGCTGATAAACAGCCTCCTCCTCCGCATTAACCAAAAAAGGCGTACAAATAACAATCGCAACAAACAAAATAAAAATAATTTTACTAATTTTAACAAGCATGTATATATATTTAAGTCTAAAGTCTAAACTCATTAGTCAAAGTCAAAAGTGACTTTCACATCCGTATATCCGCCGGCCCAGTACTCGACGAAGGAGTAGTTCTGAGGTAGTTATCCGTAATCCGCCTGCCCAGCACTCGACGAAGGTTTACCCGGAACTCGAGGAACGTTTACCCAGAACTCGAGGAACGAGTAGTTCTGGGAGTAGTTCTGGGAGTAGTGCTGAGGTATACAATTGGTCTACAACACCCGAAGTAACTTCAATGACTTCTTAAACAACCCAATTATCTTCTTCGCCTCACCACTCTTCAGTGTATACTTAACGTCATGAACAATATGATTACGAGCTCTGTGGGCCCACCAGACACCTTTTAATTCAGGAAACTTATATGTCGCTATTTTCAATCTCTCCGCCATTGTCGTACCCGAGAAATGCATTTCACGCAAAACATGATCAAGCAATTTGTCAGCTTCAATTATTGCTAACTTATAATTCATTTCCTTACCATAACCAACCAATTTCTCAATTTTTTTCCACCGTTCACGGATAAACCTTCGATCAATCTGCTCTGGTGCATGATATATTTTAAAATAATGTCTTGATACTACAAATGAAACAAAAACAATCACAACACCAACAAGAAACAACAAATCAAAAATTGTAAATTCCCATGTAATATCCATATTAAGTTACAAATTCCAAGATCCAAGAACCCCCGAACTACAACCTATTCTATGGTTGAGTACGGGGCAAGCAAATAACAAGGAAATCTCAAAATTCAAATTCCAACCTGTCCTTCGTAGCTCTGTAAAACTAGAGCGTAGTAGGAATAACAAACAAAACTGGCATTTATTATTGTGATTTGTTTAATAATTTAATTTTTGTTATTTGCTATTTCCTTGATTTTTGATTTTTGTTCTTTGTTATTTTATCCACTCCATCACAATATTTCCTCAAGCTTATTCGCAACATTAAAAAGTTCATCTTCCTTATAATACCTTCCTATTAACTGTAACCCCACGGGCATCTTATTAACCTCTCCACATGGGATTGATATTGCAGGTACGCCAGCGACGTTAGCACTAACAGTGAAAATATCCGCCAAATACATTGTCATCGGATCATCAAACTTCTCTCCTATATTAAACGCAGTTGTAGGAGTAGTCGGCGTCGCAAGAAAATCAACCGTCTTGTAGACTCGTTCAAAATCCTGTTTTATTAATCGCCGAACTTGTTGGGCCTTTTTATAATAAGCATCATAATATCCAGAAGACAAAACATACGTTCCAAGCATAATCCGTCGTCGTACCTCCTCCCCAAACCCCTGTTTTCGAGTCTTCAAATACTGCTCTAATAGATTCCCAGCCTTTGCTCGAAATCCGTACCGAACTCCATCATACCGAGCCATATTAGAAGAAACTTCTGCTGGCATTAATATATAATAAACTGCTAAAGAATACTTTGTCATCGGCAAATCAACCGGCACAACTTCCATTCCTAGCTTTGTAAATTTCGATATTGCTTGTCTAACAACTTTTTCTACGTTCACGTCCATTCCCTTAATGAAAAACTCCTTCGGAATACCAACCTTCTTACCTTTCAAACTTTTTGACAATTTCTCAACCACGGCAACTTTTTTGTCAACGGTAGTAGAATCATACTTATCAACTCCAGCCATTATTTCAAAAAGATACGCACTATCCATTACATTTTTTGTTAATGTCCCTATCTGATCAAAGCTTGAAGCCATCGCCATAAGTCCATGTCGAGAAATTCGTCCATAGGTTGGCTTAAACCCAACCACACCACAAAAAGAAGCCGGTTGACGTACAGACCCACCAGTATCTGACCCAATAGCACAAATAGTTTCATCCGCCGAAACCGAAACCGCACTTCCACTCGACGATCCACCAGGAACTTTTGTTAAATCTTTTGGATTCTTTGTCGGACCATAATTTGACGACTCACCCGAGCTCCCCATTGCAAACTCATCCAAATTTGTCTTTCCAATTATCACAGCACCTGCTTTTTTTAATCGATTAACTACAGTTGCATTATAAGTAGCTACATAACTAGATAAAATTTTTGATCCACCAGTTGCCTTTACTCCCTCAACTAAAATATTGTCTTTTACCGCAACAGGAATCCCCTCAAGCATCCCAATCTCCTCACCCTTATTAATCTTTTTATCAACCCGCTCTGCCTGTTCATACGCACTATTCTCCGTAATCGTAATAAACGCATTCAACTTCTCATCCTTCTCCCGAATAACATCAAAACAAGACTTAGCAAGCTCAACAGCACTAAACTGTTTAGTAGCAAGCCCCTTATGCGCCTCCTCAATTGTAAGTTTATTCAACATAATTACTATTAATTCAAAATGTGATTAAATTATTTGTCCTTTTAAGTATCGATATACCGAGAAGGTTAACTGCTTGCCCCGTACTCAATCATATAATAGATTGTAGTTCGGGGGTTAACCGCTTGCCCCGTACTTAACTATGTAATAAGTTATAGTTCGAGGATTAACTGTTCTCAACCTTGAGCGTAGCTGAAAGGCGACTCTACTCACTAAACACCCCCGGCACCTTAACTTGCCTTTTCTCAATCTCCGGCGCCTCCGCCAAAACCTTATCCTGAGAAAACGGTGTATCAACAACGTCCTTTCTCGTCACATTTGATAAATTAGAAATATGACTCATCGGCTCAACCCCCTTCGTATCAACCTCCTTTAACTGTTCAAAATACTCCAAAATAGCAGACATTTGCTCTGCGTATTTTTTCTTCTCTGTTTCACTAATTCCAAGTCTGGCAAGATTGGCTAAATGCTCAATATGCTTTTCTAATAAATCCATATTTTGTTTAATTTAAGTACCCAAATTATATCAAATTTTATATCTACAAGCAAGAACCATTGACAAAGTTATTATTTTATGATACATTAACCTATCGTACACTAACAACAAAACAGGAGACCACAATGAAGAAAATCATTTTCTTACTAGCTTTTTGCCTACTCTTTACCAATGTCGGCTTTGCTCAAGATAGAGTAAGTTCGCCAGATGAATTTGGATCCTTTGCAGCAATTACTTTTGCCATATTACACGCGGATCTCACCCCTGAAGAGTTAGACAAAGTCAATGAAACATGGAATCAAGAAATCAGAACAATAATGTTCGGTTTCATTTTTCATAATCCAAACAGATCTGTTGAAATTCCTGACTGCTGGATAAAAGAAACAGTTAAATTCCTAAGCTTTTTGAACAGTTTTGACTCCTATCAAACTCAAAAACGCCGAGACTTTTTTTACCTATACGAAATACTTGATTCCCCAAAGATTTTTTACCGTCTGATTCGATCCAAAGAGGAAGTAGAACAAAAAGTTGCTTATCTTATGTGGCAACACATGGAGATTAGTATTCACATGATAATCCAACGAACATGGAGGACAAAATGAAAAAATTAGCACTCTGCATTTTTCTTCTAACGCTTCTCCCCGTTCAGGCAGAAGCAAATAATCGAACGTTTCTCGACAAACTAGCCAACGACGCTGCTTGCGATATCGTTCGATTGAAAGAAGCAAGAGCAAAACTCATTCGTGACGGATTCCTTATCCACGACCGAATCGTTCGACCTCGCGGACTCGGAGCAGACGCCATAAATAAAATGAATGTCTACCTAAAAAGTCTCCACCTCGACCCAAAGACGTTCTTCCCACTAGGGCAAGCAGCACCTCTTTCACACCTGCATATACAACTAGCGTTAACTAAGGCAATAGGCTTTCCCCTGATCATGCATATCAACCCAAAAAGGGATTACGGAATTGCTGCCGGAGTCAAAGTCAGACTTGATACCGGCAACAAATACACAAGATACTACGATTACCAAAGAGCCCGATACATCTCAGTTTTCATGACTATCAGCGTATCCTGGTAAACAAATACGAGCCCAGACACTTCTGGCTCGTTTTTTTATATTTTATTCCCCCTTCGGGGACACGTAGGGTTCAAAACCCAACGCTATAGTTTTATATATATTACCAAAACCCCTAAAGGGGTTAACTATGCACAAAACAAGAACCTCTTTAGAGGTTTATCTTCAAATATTAGCCCCTGGTTTCGAACCTTGGGGCTACCCAAAGGGGTCATTGCGATTTACTTTATTACGAAATTCACGATATTTACCTTCGATTTACTCCGATTTACTTCGATTTACCTGCGATTCTCCTCGATTCACCCCAACAACTCCCCAAATTCCCCCTCACTCATCACCCTAACCCCAAGCTCCTTCGCCTTCTTAAACTTCGACCCAGCCTCCCCACCAGCCACAACATAATCTGTATTTTTACTAACCGACGAACTAACCTTACCTCCATTTTCCTTAATTATCTGCTTAGCCTCGTCTCTCGACATACTAAGCGCTCCCGTCAAAACAAAAATCTTCCCATCAATATTTTTATTCTGCTTATACTGCCGTCTTTTCACAACAACACCAAGTTCCTCTAGTTTCCTTAACTTTTCAATAGTCTCTTCATCATTAAAAAACTCGTAAATACTCTCTGCCACAATCTTCCCAATTCCTTCAATTTCCTCTATCTGATGCTCTTTTACTTTTTGAACTTTTGCAATCAACTCCCCTATACTATCACTCGCAAATTGTTTAGCTAACAAATCAGCTGTCTCCTGCCCAACATGCAAAATCCCAAGCGCATAAATAAACTTACCAAGATCAATCGTCCTACTCTTCTCAATCGACTCAATCAAATTCTCAGCCGACTTCTCCCCAAACCGATCCAAAACAGTCAGATCCCCAACTTTCAAATCAAAAATATCCGCATAACTCGCAATTATTCCTTCAGTAATCAACTGTTCCACAACTTTCCCACCCATCCCATCAATATTAAACCCTTTTCTCGAAATAAAATGAATTATATTCTCACACTCTTGAGCAAAACACTTTTTATTTCCACAATAATGAGCAACACCCTTTTTATACACCTCTCCCTCACAAATCGGACACTTTTCCGGCGCAGAGATAACTTTTTCTTTCCCATCCCGAAGTTTCGGCAAAACCTCAACTATTTCAGGAATAATATCCCCAGCTTTATGAACAATAACAGTATCACTTATTCTAATATCCTTTCGCGCTATCTCGTCGTAATTATGCAAAGTCGCCCGAGACACAATTGACCCAGCCAAACTCACTGGCTTCAGATGCGCAACCGGAGTTAATGCTCCCGTCCGCCCAACCTGCCACACAACATCCTCAATTTGAGAAGTTGCCTGCTCAGCTGGAAATTTATACGCTGCCGCCCACCGCACATACTTCGCCGCCATTCCTAATCTTTTCTGCCACGCTGTATTATTCACTTTAATAGCGATCCCATCAATCTCATAATCCAATTTAGATCTCTTATCTATCCATGACATACAATACTTTATCGCATCTTCAATTCCAACAACTTTTTTATAATGAGGATTAACCTTAAAATGCAAATTCTCCATCCTCTCAAGCATATCCATCTGCGTCTCAATTTTCTTCTCAGAATGATAAATCGTCCAACAAAAAATATCCAAATCACGACTAGCCGCCACCTTTGGATCAAGCTGACGAACTGTTCCAGCCGCCGCATTTCTTGGATTAGCAAAACTATTCCCCTGCTTATTTAATTTCTCAAAACTCTTATTCGGCATAAAAACCTCACCTCCAAGCTCAATGTCTATCTTCTCACCGAGTCGCAGAGGCAATGTTTTTATCGTCTTCACATTACTAGTCACATCCTCACCAATAAACCCGTCCCCACGAGTCACCGCTCGCACAAAAACGCCTTTTTCATAATGAAAAGACATATTCAACCCATCAATCTTCAGCTCACAAGTATACTCAATCTCCTTACCTGACGGTATATCAAGAAACTTCTTCACCCGCTTATCAAATTCCCTCACCTCCTCAAAATCAAAAACATCATCAAGTGAATACTTCTTAATAGCATGCGTCACCTTCTTGAACTTCCCAAGCGCCTTCCCCCCAATCCGCTGTGTTGGAGAATCTTCCGTAACTAATTCCGGATACTCCCTCTCAATACTCTCAATCTCATCCTTCAAACTGTCACGTGCGCTGTCACTCATAACCGGTTTATCCAGCGTATAATAAGCATGATCAGTCTCTTCCAACTGATCTTTCAATTTATCTAATCTTAATTTTGCTTCTTTTTTTTCCATAATTAATTTTATCTGTACATCGGTAATCCGTATGCACAGTTAAACAAACACCAAAAGAGTCCCCCCCAAAATTATAACAATAGCAACAACCTTCTTCATCAAAACCTTCCTCCCAAGCGGTTCATGCATCAAATTAGGATGATACTTGCTAATTAAAACTGAGAATATAAACACAAGTAGCGGCATAGTAGAGGTCAGAGCAGTAACAATAGAAACCGACCCTTGCGCAATCGCTACGAAAAACATAACAGTTCCAATAGCGCTAATCGTCAATGTAACAAGCATTATCTCTACCCCTTTTATCTGTGCTCGTTCATGAATCCTTGGATGATGGAAAATATAAACAATCACACCACATCCAAGTATCGCAATCCCAGTCCAGAACAACACTGACCAGACAGCAATATCATTTGATAAATATTCAACCAAAATTGTTCTAATGGAAAATATCAAAACACTCAAAAAAGCAAACAAATAAAACAATTTCGAACTAATATTCCTTTTCACCTTCTTATAACTTATCACAATAGCCCCAAAAACAATAGCCGCAATCCCAATATAATTAACTACCGACAAAATCTCACCAAAAAGAAAAATAGCCATCAACGTTACAAAAACCGGTTTAGTCGACATCATCGGAATAACTCGAGAGACCTCCCCATACTCCATAACATAATAAAAAAACCAAATACCAACAAAATACAAAACTCCACAAAGCAAAGATAACAAAAGATACTTCGTAGCTACAATTATCGGCCCAAATATCAACCCAGTCCCAATTAAAATAACCCCAAAAACCACCCCAAACAAAACAACCATAAAAGTCGGATCCTTCAAATCATGACTCAGCACAAACTTATCAACAATAGACTCAACCGTCCAAATAACAATAACAATAAGCGTCAAATATAACCACAACATAATATTATCAGCCATTAGCTTTTAGCCATTAGCTTTTAGTAAATTTAATAAATAAAATCCCAAGTGATTCGTAAAATTCGTAGCTAATTCGTTATTCGTAGTACTATAATAACCCCAAGTACCAATTAATAATCTCACTCCCAAAAAACATTGCAATCAACGTCCCAATACTCAAAAAAACTCCAAATGGCACAATTCCACCCTTCGACTTCTTTTTCAAGGAGAGCAGTACCACACTAATCACTGCACCAATTATATACGACAGAAACAACGCCAAAACCGTCTTCGAAGACGACAACATCGCACCCATCATGAGTCCAATATAAATGTCGCCTCCACCAATCCATTTTCCCTTCGACATGAGATGCTGAAGATAGAAAAATCCACCACCAATAACCATTCCAATAACCAAATTCAAAATAACATTATAATAATTCACCGAATTCGCAAAAATAAACACATTCATCAAAAACGCAAACACTGTGATCGGAACTGTAACCGACGTAAACACCAAATAATACTTCAAATCAGCCACAAAAACAACAACAAGCGCCGCAATAAAAACAATATCTCGAATAAACAACAAACTCACACCCGCTCCCGCCACATTATAATAAATCGCACTGCAAACAAACAATGCCCCCACCACAAACTCAACAATAGGATACTGCCACGAAATCACCGCCTTACAACTCCGACATTTCCCCTTCAAAATAAAAAAACTCAAAATCGGTATCAAATCCAACGGTTTCAACTTCGCCTTGCACTTCATGCAGGCCGAACCACCCTTCACAATCGACCTCTTCTCCGGCAACCTCAAAATAACCACATTGAGAAAACTCCCGATGGCTGTTCCGATTAAAAAGATCAGAATATATGTTATCATAGATTTAAGTTAATCAAGTGAATCATGTTAATCCTTCAAACTTAGAATGTTATTTAACTTTCACTAAGCGATTCCCTCCCCTTCGGGACGCTCCCGTTCGGGTCTGAGCCTCAGGGTCGAAGACCGGGTTCGAAACCACGGGGCTAATGTTCTACATGTTCACCAAAACCCCTAAAGGGGTTAACTGCATTTCTAATTTTTAACTTAACTTTTATTTTTAGACTATGGCTTTTATCTTTCCGAAGGCCTTGAGCGTAGTCGAAAGGTTATCTTTCACTTTAACTTTAACTTAACTTTAAGACTTTAAACTTGTTCTACCATCTCAACCAAACGATTAGCGTATCCCCATTCATTATCATACCAAGCACAAACCTTCACCAAATTCCCACCAACAACCTTCGTAAACGCCAAATCAACGATAGCCGACGCAGGATTACCAAGGATATCAGTTGACACAAGTGGCTCATCTGTTACCTCAAGCACACCTTTATACAGTGGATTTCTAGCCGCTTTTCTAAACGCATCATTAATCTGCTTCTCCGTTACATCCTTTGAAAGTAAAACTGTAACATCAGTAAATGAACCACAAAGAACAGGAACTCGAACCGCCATACCATCAAACTTATCCTTCATACTTGGCAGAGCAAGAGCAGTTGCTGTAGCCGCACCTGTTGTTGTTGGAATAATGTTAGTACTAAATGCACGTCCTCGTCGCCAATCTTTGCTGTCAACAAGATCAACTGTTTTCTGCGAAGCTGTTACCGCGTGTATTGTTGTAAGCATTGCTTTCTCCACTCCAAAATTTGCATCAAGAATTGCCATAACAGGCGACACACAGTTTGTAGTACAAGACGCATTTGCAAGCACATCATGATCTTTTGCAATTCCCTGATTAATCCCCTTCACAATTGTAGCAACATTATCGCCCTTGGCTGCTGCTGAAATAATTACGTTTTTAGCTCCAGCTTTCAAATGTTTCTCAGCATCTTTTTTCTTTCGAAAAACTCCAGTACATTCTAAAGCCACATCAACTTTAAGTTTTTTCCATGGCAATTTACTTGGATCAGGAATCTGAGAAAAAGCAATCTTTGTTTTTCCCACAATTAAATTATTCCCACTCACACTAACCGGTTTATCATATCTACCAGTAACAGAATCATACTTAAGTAGATAAGCCAAATTATCAAGATCCCCAAGATCATTAATCGCCACAACCTTTACATCCTTCTTTGTTAATGCGATCTTCAGCGCCGCCCTTCCTATACGGCCAAAGCCGTTTATTGCTATTTTTTTCATATTTTCTAAGTTACGTATCATGAGTAATGCATCATTTAGCGTAATACAAAACAAAAATAATACGAATTACTTTTAATTCCTCTCAATTATACCAAATTTTTCAACTAAAGTTAAGCAATCAATCCACTTTATATTTATCACAATAATTGATATAATAAACGCACATTTAGTAAAAACATCATAACCTATGATTCTAACAAAAAGAACAATTCTTCCATCTTTAATCATCTACATTGTATTATTACCCATCTACCTCTACTCCAGTGGATTTCGAGAAGGAATAGTCGAGTGGCTAATATTTGCGTCTCTAATTGCTCTACCCATCTTCGCCTCCCTCTCACTCGGAAAAACAGACAAAGCAAAATCTACAATTTATAAAATTTTCAATCTACTAATCCTAATCGGAGTAATCATAATGGAATTTACTGCCGACTGTAGCGGAATGTGCTTCCGAGGGATTCTAACTGGTGGAACTATTATTTACTGGTTAATAATGACAATAATCTTTTCATTCTATCTTGATTTCACCAACCCTACTAAAAAAACAAATAAAAAAGAACAAGCATAATCCCAACAGGCAAATATGAAAAATCCACTTGAAAAACAACCAGAAACAGAAAAACTCAAAAGCTACTTTGAGAATTCCGATCTAGTTGTACTTGCTGAAACACACCATGGAACACATTACAAAACAATCCAACAGTTCCTAAATCAATTTTTACCCGAAATAGAAGGTGTCTTTTTTGAAATCCCAATCACATATCAAGATTCCATTGATTTATACATGACAACAGGTGAAATCGATCAAAAATTCCAAAAATTCATCGATGACGCCAAAAAAGAAGGAAAAGACATTACTGATCTACTAAATGCTCTTAATTTAATAAAAAACGAACAAAAACAAGCAATTTGCATTGATTCTGCAAAATTACCAACTAAAAAATATGACAAGAAGTCCCCGCAAGGCCACTACTATCTTCACGGAGAATCAAGAGACGAAGACATGTTTACAAATATTCGAACTCAACAGTCAAAAAACCCAGGCAAATATCTCGCAATTGCCGGATCAGCTCATATCAAAAAAGGCAAACATCATTCCAGCAATTCAGACACCCTAGGGACCAGACTCTCCCAAACTTTTCCAGATAAATATAAATCAATTTTACTCGGAACAAAAGATACCCTTAAAAACGAAAAAATAACTGACTTTGACGATGTAATCAATGAATAACTTATCAATTCAATATATGAAAATAACATCCATCGGCTTATCTTGCTATTTAATCGAAAATAAAAACAAAGCTCGACTTTTAATTGATCCTTTTTCTGATCTACCCGAACACTCTTTTGGATTAACACTCCCAAAGAACCTCTCAGCTGATATTTTTCTAGCTTCACACGCTGACGAAGATCATTCCAATCTCAATGGCAAATTCGCAAGACATCTAAAAAACAGCAACAAAAAAGATACAACAAAAGTCACCCCTTTCCCCCATTTAGACCTTAAAGGAACCATTGTCAAAGAATACAACGGTGACCTATGTATTGCTTATCATTTCACACTTGATAATAAAAGATTTCTCCATCTATCAGACAACTCTCACCCATTAACAAAAAATCAACTCAAAGAAATAGGAAAAATAGACATTCTTTTTCTACCCATGCCAAAATCAAAATCAGATAACATAAAAATGGAAAAAGAAATCATCAAAAAACTAAATCCAAAAATCGTCATACCAACACATCTAATTTCACTCCCAGTTTCTGAAATAAATAAAGGATTTGAATTAGTAGAAAAGAAAATCAGTAAAATCATCTTACCTGAAAAAAAGAACCCTTCCGCAAATAAAATCACCGTTAATATCTTTACATACATGTTACTTGCCACAAAAAACTTAATAAATTCATACCCCTCTATTGAAATAGAATCTCCTACCATTAAAATCGACAAATTACCAAAGAAAACAACGATTTATCATTTCACTAAATATTTATCAAAATAAAAAAACAGCCCATCCAGATCCGTCAGGATCATAATCAAAACAAATAGGAGAATCCAATGACAAACGAAGCCGAAAAACGCAAAAAAGTCGAAAGAGCAAAAAGAGAAGCTGAAGAACACAATCGCAGGATCATTCCCGAAACCCCCGGAACAATCAGAACCGACGGACCACGAAGACAATATCGTTGCGAAGTTGATAGCCAAGGACGAAAAACATGGATTGAAATTTAAACCAAGAAACCAGGAAGAGGCAAGTCTCTTCCTTTTTTTATAACAAAAAACCGCCTTCTCTGATCTGTACCCCAAAAAGTGGACACGAAAGTGTCTACTTTTTGTATTTAAAAGACAAATGAGTTATATTATTAAAAATAAATAAAATTATGAGTAA
>Ga0233430_1000621_pt1 | contig 62023 bp, 37 predicted proteins | sample SI_118_April2016_2_FD_179883 | JGI IMG/M metagenome (GOLD analysis project Ga0233430, IMG submission 179883) | Seawater microbial communities from Saanich Inlet, British Columbia, Canada - SI_118_April2016_150_MG | ecosystem: Environmental > Aquatic > Marine > Inlet | place: Canada: British... | reverse complement strand
CATTCTTGCGTTACCTAAGGGACCGTGGTGAGCTCGAGACAGTCCCCATGATAAAACTGCTACACATTCCCAAATCAGACCCCCTATACCTGAGTAATGACGCTTACAATGGTATTTGTGATCAGGTAGATGATTACTTAAAGCGTGTGTTCTGGTTTTACCGGGAGACGGGGTGTCGTCTTCGTGAGCCTATCGAAGGACGATTGGAGGGTGACTTCCTTGTTACGAATGCTGAGACAAGCAAGTCAAGGAAGAAACGCCAGATATACCTGACACCAGACCTTAAAGAAATATTAATTGAGTTGCAGGAGAAAAGTCACAGCAAGAACCTTGTGGCTACTGACAAGCAAAACCCAATACGGAGTACTCATGAAGCTCAGCATTACAGCAAATGTTTCGCACAGGCCATGGAGGATGCAGAACTCTCAGGCTATCGATTCCACAACCTGCGGGACACCTGTGCAGTCAGGCACTATTTAAAGACACGGGACATTTATGCTGTGAAGACGCTGTTGGGGCATGCCAGTGTCGTTATGACCGAAAAATACGCCAATTTCGAACCCAGGAGATTAGAACAAGACTTTCCCGACCTGGTGCAAAAAAACATGCTCAGACCAATTTATCCTACTCAGGATGTAAGTGTAGGTTAATCAGTCAATTAAAGTGGATTGAACTTTTGTCGCCGGCCACGAATCTCAGGCCACCATTTCAGACACCCCTTTTAAATCCTTGTACAGCAATGCTTTCAAAACTTGAACCCCTGCTTATCAGAAAGGGGGTCAAGAGATCATTCTTGACACCGGGATTTTCAGCCCCGTTGTAAGTTCCTGTAGTGAATTGATATTCAGCGGGTTACAGTGAGGGAGATTTTGATGTGTGCACCATATGTGCAATTCTTAGTCAAAGTGGAGGTAGCGGACCCAGTACCTCTAGCGACATCCTATAAACAATATCTGCTGGGATTGATTAACCATCTTGCTGTTGTCTCTATTTATCAATGCTCAGCAAAAGGTTCTTAGAGACAAAGATCATACGGAAACTGAAAGAAGTTGAAGATTGACGCACCACCAGAGACGTTTACTGTGAATATGGGATATTAGAACCCACCATTATAACTGGAAGAGCAAGTACAACAGGATATTTCTTGTTCCAGGGTTTGGATCTCGTTAGCACCTAATGATACTACAGTATTTATTCAATTTATTTTGCTAGACCGGGGAATGTTTCTAGGGTTTCGGGACTAATGTTTACCGTTTGCAAAGTCCAGGTTGGAGTAGGTGATGTAATAACCCCATCATTAAACTCGAGTGGATCGATTACTAGCATAGCACCATATTTATTATCGCCACCTTTTATGTATGCATGGCAAGAGGACCAATATCGTCCATCAGGACCTTTAAAGATCTGATTGTGACCCAGCTCTCGGTAAGGGTGCTCAACGTCATAGATCGCCTCTCCATTCTTAAACAGAGCACCATCATGTCGTGCTCCAAATAGCGGGTTATTCTCAGCACGGGCATAAGGGCCATAGACATTCCTGGAGGTTGCATAACCCACATAATAACCTTTTTCATCATATCCTGAATAGAACAGATAATAAATTCCACCCGTTTTCACTACGTGAGCCCCTTCAATTAGAAATGACTCAAATCCATCCTGTTGGGTGATCAATTTATGGGGTACCTCTTTCAATTCCCCCTTATCCAGATCAACCTCTGCAACGAATATGCTATGTTGTGATTCAGGATGTTTTTTGATATTAAAATGACCATTATTGAAAAACGCATACACCTTGCTATTTTCGTCTTGAAACAGGGTCAAGTCGTTATGTGGCCAAGGGGCGAGGGGTTTGTTGGATAGAGCCCTATACGGCCCCGTAATCTTGTCAGCCACTGAGATACCAGCTCCATGAGGGGATCCATACAATTCCCTGTCAATTTCCTGAATACCATCGCAATTGTAAGTGAAGTACCATTTGCCATTAATTTTATGAATCTCGGGTGCCCAGAATACATTTCGATACCAAGCTTCCTTCGGAATTTCGGATTGTTTCATAATCCATGGCCCGGGTTCCCAGTCTTTCAAATTCTCTGATACATACAGTCGGAATCCAGCATTCCCATCGGGATCATCATATCCCCAGAACAGTGTTCCGACAGCATAAAATTTACCGTCATCCGGGTTCGGGATGATATGCGTATCACGCATGACGAGATTAGCATTCGGATTATGATAAGCAAATTCCTCTGTTTTTACGGCACACCTCGAAGCGATAAGAATAATGCATATTGATAATAGAAGATTTTTCATAATTACCCCGTTGTATGGTGTTATCATCTGATTGATTGAATTACTAAGGAAAAGTCTTGCCTCAAAATTAGATTTTATTTCAATTTTATTTGCTACAAGTTCTCTAAGATATCTAAACTTTTAATTCTTATCCACAGCTCTGTCAGGATCGGCTGGAGGTATGTTCCATGGTTCCGTGGTTACGCTACACTGCTGATAGCTCATACCGGCTGCTATTTATTTTGAAGATACTATTTCAGATACACCATCTTGATTGTCTTGTTATAGTCACCAGATAACAATCGGCAAAAATATAGACCTGTGCCCATTTGATGATCCAGATTAGTGGTCTCCCATTGTATGGCATAGGTGCCTGCAGATTGGTGTGTATTAACCAGTGTGATGATTGCTCGACCGGAAATATCGTAGATTGTAACATTCACATCAGATTCCTCAGGAAGAGAATAACTGATATTTGTAAGCGGGTTGAAAGGATTGGGATAATTTTGATAAACTTGAACCTCATCCGGGACAATTCCAGCATTTTCTTTCTCGTTAATGCCAGTATAGACATCATTAAGGGTCCCAGGAGTCCCATGTCCCAGAGAAGCCTCCCAATTTTCAGCTAAGGAGTTCTCGAGATTCGGGTTTCTAAGCGCAAGAGTTGGACCATCACCATCAGGTGCAGTTGGCCAGGGTGCTGTATCATCATATCTGAGAGAATCTATATATTGATTTTGAGTTGTGTTGTCCAGCAATCGAATAAGCTCCCCACCACTACTTAATCCAAAATCCATATTCCCGATGTAATTATCAATGTAGGGGAATAACGATTTAAATTGCACAGTATCTCGACAAAGCACTAAATATTCCTCTGGTGCTAAATAAGTACCTGTCCCAAAACTAAAAACATGCGAGTCATCCTCATCCAGGAAACGCCAGTTTGAGATATCAAATGTGGAGTCGGTATTGTTGTAGAGTTCCACCCAATCCCCTGGAGAAAAATCATTCTCTGAATTATAGTTAATCTCATTAATCACAATTGTATTCCTGGGTACCCCTGAACCAGGGCTGTATTCATAAACAGGTTGTATTGGGACTGATTCACTGGGCGTAATACTCAATGGATTCTCGGAATAAGTTTCACCATCAATTACCCAATGTGAAAAAGCATAGTTTTCATGGGGAAGCGCTTCTATTTCAACTGGAATACCGTTAAAATACCTTCCCTGCCAGGAAAAATCCTGGAGCAGAATTGTGTTTAGCCGGATGTAACCAGCGGTGTTATCGTTGGTGAACTCCAAAGGTGATGTACCTTCCAGACTAAACTCATTTTCAATGAATCCCCACGCATGAGACTCTCGAATCGTCGCAAAATCATATAACCGTTGCAGTTCGTAATCCCACTCCTCCATGCTATTGATCCCATCACCAATCCAGGATTCACCAGGAATAAATGTATTTCTCCAACGCTCTACATGTCTGGGCATTTCAGGTTCAATAATTGCTCTGAGACTGTCGATAACTGAAATGAAATATTCAGGTTCAAATATTGTGTTTAAATGGTCCGCGAATGTATTGATAAATTTGAATTGAAATTGTTCATTTTGTTTGAGTTTTTGGTATTCGCGGAAACCTGTTAGGCTATTATTGTCAAACATATTTTCCTCGGGTGGGTGCATTTGACCGGGGTATTGATTGAAGCCTGCATCAAGATCATTCAGTATCCAGCGCCATTTTTGGCCGGGTGCGTACCATCGCTTACAATTACCCCCGATCCAATCCCAGTTACTGGCATAGGTTTCCATGATTGTGTAGTTTATGAATTCGTCAATATCTATTAAGTCAGCTGCCATGGCATAGTTTGCATCATTCTCAATGTTGTGGCTATTGAGGAAATCTCTCATATAGTCATAGTTTTCCATAGTGCCGTAATTGGGCCATGTGCCATAGCTATTCTCAATGATGTCCATGCCCTCTATTGGAATGGCATGATGAGAGCGAATAAAGTGCTCATTGATTTTTTCTCTAATGTTATGAATTCCCCAATATTCTCCGTTGATAAATAGGATTGAAGGTCGATATGCCATCACATCCAAATCACGGGATTCACCCAGGCTGGAAGCAAGTGCATCCCGAATCATTGTGGAGGACCAATCGTTTCCTGAACTTCTAAGTAGAATGGCTTGAAATTCATTAATGGGGACGTTGGGGAAAATTGGATAGTTGATTTCGGAATCCCCATATTGATCTCTGGCTATAATTGCGATGGTTTTCTGTGGCAATCCTCGCATCCAGTGACCATGAATTCGAGCACCTGCATCAACTCCAAAACCGAGGCTCCCATCCGGTTCAAAAAATTCTATGTGCACGGGTCGTTCCCAGTTATCACAATTGTATCTGCGTCTATCGCTATGAGGGCAATCTGACCAAAAATTTGAACCCCAGTAAGGAAAATTTTCCTGGGCTTCGTTCCCCGTCACATAAATACCAATTTCCTCATCAAAAAAATTAGCTGGGTCAGTTGAAAGAGATATGACAGGTAAGTTAAAAGCCGGATTCAATAAATAAGTATTCGTCACTGTCCCGCTTGGGAAATAGCCATCTCTAAATGTTCTGGCTTTGATCACCTCAATGCTATCACTTCCCGTGAAAATATGAAACGGAGCGGTATATGGAAAATCATTTGGAGTTGGCGTAGATCCATCGCGGGTATAATAAATGGTTCCCTCGGTTGTTTCTGAGGACAGCTCCAGAAGCAAGTTCTCCATGTAGTAGCCTGCTGCATTGGAAAAGAGTGGGGTAGAGGAAATGCCTATCAATTCAGATTCGTAATTTTCGAATTCAGGGCTAGGGACAGTGAGGTAATGCCAATTCTCTCCACCATCAGGAAAGCGTCCAAAAGAGATATCTGTTATCTGCGTGCTGAAGACAATATCATCTAGTATGGTGGTCCCATCAGAAGAAACCAGTGCAAGATGCTCCCCATTAGCATTTAACTTAAAATTGGTATGGAGTGATCCATCCGCTTCATTTCTATCAGCCCACAATAAGAGAAATCCATAAGGTGGAATCTCGGTTCCTGCTGGGATTGTCCACTTTGTTAATTCTGATAAATCATCAGTGAGGTGCATCCCACTGATATCAATATTGCTTGAAGTGGTGTTATACAATTCCAGCCAATCATCATACTCCCCTTGCTCGTCAAAAACGGTTATATCGTTGGAAGCCATTAGTTCATTTATCACCACTTGGCCATGACCAAAACTAACACTGAAAAATAATACAAAAGTAAAAAGGGTTTTTGATAGTAAGCGGGTTTTGGAATAGCTGAATTTTTTATACAATTATCTATAACTCCCCGAAAATTGATTGAAATCTGTTTTGTGGGATTTGTTTAGTAGTGAGTGGCGGGACTCTATCTGTTCAATATGGCAAATTGAGAATTTTGGAAGCCCCAGTCGTTCTTATGTGAAGCATTTGTATGGCATCATCACCTAGCTGCGTACTCATAAGCTTATTGTAAGCTTCAAAATCCTCTTCGTGGACATATGCCTGGATAGCTCCTGCAAAGCCACCGCCATGAACACGTGCGACTCCACGTCCACGTTCTTCAAAAAAGAGACGGGATAGACCTAGAGCAAATCCTAACCCTTGTTCTCTTCCTTTACTTCGGGGGGGAATGGCATTTTGCAGAATGCTTTGAGAGGAGTTGCCACTGTATTGTACATTTGTTAGATAGGCTTCAAAGTCGCCAGCCTCAAGGGATGCTACCATTCGGTCAACTCTTAGATTTTCCGCATAAAAATGGTTGGCTCTCAGTACCGCCCTGTCACCCAATCTTTTGCGGATATCTATCGATTGATCAAGAAACTGCTCGTAGCTACGATCTCGAAGAACCTTGACGCCCATTTCACCAGCTACAGCCTTCATCTCCAATGGAATTGAGGCGTAGGCATCAGTGAGGTCTGCGTGACTGCTACCAGTGTGAATAACCATAAGTATGTAGCCAGTTGATTCCACATCGAAAGCCACTTTTTGTATTTCTAACTCATCTGGATTAGCGAAATCGATCTTCAGAATTCCTCCAAAAGCAGAAGCTGCCTGATCCATGAGGCCACATGGCTTACCAAAATAAATGTTCTCAGCGAATTGCCCGACCCTGGCAATCTGTTCTGTAGCGATTAGACCATCATTATACAGTTCATTGACGATAGTGCCAATGAGCACCTCAAAGCTGGCAGAGGAAGAGAGTCCCGAGCCCACACCCACATTACTGGTCATGGTTGCCTCAAATCCGCCTAGCGTTCCTCCATGGGCGTCAATTCCTGCAAGGACCCCTCTAATTAGAGCGGTTGTTTTTCCCTGCTCAGTGGAATGGGGTTTCAGATCGGAAATATCTAATTTAAAAGTTTCGCTAAACCCTTCTGAGCGCACAATAATTTTGCCATCCGTACGAGGCTGAACAGCCGCTACTGTATCATTTTGGACCGCAGCACACAGTACCTTTCCCAGATTATGGTCAGTATGATTACCTCCCAGTTCAGTTCGGCCAGGTGCGCTGAACAAATGGGTGACATCATGTTGGCGACCCAGCAGCAATTCATGGATACGCTGAAGTCCCGAGCCAGTATCCCCAATTTCTCCATAGAGGTCACTGAATATTTCACCAGCTTGCTGATCCACAATAGTCTGTTTCAGCTTGTCTAATGTCCAATTTTTTATCTTACTCATCACAACTCCAGGATCATATTGAATAAGTTTCAGGTAGTTCGGCCAATCGTGCAGCGGCATTTTCTGCTGTGAGATCACGTTGTGCTTCGGCCATCAGTTCATATCCTACCATGAATTTCCGGACACTGGCTGAACGGAGCAGTGGTGGATATATGTGGGCGTGCAGAGTCCAGTGGTCTGTATTGCTCCCTGTGTTTGGAGCGCTGTGCCAGCCCATACTGTAGGGAAAGGAAACATTAAAGAGATGATCATACTTAGTTAGGAGCTTTTTGAGGAGATCAGCAAGATCATGGGCGAGATCATCACTCAATTCTGACATATGCCTCACAGCAATCTTCGGAATGATAATAGTCTCAAAGGGCCATACTGCCCAAAAAGGCACCAGGGCAACCCAGCCTTCGTTTTGAACTACGACTCGTTCTGCTAAAGCGGTCTCCTGCTTCATGTATGCTAGTAGTAACGTCTCACCTTTCTGTGCGAAATACTGCCTCTGATGTAAGTCTTCCTTCTCTATAAGAGTCGGGATGAAATTTCCTGCCCAGATTTGACCATGGGGGTGGGGATTAGAAGCTCCCATTTGAGCTCCCTTGTTCTCAAAGATCTGGACATACTTATATTTCTCCGATAGCGCTTTTTCCTGGTCCCTCCAGGTAAGAACCACTTGCTTAACCTGTTCCAGGGGTAATTGAGGAAGGGTTAGATCATGTCGTGGAGAATAACAGATGACCCGGGACGTTCCCTGTGTGTCTTGCCATCGAAAGAATTCATTTCCAGGTTGGTTTGGCGAACTCATGCTTTCTGTTAATAGTGCGGGATAATCATTTGTGAAAACAAAGGTATCATCATATAGGGGGTTTATATCCCCTATTGCTCGCTTTCCTCCTGGACACAGGTAGCAATTGGGATCATGCTCTAATGGTTTAAGTCGTTCAGGACCTTCTTCGAGCCCTTGCCAAGGTCGTTCCGTGCGATGCGCAGAGACCAGGACCCATTCACCCGTAAGGGGATTATATCGTCGATGTGGAGTGTCTCCTGGCCGTATCATTTGAACCGTCAACTTCTACCAGAATATTGAATACAATGCGACGAGTATTACGCAAATTGCCATAGCACTGATATTAAATATCGGCTCAGTTGCAAAATATTTTCGTGACACTGAAATGCCTTTAGGATCAGCGGCACCTTTACCTTCGAGCTGACTAACAATGGCAATAATTATCATGGTAACGATCCAAACGATCATCATTTGATGCATCCATGGCAGTGTGGTACCCAACTTTAGGACCAATGCTATGGGAATAGAAGAAACCGCTCCCCAGATAGCGCCATTGTTTGTCGACTTCTTATAAAAAAGACCCATAATAAATACACCGAGAACTCCTGGGCTGACCAGGCCGGTATATTCCTGAATATATTGAAACATTTCTTTTATTGATCCCAGCATGGGGGCAACCAGCACTGCAATAACTAAAGCCACCAGAACTGTTATTCGGCCCACTTTCACAGTTTGTTTATCGCTGGCATCGGTGTTGATATATGCCCGATATATATCCATAGTAAAAATTGTTGATGTGGAATTCAGCATGGAAGCCAGGGATGAAACAATAGCTGCCGCCAGGGCTGCCAGTACTAGACCCTGGAGGCCACTCGGTACAAACTGCGATATCAACCATGGATAGGCCTTATCATAATTAACCCCACTGGCACTACTAAATGCCTCTCCAACGCCTGGAATGACACTGGTACCCTGGGGGGCTGTGAACATTACATAGGCAACAATTCCTGGAATAACTACTATCAATGGAATGATGAGCTTTAAGAAGGCGGCGAAGGCGATTCCCTTTTGTGCCTCTTTCAGAGATTTAGCGGCAAAAGTTCTTTGGATAATGTACTGATTGAAGCCCCAATAATAGAGATTTGCTACCCACATACCCCCAACCAACACAGCAATTCCAGGCAAATTCGAAAAACTGGGGTGTCCTTTTTTCAGGATCATGTGAAAATGATCCCCAGCTACATTGTATATGTGCGATAAACCGTGAAACACACCGCCATCGGGTGTTACATGATTCAAGGCAATCATGGAGGTGACCAGCCCGCCCACGATGAGCAGGATCACCTGAATAACATCTGTCCAGGCGACTGCAGATAACCCGCCCCAGATTGAATAGGCCGCAGCAAAAAATGCCAATCCCAGAATCCCGTGCATGATATAATCACCATTCCCTGAACCCAGAATTGTATCAAGGGCTTTAGCACCGAGGAATAGTACAGAGGTTAGATTTACGAAAATAAAAAGCCCAATCCAAAATACAGCAAGAATGGTTTTCAGGTTTTTACTGTAGCGAACCTCAACAAAGCCTGGTATGGTGTAGATATTTTTCTCAATAAAAATTGGTAGAAAATATTTGCCAACAATTATAAGTGTGATGGCTGCCATCCATTCATATGAAGCGATGGCCAGGCCAAGTGAAAAACCGGAGCCGGACATACCGATGAATTGCTCAGCAGAAATATTTGCGGCTATAAGTGAAGCCCCAATAGCCCACCATGGTAAAGATTTCCCTGCAAGGAAATAGTCCTCAGCGTTTTTCTCGTGTCCTTCTTTACTCCGAGAAACCCACAGCCCTACAGATACAATTGTTATTGCATATGTAATAAACACCAGATAATCAATAAGTGAAAACTGCATGAAATGGTCCTTTTCTTCTTATTCAGTAATTATTTCAGATTAACAATGATCGAATTAGTTTTTCTCTCTGCTTGGACCCATTTCAACTTTGATTTTTCTACCATTGCACTGGTAGGTTTCGCATGTCCACTGATTACATACACCAGTGAATACAAAGTTGAAAAAAAACTGGGATGAAGACAATATCCCAAGGAGCATATCCTTCTGCATACCCCATGTCCAAAAAATTTCTTATTGAAATCCTAAATTTGTTGTTCCCTCTAGTTTTGAAACCAGATTAACTTTTTCGTGAGGAACCCCGGATAATCAATTCACCTATAACAACCTCTGTCCGAGGATGTTGTGAAATGGCACCTTGTTCAATCTGTTCTATTAAAAGTTGCGCTGCGACCTGACCCATTTTATATCCATGTTGATCAACTGTTGTAAGTGGGGGATTAACAATTTCTGTGCTTGGATTATTACTGAAACCTGAAATAGCTATTTCATCAGGAATTTTCATTCCTCTACTGGAAATTTCTTTGTGTGCTCCAATTGCAACGGGGTCGTTCACTGCAAAAATGGCATCTGGTACCTGGGGCAGGGCAAGTAGTTTTTTAGTTCCAGTGGTGCCATGTAGTTCATCAAGTTCAACATGAACAACCAATTCCTCTTTGAACTTGTAACCTGCATCCCTTAGCGCAGCTCGGTATCCCTTTAATCTTTCCATAGAAATCTTCAAGTGAGAGGGACCAGCTAGGTGTGCAATTTTCTTATACCCGGATTCTATAAGGTGGGTTGTGCTGTCATAAGCTCCCTTGTAATCATCAACCACAACTTTACAGGCCTCAACATCATCAAGCACACGATCGAACAAAACAACAGGAATGTTTCGACGCTTAAGAGCAGTGAGATGGTCACCATTTTTTGTGGTCTGAGCAACTGATACAATTAAACCCGCTACACGATTTGAGACGAGACTTCGGGTATTTAAAACTTCACGCCCATAGTCCTCATTAGACTTTGCCACGAAGATAGTATAGCCTGCTTGATAAGCGATATCCTCAATACCGTCTATGGCAGAAGAAAAGAAAAAATGCCTGATTTCAGGAACAATGACGCCGATGGTATTGGTTGATCTCTTTTGGAGGTTGCGAGCCGTTGTGTCAGGATAGTAATCTAAGCGTTTTGCAGTTGCTTTAACGAGCTCTCTCGTTTCTTGCTTGATGGCGGGATGATCGTGTAAGGCTCGAGAAATAGTGGATATTGAAAGATCCAAATGATTGGCAATATCTTTGAGTGTCGTATTGTGTTTATTTTTCATATGTAATATATCAAACGTTTGTTTCAATCGTTTGCATAAAATAGTCTAGTGGCACCCAGCCTGCAAGTAGTTCTTTAGAGAAAATGCGTCAAACCAGATGGTAAAGGACGTAAGGCCCTATAATATAGGGTTTATAGCACAATTAGCAGCTGAAGTCAGCATAGGTCAAGCATATACATTGTTTGAATGTTACCAAGGAAATAAAGTGCAATCGTTTGTAAATTTATATTGACCTCTTGTTTGGCAATAATTATGTTACGCTATACAAACAGAAAGATTTTCAATTTATTTGACAAGAACGATCAGAGATCACTCATAGAAAATGCAAACGTTTGTAATTGTATATGGGTGATTTAAATGTAGAAAATGCCTTATTGCCTATGAGGGGTATTTAAGGATTTAGTTCAAATCGTAAAAAGAGGAGGTTTGCGTATGTGCAAAAGTAACCATTGGATGAAATCAATCAGTTATGTATTGATTGCCATCCTATTCACTGGTATGGTCATGGGACAATCCTTTGGACCATATACCAGCGATGCTAACACCGTCATGCTTATGCATTTTGACGGCGATCTGACAGATGCTGCTGGTACTGTTACCACTGCCGCTACTGTTGGTACAGTGAGCTATAGTACTGAAACTGCCAAATTTGGCCAATCGCTTTATCTAGATAATTCTGGTGTTTTTCCAAATTATCAGGATTTGCTGGCTCTTTATGGCACTGATTCAGCTGGTGTAGCACAATCTGATTCTGCATACTATGCAGATGCCCTTGCTTCAGATACGAGCTATGTTACTATTCCATCCATAGCTGCGCTTGATCTTGCTGGTGATTTTACCATTGAGTTTTGGTTAAAAACTGTAGACCATCAAGCATGGTCCACAGGTGCCAACGTAGTCGGTAAAGCCGACTCTGCTGGTAACTACAACTACTTTGTTCAAGATCAGGGAGGCAAGTTCCGCGGTGGAGCCACCGAGGATAACTCATCTTCTGAATCCATTAACAACTTTGTCATGGATGTTCAGAGTGATGCTCTTGTAGCCGATGGAACAACGGCCACTGAACCATTTGAAGATACATATGACTGGAAGCATATCACACTCCAGCATGATGCTACCAACGGCTGGATCGGAATGGCAACCCACGATACAGATGGTACTCTACTCAGTTATGCTACACACAAAAAGCTCGGTGGTGACCATGCAAAGACCATTGAATGGCAACAGCATCCAGGTGATGGTGCAGTCACAGTCACTCATAGTGATGAGCTACCCCTACTTATTGGAATGGGTGGTGACAAAGCTGTGCACGGTTATATCGATGAACTACGTATCAGCAATACTGTAATAGAGGTCGCAGATGCTCCAGCAGCAATCATCTCAACTGAAAAGTGGGAATTGCAAAACTTTATGCCTGGAACTGGTCCCGATGTTGAGATTCGTGGTTTTGGACGTATTGCAAACCAGGATGTGGATGTAACAAGCTATACAATTAGTGCTGATATCGTCAAGCTCGGAAATGATGCTGGTGTAGCAAGCGCAACCTTGCACTATCATACACGTATGTACCCACTGACTGACAGAATTGCTCATGATGCAGCAGGCTGGCAAACAGTGGCTATGTCTGAGGGTTCCAATAATATCTGGACAGCTGATATTCCCCAGCAGGCTTTCAAGACGGTTGTAGAATATTATGTAACAGCAACCACAGGTGATGGTGTTGAATGCTCCATCGGGTTAGATAATGACTGGCACAACCAGAATTTTGGCGGCGCCGGTTGGGTCGTGCAACGTGGTATTGCAGATACCTACTTCCGATTCATTGTTTGGAAGGATAGCTCTCTCGTTCTTGACTTGAATATGGACGACCTTCAGACAGATAATGCACCAAAGGACATGTCCGAATGGGGTACAACAGTTAGTGCAGTCGGTAGTTATACCTTACCAGACGATGTACCAACTGCCATTGAGGCCAATTCATTCTCTAGTCTATATCTAACTTCTGATGCTCCAGGTATGCTGGAAATTCTTGATAATGATCATCTCAAGAGCCACACGTGGACCTTTAGTTATTGGTTTAAAACAGAAGCTTTTGATGATGCATTTATCATTGCAAATCAGAATGGTTCTCGTTGGGAAGCCGATGACCTGGGTTACGATGGTCGAGCCATGGGATTCTGGCAGAATAATCCAGGTATGGATGTTCGCGGTGGAGATGTTCCGTACATCCGAGTTTATTCCCTTAAATTTGCAGATACGCCACATCCCTTTGTCCCTCAAGATGTTTTTGGAGTTGAGACAAATAAATGGTACCAGCATGTTAGTGCCATAGAGTACACCGGCAATCCAGAAACAGACAGTATCTATAGTATTGTGAAAGATGAAGATGGTGTTCTAGTAGGTATGTCAAACTTTGAGATAAAGGTTCCACCAGCTTTGACTGAGGGACGTTTCAGAGTTGGTCATCGTGGTGGTGATGAAGTCCAGTTCTTTAATGGATATGTCGATGATATCAAGATGTGGAATTACTACAACACAGATCCTGAATTATGGGACTATGTGGTAGGTATTGAAGATGAGCCACAGCTCGCGACAACATTCCGTCTAGAACAGAATTATCCAAATCCATTCAATCCATCAACGCGAATTAATTACAGCCTTGAAACATCAGGTGAAGTGACATTGTCAGTTTACAATCTGTTGGGCCAGGAAGTAATGGTGTTGGTTAACGATACGCAGGCAGCTGGTAGTCATGTCGTAGATTTCGATGCCTCAGGTATGGCCTCAGGTATGTATCTCTATGAACTGAAAACCAATAACAAAACTGCGGTTCGCAAAATGCTATTGATGAAATAGAGGTAACTTACTCCCCAAGAATGCATTTGCATTCTTGGGGAGATCATCTGAAACCCTGGTATTTCCCGGTCTGACTCAATAACAATCAATTGGTGAGTGTCGTATGAAAAAAAAGTTTCTCATTATGACAGCAATATGTAGCTCTCTGCTACTATTAACCTCCTGCTCGGAGATAACAAAAGCCGACGAGCAGATTGGCCCTGGTATTCTGCGGGTTGTTCTGGAACCTGATCCGGCAGACAGTACCATCACCATATTGGGCGAGACCTACAGTTACTCGGAGAACGATTCACTGGGCATCAATATTTACCAGGGACGTGCAGTAACAGTGGACAGTAATTTTGCTCTCCTGTATGAAAGTGTAAATAGTTGGAGACAGGATCAGCACACCTATAATCTACTTCTGCGGAATGAGGATGAATTTGTCCATCATACCGTATTTGAATCTTTTGTTCCACCAGGAGAATATGCTTCCGTTTCCATGGGCTTTGAAGGGTTCCACTTGCAGGTTGGACCATACTCGATCCCAGTAGAACTCAGCAGTGACCTGGATCCTGTAGCAGAGTTTCCAGTTGAGTATACAGTTGAAGAGGGAGAGGTAACTGAAGTGCATATTCTTGTGGAGCCGTTCTCCTCAATGACACGCAGATTGGATAGCTACGTCTTTTCAAGACAAGCAAGAATAGGAGATGTCCATTACTTACCAAAATCTGAATTCGATGAGATTGTGGAAGATCTTCCTTACTTAGTCAATCCAAATAATCCATTTGGGCCGTGATGTTAGGTGACCGAGGGACATTTATGAATCTATACAAAAAGAACTTATGCCTGAAACATATGATCAGAAATGCAATAGGTATCATTGCCTTGATCTTCGTGATGATCGCCTGTGACAGCGATATGTTTCAGACCTCTCCTCCCAATACGAATGAAGATCCTAACACATCCATGGCCAATATTCCCGTAGATGGCGATACTCTTTTTGCCCTCGTCACTCTTTTCTGGGATGGTGAAGACAACGATGGTTACATCGATCATTATCGGTATCGCTATACAACCTATTATTTATCAGAGGGTCAATCAATTGAAGAGGTGAGCCCAGATTCGATCAGGTATCATGACTGGGTGGATACAACTGCTACAAGTGTTCAGGTCGCTTTTGACTCTCCTGCAGATTATAACTACCAAATGGTAGAAGTTATTGCTGTCGATAATTCAGGGAACTTAGATCCAACACCTGCCACCAAATCCTTCTACACCTATCCAACAAGTTTTCCGGAAACACAGATTTTATATCCTGTTACCGATAGACAGGAAATGTATGCAAAAAGCTTTACTGATGAATGGTGGAGTGGCGTACGATTTACCTTCACCGCCAGTGATGATGATGGCAAGGTCATAGAATATGCCTGGGCTGTAGATGATGGGGAATTCACCTGGACAGAAGATACAACAGTTTTTATCCACCCCGATAATTTTGTTCCCTTAGAAGGTGAGCATACCTTACATGTGATTTCCAAAGACAATACTAATCTCGTAGACCCAGTCGGGGATAGCAAGGCGATCAGGATATATGAACCTGACTTTGCAAAAGATATCCTCATTATTGATGAAACTAAGGAAGACTTCACCTTACCTGACAATGGCTGGATAACTGATGCCACAGTTGATTCATTCTATTTTGAGAATTTTGGTGGAAACCGGGGAGACCTGGACATTACTGAATGGGATTATAACCTGCGTGGCCTGCCCAGTATTAGGCGCTTGAAGAGCTATAAAGCAATTATCTGGCATTCAGATAATTATGGTCTTGGTTCCGGTATACTCAATGACGAGGAACTGATTAAAGAATACCTACATATGGGTGGAAAATTATTTATTAGTGGATATAGGGTTCTCTGGAACTACTTCGATGATTCTTTCCGAGATGGTTGGGGTGCATTAAACCCACCTTGGAACTTTTCTTCAGGTGGTGATAAAGATTTTGTGTTTACCTATTTACATATCAAGAACCTGGATGTATCCGGCATAACAGGCAACCTCAGCAGCATAGAGGGCGAGGGTAGTTTTGCTGGTACTCTACGCCCCGATTCGACAAAAATGAATGCCGTCTGGCCCTTCGAAGGCAAACTGGGACATATTGCCACATTTCGAGAACTGGGAGGATTTACAATTCCCATTTTCAACTATCACGGTGAAGATTCACGTGTTGAGGGTTTACCATGTGGCCTCCGATACTACGGTTCTGTATTTGATGTTGCTTTCCTGGGCTTTCCACTTTGGCATATGCAGGGTGAAGACGCTAAGCGAGTTGGTGATGCTGTCCTGGAATCATTTGGATTTTAATGGATCAGGGGATGAATATGATCAAAAATAAGCTGAAATATATCGTTGGTGCATTCATTATTGTCCTCCCTCTTTTTCTTGTAGCTGCAAACACAGGCAAGATTAAGGGCTCAGTCATTGATAAGACCACAGGGGAGCCTCTCATTGGAGCAAATCTGTTTCTGGAGAATACACAGGCGGGCACAAGCACAGATGCAAGTGGCTATTATTTCATCATTAATGTCAAACCCGGACGCTACAATCTAAAGATTTCCTATATTGGATATCATCCCATAACCGTTAAAGATGTGTTTGTTCGAGCAGACCTGACCAGTGAATTTGACATTGAAATGGAACCCAATTCCATTGAAATGCCCACACTGGAGGTGACTGCGGAACGGAAGATGATACAAAAGGACATCACATCTACCCGCCGTGTGACAGAAAGAGCGGACCTCGAAAATTCACCAGGTATGAATTCGGTATCAGATGTTTTCAGTATGCACTCTGGTGCCATTGTGGACAATGTTCCCCAGCGCATTAATGTTGGTGAAGGTGCCGGTCAATTACAGCTAAGAGATGAAAGTTTGAAAAACGTCCATATCAGAGGAGGTCGAGGTGGGGAAATCCTCTATATGGTAGATGGCATGCCGGTAACGCATCCTCTTTATGGTGGTCGAGATGTGCTAAACCTGAACATTCAGGAGGTGGAACAGATCGAATTGCTTACTGGAGCATTCAGTGCAGAATATGGCCAGGCACAATCAGGAGTTGTGAATATTACAACACGTTCAGGCGGGATTGCCAAAAATGGGAGCATGGAATACAAATCTGATAGGACAGGAATTCTAGGGAAATCATTTAACAATGATTATGTATCATTCAATATTGGAGGTCCGCTGAGCGTTGTGGAGAAATTGATCAAATTAGCACGCCTCCCACTCCCAGGAGAATTGTTCTATTTCGCTTCTGGAAATGTGAATTTAAATGACACCCGTCTCAATAACGGACGCACAAGAGAACTGCTGTTTGAAAATCCTGAGATCTACCAACGCCAGGACAATGAAATGCACCTCAATTCAAAGGTGGACTGGAATATCTCGCCTAAATTCAAAGTAACAGGTAGTTATAGCGGGACATTTAAGAAGTGGACAAATTTTGATTGGCAATGGATTCTTAATCCTGATAACACCGCCCAATATGAGAGAAGAGCACTTAAATATGGCTTGAAGGTGAATCATTTTGTTTCCCAGAATACCTTCTATAATTTGAACCTTGGATATCTTGAAGTTGGTTATAAAGCTTCTCTTGACGGGAGCACTCAATTGTCAGACTACTGGCAATGGACGTATGATGAAATACCAGATCCAGAGCTGGATACCTTCTATGTCGATACATCCTACACAGGACTTGCTCAACCAGTTGTTGATCCAACCACAGGCTTTTTTACCAATGAAGGTTATCAAGATATCTGGAGGGATGACTTAACTAAGACCTATACATTCAAATTTGACTTCCGCTCACAGGTACACAAAGCCCACTACTTGAAAGCGGGTATCCAGGCCCAGTATAATGATATTCAATATGTAGACATTCAGGATGGTGGATATTTTCTATCCAACTATGGTGAACATGTGATTTTGGGTGAAGATGCTGTTGATCCACCCCCTGGTCCTTACCAGGAATATGGTCGCACACGCTGGGTGTTTGATTCCTATCCTATTATCGGTGGGGCATACCTTGAAGATAAGATAGAGCTTGAAGCTCTCATCGTGAATGCTGGGGTTCGTCTAGATTTCTTTAGCAAAGGCGAAACGGTCATGATTGATACCTGGCAGAAAAAGTGGGAAGATGCCACAGGGCTTGAAGCAGATTGGGACAAAGTTAATTTTAAACTGAGTCCTCGGTTTGGTATTTCTTTCCCCATCTCTGAGATTACCGTTCTGTTCTTCTCATATGGACATTTTAACCAACTCCCTGAGCTTCACTATTACTACCGCGATCCTTATACGGGAGGTTTCACTGGTAACCCCGGTCTGGATTACGAATCCACAATTCTATATGAGTTTGGTTTTACTCACCAGTTTGGTCAAAACTTCGCCCTGGATATCAAATCTTATCAGCGTGATATCTCCAAACAGATTGGAACACAACAATTAATCGCCAACCTTGGGCTACCTGTATCCTTGTATGACAATAAGGGGTATGCTCGCTCGAGGGGTATGGAATTTGAGTTCAACAAACGATTTTCAAATTTCACATCGGGGAATGTATCCTACACGATACAGTGGGCTACGGGGTACTCATCAAGTAGTTTTGAGGAATACATTAACTCGAAGACGGGTATTCCAAATCCTATTCGTGAACGTCGATTGGGCTGGGATCGCCGACATCAGATCGCCGCTACATTTTCTTTGAGATCCCCCAGGGGAAAATCAATGAATGTCTTTGGTCTCAAATTGCCTGATGACTGGTCAGTCACAACACTAGGCAGGATAGCATCCGGTACCCCCTACACACCAGGAACTTATGATCCAATAGAAAACATGCTTTTACAGAACTCTGAGGAATTGCCCTGGACATATAGTATGGATATCAGAGCACAAAAATCTTTCCAAATCCTGGGGTTACATTGTGGTGTATTTGCAGATGTCTATAATGTTCTGAATTTCTCCAATGCCCAGGTGGTTAACCGCTGGACAGGACAACCCTATCAGTATGGTGATACTATCGATGACTCACAGCGGCTCTTTTCCTGGCGAGATATGATTCTACAACGTAATCCTTGGCAGGTAGCCGATCCGCTTCACGCCATTTTTGGTCTTAGAGTAAATCTCTAGGGAATTTGGAGCAGCTATTATGAATAAAAATTCTACCAGGATATTTTGGACCCGATGTTTGTCTCTCCTCCTGATATGGGCATTGGTCCCGCTACAGGCTGATGATTTTCCACCCTCTGGTGAAGCACTGACGCTGGACCATGCCTTTCATGATGTTGGTAATGTCTGGCAGGTTGTGACAAATTTAGGGTATCTCGGGTATCACTGCTATACAACGTATGGTCCACAACGTAAATGTGAGTACCCTATAGGTAGTAATAATAGTTATCTGTATGGAGGTGGACTACTGCTCCCAGGAAAGGTAAATGGCCAGAAACTGTTTAGCGTTTCCACCGCATGGAGTCGACAAAGCACCAACTGTGCCTATGAATTTTTCCCAACTGATGCACCTTATGATTCCGTCTGGACACTGAGAAGGGGTCAAACTGCTGATATCCCATACTTACCCAATTATACTGCCTGGTCTGATCAAGCACTCATTTGCCGATACTCAGATTATATTCTCGATCTTGAGGACCAGCTTGCTCCATTGTATGTAGATGTCATTCAGATTAGTCATGCTTGGGCATCCTATCCCTTCGACGAGATGATTCTCTTTGAATTCTTCGTTATCCCAACGAGATATGATCTGACAGATGTTTATCCTGCCTGGTATGGTGAAATTTCTCTGAATCCTGCTGGCAAGCCAGCATTTCCGGACAATCTGGTATACTACGATGAGACCCGATACATGGGAATTGTGGAAGATCAGCCTGGGAATGATGATGATATGCCGGGACCCTGTGGTTATATCGTTTTTCCACCCCAGGGTGATGACCCGGAAGATTATATCTGGACTTTCAACAATTTTGATCAAGTCAGTCATTACGATGAGCAGGAGTATGACTTCACCACCAGCGGCATCATAGATCCGCCGAGCATGGATGGTGACGGTCGGGGAAACCCGGGACATTTTCGTCTCTCCTTTGGTCCTGTAGATATTCCCGTGGGTGATACACTTCATTTTATGGTTGGAGAAATATTTGGCGATGGGATGGAAAACTTTTTAAAAAATGCCGACCGACTCATTGGACTACGTGACAATAACTTTCAAACGCCTTCACCACCACCAGATCCAGATATTGTGGTCACTCCAGGGAATCATTCAGTGACCATTTCTTGGGAGCCCACAACCACAGATCCTGAAACATATACAGATCCTTTCAGATTTGATGAAATGGATGTACCATTTGAGGGATATCGCCTGTATAAAAGTACTCAGGGTCTTGGCGGACCTTGGACCTTGCTCAGGGAATATGATATCGCAAACAATGGATTTTTCACAGATTCAGGGATTGAGTATTCCTTTGTTGATGAGGGTCTGGTGAACAATTTAGAGTATTTTTATACTGTCACCGCTTTCAGCAAACCAGATACGGTGATCGCCTTCCCAAGTCAGGAATCAAGCAAGGCTGCCAATGCAAAAAGGGTGTCCCCAGGAACGGCGCCACCTGAAACTGTAGGGCAAGTGGCTGTAGTGCCTAATCCTTATAGAGGCGATGCCAGTTACAGTAGCTATAAACCACCCTGGGAGATTATTGGTGAGACGGGACGTTGGTTAGAGCAGGACAGGCGGATACAATTCATTAACCTGCCTGATCAATGCGAAATCAAAATATATACAATCGCAGGGGATCTGGTAAATACACTGGCGCATGATAACCCAATAAATGGTTTTGAAGATTGGAACCTGACCTCAGCTGGGGGACAGACAATTGCCAGTGGAATATATTTGTTTTCTGTCCGAGATTCAAGGAATGGCAAGGTTCAGGTCGGTCGATTTGTGGTCGTTAAATAGGTAAAATAATTGGACTTAACTATTAGATACAAGCGATGTCAGGTTGTGATTGGAAAAACAATCCCCAGACATCAAGTGCAATGGGAGCAAAGGCATGATTAGAAAACAGATATTCCTCATTCTGATTTGGGTACTTTTTCTATTTGCCCAATATGATAGACCGGGGAGTACATCCGCGCAGTTCCTGAAAATCGACATATCTGCTAGAGGTGCAGGTATGGCTGGTGCTTACAATGCGGCTGTTGAGGGTGCGGAAGGACTGGTTTATAATCCTGCTGTAATCGCAAACCTGGAGAAAGTAGATGCTGTCTTCAATCATAACGTGTGGTTTGCAGGTATCAATCATGATTACATGGCCATAGCCAAGAATTTTGGAATGTTGGGTGCTTTCGGTCTGAGTGTCACCACCTTGTACACACCGGAGATGAAGGTGAGAACGCCTCTCCAGCCAGATGGCACTGGTGAAACCTTTTTTGCTGGAAATGTAAGGGCAGGATTGTCATACGCCAGACGACTGACTGATCATGTAAGCTTTGGCGGTACGCTAAATTATATCTATTTGTCCTTGTATAGTGATTTTTCGGAGAGAGGATATACAATAGATATATCCACTGATTATAATACTGGAATTCGTGATTGGCGCCTGGCCTTTGCTATCCTTAATTTTGGGCAAAGTCTAACCTTTGTCAACGAAGAATATCCCATGCCAACGCTGTTCACCATTGGGAGTAGTGTGAATGCCATCGAACGAGAAAATCTCAAACTAAAATTAAGTGGGACGCTCAAAAAACCCAACGATGGTGCACCGCTGGGACAAGGTGGAGCAGAACTCAATCTATCAGATATTCTCTTTCTCCGAGCAGGAACAAATTTTGGCCATCAGGTAGCACGTTTTGCCTTTGGTGGGGGATTGGCTTACACATTCGCGTCCGGGATGGGATTCCGTTTTGATTATTCCTATAGTGATTTTAATGATCTAGGTGGTGCACACAGATATGCCTTAGGCATCGGCTTTTAAACCATATTGACATTTCCAAGACAGGTGGTTCATCAACATTGGGGAAAAAAAGTAACATAAAAATCTTTTGGCCCTTGGGACACCTTGTCTGTTATTTGCTCCTGGTATCCACCTCATGGGCAGATCTGTTTCCTGCTGATCCCTCTCAATTATCAATATCAATTAAGATACACAGAATTGGTCCTGGTGGCTTGGTGTCAAATTTAGGGTACATGGGCAAACCTGTTGGATTTGAGATCGAGAACTTGGACAACTCCCTTGCAAAGATCGCTGAATTGGCTCCCACAACTGGGGGGCGCAATTCTATGTATCTGGGAGGTATTGTTAACCATCAGAAAGTGTATACCTGTGGTGAAGAATGGTCTGACCTGAGCAACTATTGGGGCTATGAATTCTTCCCCTCTGGCGCACCCTGGGACACTATCTGGGTAGCATACAGAAGTCAGGAGCTTGACATTCCCTATATGCCCGGCTATGTCGGTATCTCCGACGAGGATTTTATATGTCGATTCGATGACTACCATGTCAATCACCCAGATCAGGGAGCCAGTCTAGGAGCTGAGGTGATCTTGATATCCCATTCATGGGGTGTTCCTGGATATAATTTGTGGAAATACTATCAGTTTTATGTGATTGCAAAGGAGAAACCCATCGATGACCTTTTCTTTGCCTGGTCCAGTTTTGGACGAATTGGATTGCAGCCAACAGACCCAAGTGATTGGGTGGAAACTGGTGACGATGATATCTCCTATTTCGATGATGACCTTAAGGTAGCTTGGAAAGAAGATCAACCAGGGCACGATGAAGATGGTTTTGGTCCTGCAGGTTTTAAGATATGGGTACCTGAGGCATATGATGAACATGAACTCACTTGGTCACTCAACAATACAGTGATGCCAAATCATAATGATGAGCAATGGTATGACATCCTGGCTAGTGGCGTACAGGATCCACCTAATTATTATGGACCAATGCCGGAAAAAACATTTATGACCCTGGCAGTCGGTCCCTTTGATATGGAAGTGGGCGATACACTTCATTTTCGTGTTGCCGATATAATGGGACAAGACCAGGATGATGTTTTGGAAAACCTGTATCGTCTTGAGGGGCTTATCGAAAAGGGGTTTGCATTACCTACCAGCCCACCACCGCCACCACTGAAGGTGCAATCCGGTAATCATGAGGCCTTATTAACATGGGAAGCCGGTGCTGGTGAAGTGAATCCTCTCATGTGGGTGGACACCAATCGCCATGATTCTGACGTAGAACCGCAGCCATTTGAGGGTTTCAGACTCTACAAGAGTTTTAACCCAAATGGACCCTGGACCTTACTTGCAGAGTATGATGTGCCTGACAATGGGATCAATCAGGATATCGGTCTTGAATTTGAATACAGAGATGTGGGACTATTAAATAATTTTCGCTATTATTACTCAGTTACATCCTTTACAAAACCAGATCGCATCACAAATGCACCATCACTCTCAAGCGCATTACAACTGAATGTTGTCGAAGTGATCCCCGGTACCCAAGTACCAGAGTCAATTGGGAATGTTTTCGTAGTACCAAACCCCTATCGGGGCGATCAAAACTATACTGCCTATAAGCCACCATGGGAAGAACCAAGTCCACTCCAAAACATCATTAACCAGCAAGAGAGCTCCAATGTTTATCGATGGTCAGAAAACGATCGACGCGTGCAATTCGTTAATGTACCGAGCCCAGCCGAAATAAAGATTTACTCGCTGGCAGGAGACTTGGTTACCACTCTATATCACGATATACCACATGAAGGGGTAGTAGACTGGAATCTGACAACCGATAAGGGTTTAACTATTGCAAGTGGTATATATCTATTTACAGCTGAGGATAGTGAGACTGGTAAGACGCAGGTGGGAAGATTTGTGGTGATCAAATGATACGGTTTCGGAGATTCGGATTGACCTCATTGGTTCGATGGGAGATCTAAGGACAATGAAGAGACGAGATTTTTTAACAAATGCTGCTCTTGGAGCAACGGCCGTCAGTCTAGGGATGTTGGGCTGCAAGCCTCCACAGAACAGAAAACCAAACATCATCTATATCATGGCAGATGACCTGGGTTGGGCAGAGCTTGGATGTTATGGCAATAATTTCAATGAAACGCCACATCTGGACAACTTAGCCAGCCGTGGTATTCGATTCACTCAGGCCTATGCTCCTGCGCCTGTTTGCTCACCAACCAGGGCCAGTGTTTTAACAGGGCAGTTCCCTGCTCGTGTGGGCATTAACGATTACCTCCGCCCAGATGCGAACGAAGCCCTGTCAACGGCCCATATCACTATTGCTGAGATGCTTAAGCGTTCTGGTTATACCAATGGTATGATTGGTAAATGGCATCTCACCGGCTATGTAGCTAACGGTTCAGAGAATGAGGTCAGGGCTGAAGATCATGGGTTTGATGAGGTTTTCTGTACCGAAATCGAGACTGTAGGCAATGGTGCCAACTTCTTTCCCTATGTATATCGGGATCATGATACTCAATGGCTTAGCACGGAAACAGCTCGATTAGGTGAGAATGAATACCTGACTGATCGCATAAACCTCGAGGCCGTGGATTTCATCGAACGCAATGTCGAGGAGCCATTTTTTCTCTACCTGAGCCACTTCGCTCCCCATACAGATCTAAATGGCCGACCAGATCTTGTTGAAAAATATAGAAAAAAGCACCCACCTGGCCCCAGTCTGTGGGACGGTTGTTATATGTGTGAAGATGCTGGCTTGGAAGGAGATCCCCTACATCATTGGGCAATCGATCACAACCCTCACTTGGCGGCCATGATCGAAAGCATTGATGATGGTGTGGGAATGATCGTGAAGAAACTGGAGGAGCTGGGAATTCGGGAAGATACGGTCATCATTTTCACCAGTGATAATGGTGGGGAGCATAATGTCACAAGCAATGCCCCTCTGCGAGGAGCTAAGAGTCAACTTTATGAAGGTGGTATTCGCGAACCCATGATCATTTCCTGGGCAGGTACCCTTCCCGAAGATAAGACCAGCGATGCAGTTGTGAATATATTGGATTTTTACCCAACAGTACTTGATCTCACACAGGTTGAGCCGGATCCTGCACAACAACTTGATGGCGTATCGTTTGTACCGGTGTTGCGAAATCCAGCGCTAACGCTTGAGCGGGATACGCACTACTGGCATTATCCGCTTGAGAAAAAACATTTCCTGGGAGGCCGGAGTGCTGGGGCCATCCGGAAGGGTGACTGGAAACTGATCGAGTTTTTTGATACGGGTGAACTGGAACTTTACAACCTCAAAGATGATAGGGGTGAAAGTCAAAATTTAGCAGAGGAGTACCCTGAAAAATCAGCCAGACTTCTCAGGATGTTACAGGAATGGCGCAAAGTCAATGGTGTGATCATCCCAGAAAACTGTACAAACTATAATCCTGAAGTGAGAGATCATACCTGGCAGGAAGAAAAGCAAACCCAGGGATGAAGAAAAATCCAAGTGTGAGGAGTAGAATCTAATGAAAAGACGAGATTTTCTGAAAAATGCGGCTCTGGGCAGTGCCGCCGTCAGTCTTGGGTTACTTGGTTGTAAGCCTCAAGCAGGAAAAAAGCCAAATATCATCTATATCATGGCCGATGATTTGGGCTGGGCAGAACTGGGTTGTTATGGCAATGATTTTAATGAGACGCCTCACATAGATACATTGGCCACTCACGGAATTCGCTTTACACAGGCCTATGCACCAGCCCCAGTATGTTCACCAACCAGGGCCAGTGTTTTGACAGGGCAGTTTCCCGCCCGTGTGGGTATAACAGATTACCTCCGCCCAGAAGCGGACGAGGCACTGTCAACAGCCCATGTCACCATAGCCGAGATGCTTAAAAGGAATGGCTACACAAATGGAATGGTCGGGAAATGGCACCTTTCCGGATATGCTATTCATGGCTCAAAGAATGAGGTCCGTGCAGAGGACCATGGTTTTGATGAAGTGTTCTGCACGGAGATCAAGGGTGTAGGAAATGGAGCTAATTTCCATCCATATGTCTTTCGGGATCAGAAAATGAGATGGCTGAGCACCGAAGATGCACGTCTCGGTGAAGGAGAATATCTCACGGATCGAATGAACCTTGAGGCTGTAGATTTCATTGACCGAAATTCGGAGAAACCATTCTTCCTCTATCTCAGTCATTTTGCTCCCCACACCATCCTCAATGGTAGACCAGATCTGGTCGAAAAATATCGCCAAAAACACGCACCTGGACCAAGCGAGAGGGATACCTGCTACCTGTGTCAGGACGCTGGATTTGAGGGAGATCCTATGAATCACTGGGCTATGGATCACAACCCTCACCTCGCTGCAATGATAGAAACTATTGATGATGGCGTGGGCATGATCGTAGAAAAACTCAAAGCTCATGATCTGCTTGAAAATACAGTGATTATTTTCACCAGTGATAATGGTGGAGAACACAACGTCACCAGCAATGCTCCGCTCCGGGGAGCCAAAAGCCAGCTTTATGAAGGGGGTATTCGTGAACCAATGATCGCCTCCTGGCTCGGGACTCTACCTCAAAATACCACCTGTGATGAAGTTGTGAATATCCTCGACTTTTATCCTACAATACTTGATCTGGTGCAGATTGAACCAGACAAAAACCAATTACTTGACGGTGTTTCCTTTGCCACAGTATTACGAAATCCAACCACCAAATTGGACCGAGATACCAACTACTGGCATTATCCGCTTGAGAAAAAACATTTCCTGGAAGGGCGCAGTGCAGGTGCCATCCGCAAGGGTGATTGGAAACTGATAGAATTTTTTGATACGGGGGAGTTAGAGCTGTACAATCTTAAAGATGATATTGGTGAAAGTCAGAATCTTGCGGAAAGCCAACCAGAACGGGCCGCAAGCCTGTTGGCCATGTTGAGAGAATGGCGCCGATCCAATAATATCACAATTCCAGAGAACTGTAAAGATTATGACCCAACTGTTCGTGATCATACATGGCAAGGTGAATAGGATGCGACAAAAGGGTCTGTTTATCTTCCTTCTCATTCTCTTTGTTTATACGAATCCAATTTTGGCGGCAATTACTGAAGTCTCAAGTAATGAATTCACACTCAAAATGGATGATCAATTGGCTGGGCTGGTAAGTCTGCAGCGTACCAATGATGTTTATGCTACGGAGTACATAAAGTCAGGCCACCAACTTCTGGATGCCCTCATCACCTTTCGCCTAAAAGGTGGTTCATGGCAGAGTATCTATCTCTCTGAAGTCGAGAAACCAGTGGTCGATGCAAACTCCACAGGGTTTCAGGTTCGCTATACCCTGGAAGGAAACCTGGAAGTTCTAAAAACCCTGTCACTGAATGGCGATAAGCTCTCGGCGTCATTGGTGTTCAAGAATTTAACAGAGGAATCACTGGAGATTGGCGATGTAGGTTTGCCATTGACCATGAATACTGACTATGTCGGTGGCGATCTCATGGAAGCCGATGCTGTGGCAAAGACCTATCAGAATCGTCTTAACATGCACAGACTCATCAATGGGCATGGCTCCTTCATCTTCTGGATGCGAGCCAATGGGGTCGGTCCATATCTCCTCATGCAACCCCAGGGCGATAGTCGATTTGAATATTATGACAATAACACAACTGCCTTTATTCATTCAGCGAAATCTGGCCTGGAAAAATCTGGAACCTGGCGACAAGAACATACGAACCTGATCCTTGGTCCTGTCGACTCAAACACGCACAGTCAGAACTATGACTTTAGTTTCGTATGGGGTGCCGACTACGATGGTGTACGAAACGCACTTTACATTAACAATGGATTTGATATCCAGGTTATCCCCGGCATGAGCATACCAACTGATTTACCTGTTCAATTTAGTCTCCGAACACAAGCTGAAATCAATGATATTCGTGCTGAATTTCCTGAGAAAACACAGATTTTGCCTGGGGAAGTCAAATCGAGTGGAGAGCATCTCTATACTGTTCATTTCTCCCAATTAGGGGAAAATATGTTGACCATATATCATGATGAAGGAAAAACTACACTGTTGGAGTTTTTTGTTACCGAGCCACTGGAAACTTTAGTGAAGAAACGGGCACAATTCATTGTGGAGAAACAGCAACACAAAAATCGTAAGTGGTACAATGGTTTGTACAGCTTGTGGGATATGCGCAAAGCTGAGTTGCTCGGTCCTGAAAACAAGGGTGGTCTTATGGATTACATGGTGGGAGGGTCAGATGACCCATCCAATTCCAAATGTGTCTTTCTGGCAGAAAAGAATGTGGCCCATCCAGACAAGGTAGAAATTGCTAGCCTCGAATATTTCATTAAAAACTTTGTTTGGGGAAAACACCAACGGACAGACAAAGAGTTTCCGCACCCATATGGTATCTATGGCAGTGAAAACTGGTATCTGAACCGCACGACTGAGTGGGGAACCACTGACCCAGATAGAATAAAATCTCTAGAGAGACAGTGGAGCACACCTGCAGGGATGGGACTTGGACCGGAGCGCATGTGGCGGACTTTCGATTATACCACCTACTTCATGCTCTATTACGATATGTACCTCATCGCAAAAGCAAATCCCAAGATGGTGAAATACTTGGACGCGCAGGGGTATCTAGAACGTGCATATGGTACTGCCAGAGCTTTCTTCCAGGTACCCTATTCCATCCATATGCCTGGTAAGCCACAATGGAGTCATCATGGCTATGCCGACTGGGCCTACAAGCTGGGCAATTTTCATGAAAAATATATCACTGGACTCATGGATGCCTTGGAGAATGAGGGTATGGTTGAGCAAGCAGCCTATCTCCGTGGTGAGTGGGATAAAAAGGTGAAGTACTTTATTTATGATGACCCCACACCCTTCGGATCAGAATTCGTATTCGATCGGACCGCATTTGAATCAACTCATGCCATCGCTAGATACGCCATAGATCACCCACTCGAACCTGATGAGAACCTGTGGTTTGACAGGAATACCAAAAAATGGTATAGTCACCCCGATGTGTCTCCTGCTGATGCAGAGGACTTCATGGAACGCCAGATCGCTGCAAATATCTCCATGCGTGGCTGGTTGGAGACTTCCTATTACTTCCTGGGTGCAGCTCAGGTAGATGACCACAGTCTGGATTATATGTCTCAAATGGGAGGTTGGAGTATTCTGGACTATGCCCTGTACACCAGTGATAGACCTGCTGAATATTTGCGTCTTGGATATGCATCCCTCCTGAGTTCCTGGGCTCTGGTGAATAGTGGTACATCTGAAAGCAATTATGGGTACTGGTATCCTGGACCGGAAAATGATGGCGCAGTAGGCTGGAATTTTGCCAACCACAAATTCGGTAAATCCTGGATGCATCATGACATTCCCCGTGGCCCCTGGTTTGTGGATGGAGAGATCGACCATGGATTGGCCGGTGGTTTGAACGCAGCAGCGACCATCGCAATTGATGATCCGATTTTTGGTCCAGTTGTTTACGGTGGTATCATGAAGGATTCTGGAATCGTTCCCCGTGATGGAATGCGTCGTCATTTTCATGATATGAGAGGGGATAAAGAACTACATCTGGAGTTGTTAAGTGATCGTTTTGGCAGTGAAGAATCCATCTTAGTTACGCCTAGCGGAACCTCTATCGCTCTTACAATAGAAAAAGCCAGTGGAAAAAGACAGCCCTTCTCTATGAATATTTCAGGTTTATCAACAGGAAAATACAATCTGTACATCAATGATCAGCATATGGAAAAGTTTGAGGTTGCCAGTAAAGAACCCAAAGGGGTGGAATCACCAGTTGGCAAACTGAAGAAATTTATTGTTAGGATTGAGCGAGAGGGATAAACATGAACAGACACATGTCTAGAAGGGAGTTTCTGCAGGCCACAGGTGTTGGAGTAGTGGGTGTGAGTACATTAGGGCTGGGAGCGTGTATGTCCCAAAGACAGACCAGACCAAATATTATTTTGATACTTGCAGACGATCTAGGTTGGGCTGATACTGCAGTTAGAATGTCCCTGAAGTGGGAGAAGTCATATCATCCCATCCAGCAAACACCGAATCTTCAGCGTTTATCAGACCAAGGGATGACCTTTAGCCAAGCCTATGCGGCTAGCCCCGTATGTAGTCCTACCCGCGATGCTGTATTGACCGGGAAAACGCCCACACGTTTACACCACTCGATCCTACTGGGGAAAATGGATTTTGATGAAAACAGTCCAACCATACCAAAAATCCTGAAGGAAGTCGACCCAACCTACGTAACAGCACACTTTGGAAAATGGGGTTGTACACCGAAAGAACCTGAAGATGGTGGTTATGATGTCAGTGATGGGGATACTGATAACTGGCATGGTGACTGGCGCTATGTCGATGGGGAGAAAACCAGATTACCAGTAGATGACCCCAAACGGATTTTTAGCGTGACAACAACTGCTCGGAAGTTCATGCGTGAACAGGTAACAGCAGATAGACCCTTCTTCATGCAAATCTCACACTATGCAGCTCATGTTGGACATTTTGCCCTTCCTGAAACCATCAAAAAGTATGAAGGGCTTGGTCTGGAAGGTGACGCAGCAGTTTACGCTGCAATGGTTGAGGATATGGACACTGGTCTGGGTGGGCTGTTGGATGAGATGAAGACCCTCAACATCACTGATAATACCTACTTCATCTTCACTTCTGATAATGGAGGCGATTTCTGGGAAGATGGTTTATTACGCGGGGGGAAGGCCAGTTTATGGGAGGGGGGTGTTCGAATTCCCACTATTATAAGCGGACCAGGAATAGCTGCTGGTAGTCGTTGCCAAGCCCCCATTGCACAATGGGATTTCCTCCCAACTATCAAGTCGTTAGCAGGGGACAACACCCCAATGGCCCCAGAATTTGACGGTGGTGATATCAGCCCTTTAATATTTAATCAATCAGATAAAGAAGTGATCAGAGGGACCAAAGATCTCATCTTTTACTATCCCTGGTTTGATAGCCTACCCATGGCCTGCATTATCAGAGGGGATTACAAACTGGTAAAAGACCTTAATACAGAAGAATGCCGGCTTTTTGACCTCTCTTTAGACATGGGGGAGAACCAGGATGCTACCACCCAGAATACTGAGCTAGCTGCAGATATGCGCACAACACTGGAAAAATACTTGAAAGATGTTGAGGCTGAGGATCTGGAAGCGTTGAGGGTCAACCGGGAGGCCGACTTACGCAGATGGACAGTTCGGGATCAAGAGATCGAAGAGCGTCTAACAAAAGAGCTATCAATGGAGAAAAATAGTTCGAAAGTGGACTCCCTGCAGACAGAACTAGAGATGATTAAGAAGCGTCTGTACAATCATGAAAAAGCCCTGGAACGGGTGCGTATTGGGCGCCTTCGTCGCGCATGGGAAAAGGAAAACCTAGAATGAAACACCTGAGTGTTCTGCTATTAGTTTTGATATGTACCGGCACTGTTTTCTCGCAATCGCGGACCTGGGAAATTGGTCCAGAAAATCAGGTTGAAGCACTATTCCCTGTCGATGAGTATACACCGAATGGCTATTTGGCCAATCCCTACCATACAGCTGCATTGAATCGTAGTGGCGTCTTGCGTAGTGTCCCACCATTGGGATTTGGATTCTGGGCAAGACCCCTTCCCTGGCCCTATGGCGGTGGGAAATTTGGATTTGGCCTTACCAGGCATCGGAACTACCTCTCACTAATGAACTTCGCTCTGGAAATAGATGGTATCGTCTATCAGAATCTTGAGGATTTCAAAGCCAGCGGGGTGAAGGTCATCTCGGACTATCATAGTCAAAATATGTTTAGCTATCGTTTTCAGATATCTGACCTGGATTTTAGTCTATCCTACTTTCAGGTGGGTGAGCATTCCCTTGCCTGTAATTTTCAGATAGAGAACCGAAGTGAGAAAAACCAGGAAGTTCTTATCCATGCAATAAATGTCTTCGGAGATATCTACAAGGGATATTGGGGTTGTGATGGGATTGTGTCCCGCTACAATGAAGAAGCAGACCTGGCAGTGAGCAAATTTTACGCCGATGGAGATATCTTTGTCATGGGTGCAGATATCCCCAGTATTGCCAACAAAGCAACCGTGAACGACAGCATTCTAGCCTCATGGATATCTTCTGGAGACCTCAGTAGCAGCGACGGTTTCACCAGCCTTCGAATTTACTCGAAAAGGGATCCCATCGTAGAGGGGGAAAGTCTGGGACACATGAATAATCTGTTGAGTTATCAGGTCGATGCTCAGGCAGGTAAAAAGAAACATCTTAATTTCATGCTTACCCGTGGTCTTCGTGAAGAAGAGGTCGTGGCGGCCCATGAAATGGCCAATTCTCGGGTGGCAGCAGTTCAGGCAGAAAAAATAGTTGTAGATAATGCATACTATATGAATGCCCCAACTCTAGGCGGTGCCTGGCCAGTTGATTGGAAGAATGGATTCCTCTATCATCAGGAAACCATTCGCATGAATATACATCCTCCTGTAGGGATCTATAAGCACCACTGGGATGGCATGCAGGTACATACTCCACGTGCGGTGCTTGGTGAATCTGCAATCGATGCTATGGCGCTGAGCTATGGAGACATGGAGTTGGCTAAGGAAGTTCTTCTGGGTGTCTTTGCTGATGCCCCGGCAGACAATATCCCCTGTTCCAGGGAAGATGGCAGCCTCAATCTTGTGTGTGGCAATGCTAAAGAGACAGGGACTGCACCCATCTGGGGATTGCCCTTCAGGGTCATTCGCTCATTGTATCAGCGTGACCATGATGATGAGTGGATCAGTGAACTCTATCCTCATATGAGAGATTATATCGAATGGTGGCTGGCAAACCGAACAGATGAGGATGGCTGGTTTCATTGTGCTTGTAGCTGGGAGTCTGGTCAGGATGGGAGCAAACGCTTTCGTCTTGGAGATGTGGCTGGTGGTGCAGAGGACGTTCGCACAGTTGATATCGAAGCTGCCATGGCAAATGCGATCCAGAATATGATCCTTTTTGCAGAAGTAGCCGGGCAAGATGATGATATATTTTACTGGCAGGAATTGGCAGAGTTAAGAGTACAGCGAACCAGAGATATGTTCGTAGACGGTCGATTCCGAGATTTTGATGCCCGAACAGGTGAGCCCATCATCCTTGGGGATTACTACTCTGTTATGATGTTGGCACCACTCTCCTTTGACCTGGCAACTCCAGAACAAAAGGCAGGTTCGGGAGAAATATTTCAATACTTCAAAGAGAACTTTCGCTTCTGGTTGGAATGGCCAAGCTTTTTATTCCCCTTTACAGAAGCAGCCTGGAATACCGGTCAGCGAGAGCTCGTGGGAGAAATTCTGGTGAACTCTGGTAATAGTATTTTCCCAGGTACTAATTCGCCAGAGCCACTCTATGTCAAACCAAAAGATGCACCGGGATTATCTCCAAAATACAGTTACCGCCTACCTGGTGTAGCCGCAGAATGGTGGCCCTATAAACGGGGCGATCAATGGGCCGGAGGATGTGAAAATTATGGTTGGGGAGCCACATTCCCAACACTGCTCATTCGAAATATAGTTGGATTCAGAGAATTCACAGAGTCAGGTGCTGCTGGTTTCCATGTTTCGCCATCACTCTCACCTATGCTATTCGAAGAGGGTGCGAATTATGAGATCAACAATTTGAATTACCGCGGTATCAAGCTGGATTTTGAATATGTGCTGAAAGATGGTCAGGTTCATACAAAGATTCAGTATCGGTCCGACCGACCTGTCAAATTGCAGGCAGATGGACTCCCAGTACCAGATGAGTTTACCCGCAGTGGAGAGATGAGTTTCGTGGTAGATAACTATGGAATTACATCAATTAAATTGGAGGAAAAAACCTCCTTCTGGGATTTTCTAAAATAGATGAAAGGGCCCGGACATGTCGGTGGAATTGAAAAGTAGAAGAGACTTCCTGAAAACAATGGGTGTCGCGGCGATTGCCACAAGCATTGCTCCAGCTTTCAACAAACCTAAGGAAGATCCTTTCATATTTGAGCGTCCAGGCAAAAAGCAGCCAAATTTCATTATTGTCCTGGCTGATGATATGGGTTTTGGCGATTTGGGTGCCAAGGACCATAAAATGATCAAGACACCCAACATCGATCGGTTTTTCGAGGAGGGGATGGAGTTTAGTCGTTTTTACGTAGCCCCTGTATGCTCTCCCACGCGCGCCGGGCTACTAACTGGCCGTGCCCACTACCGAACTGGGGTCACCAATGTGGGTTCCTGTGGTGATCGCATCAAAATGGATGAAACCACCATTGCTAAAACATTGGGAGATGCTGGATATGAAACGGCGATATTTGGGAAATGGCACCTTGGAGACAATTATCCCATGCGCCCGCAGGATTTGGGCTTCAAGGAAACAGTGATTCACAAAAGTTGCTGTCTGACACCATGGGATCGGAATGATCCACCAGGTGAGAATTACTATGACCCCTTACTTTACCACAATGGTGTCCGCAAACAGTACGGGGGTTACTGTATGGATGTATATACCGACCTAAGCCTTGAGTATGCCGCTACCTGTGCTGCTGCAGATAAACCCTTCTTCATTTACCTCTCGACTAACACACCTCATGGCCCACTAAACGTGGCACCAGACTACAGTGCACCCTTTAAAGCAGCGGGTTCTGAGGCGATGGATGCTGAATATTATGGAACGATCAGTAACCTGGATGACAATATCGGACGATTAGTGCAGGGTCTTAAGGACAACGGATTGGATGAAGAAACCCTAGTAATATTTCTCACCGATAATGGTAATGCATCAGGTCGATATGGTGATTGGGGAATAAAACTGAGGGGTAAGAAAGCCGATGTCTACGAGGGAGGTATTCGTATCCCTTGCGCCATGCGTTGGCCGGGGGTGATTGAACCTGGGACAAGTACAGGAACCATTGCCTCCTATATGGATCTTATGCCGACCCTGCTCAATGCTGCCAATGTTCAGCCGACTAAGCAAGAAAAAATAGATGGATCTAGTGTTTTACCATTAGCATTAGGTAAAGGAAGCCCCAGCTCAGATCGCAAAATCATCATTCAGTGGCACCAGGGCTTGCAGCCCCAACTCAATCGTAGTTTCACCATTTTCAATCAAAACTGGAAACTGGTGCAGGCTCAGGGTGGGTTTCATAGATCTGGCAAATTCCTACAGGGTCAGTACCTCTATGAGCTCTTTGATATTGATGCAGACCCGGCAGAGACAAAAGACCTTGCGGCACAGCACCCAGACATCGTAAAAGCTTTCCATCAGGAATATGAGGACTGGTTCTGGGAAGTTATGCGCGAGCGAGGACCGGACCCTCAGGAAATTTTCATTGGTTCTCCAAAAGAAAACCCATGTGTTCTCATGGCCTCTGGATCCTTTGTGGAGCAAGATGAGCACCCGAATTTTGGAACAGGGGAGTGGCCTTCACGTGTGCTGAAGACTGGAAAATATGACATCAAAATACATTTCCGTGACGCCCTAAAAGCGCCAGGAGTACTCTCTTTCCGCTTCGGGAAGCAAAAACTGGAAAAATCTGTTCGCAAGCGCAGCAAAACTCACACGTTTAAAGATGTAGATCTTTCTGCAGGTTCTGATTGGTTGCTTTGCCACGTCCGAAACAAACAGGGACTTCAGGTTCCAACCTATATAGAAATAGATGCAAAATTTATAAACTGATAATAATTAAGGAGATAGAATCATGAATCGCCGCACAAAACTCACTTTATCAGTCCTCTTGGGATTGGTGTTCTTATTTACTGCCTGCCCAAAAGGACCTGAATTGACCCAGGATTATCCTATTCGACCAGTACCTTTTAACAGGGTCGTGCTGCTGGATGATTTTTGGTTGCCTCGGTTAACATTACAGGCTGAGTCTACTGTACCCCACGCTATGAAGCAGACCATACCCGCTGTTGAGCGGTTGCGACTGGCTGGTGCCTATCTGAGGGGTGAAGATGCAGAGCTTCCACAAACGCATCGCTATATCTCTAGTGATCTTTTTAAAGTTATGGAAGGTGCTGCTTATACCTTGATGATTAAACCTGATCCAGAACTAGAAAAGGAACTGGATGAGATCATCGAGCTTATTGATGGAGCAATGGAACCTGACGGCTATTTGTATATCTCCCATACTGTGGGCAACGCAAACCCTAAAGTTATGGGTGAAGTACCCTATTCCTGGGTAGTTCATAGCCATGAGCTATATAACCTGGGACATATGTACGAGGGTGCCATCGCCTACTATCAGGCTACAGGTAAGGACGCCTGGCTGAAAATTGCTGAAAAAAGCGCTCAGCATTTCAACAAGGTGATCTTTGAAGGTGGGGATCCTAAATACAACAATGGCGAACCTGTCATGCAAGCTCCAGGACACCAGGAGATCGAATTGGCTCTGGCCAAGATGTACCGGGTGACAGGCAAGAAGCTGTATCTGGATATGGCGAAGAAGTTTTTAGATATCAGAGGCGTGACCTACCGGCCTGAAGGCTATGGCGTCATGAGTCCAACCTATGCTCAGCAGCATAGACCAGTTGTAGAACAGGAAAAAGCTGTGGGTCATGCGGTGAGAGCTGGCTATCTCTATGCTGGGATGGCAGATGTTTCTGCTCTTACTGGAGACATGGCCTATGCAACAGCAGCAACCAGAATCTGGCATGATGTTGTGGATAAAAAAATGCACATCATTGGTGGTTTGGGTGCTGCCCATGGGATAGAAGGATTCGGTCCTGACTTTGAACTACCCAATCGAGATACCTACAACGAGACTTGTGCTGCTGTAGCAAATGTGTTCTTTAATCATCGGATGTTCTTGCTCTATGAAGACGCAAAATATTTTGATGTCGCCGAAGTATCCTTACTGAATAACTCTCTTGGTGGTATGAGCCTTTCTGGGGACGAATTTTTCTATGTCAACGTCCTGGAAACAGATGGAGTCAAGCAGTTCAATCATCGTGATGCTGGTCGTTCAGGCTGGTTTGGTACTGCATGCTGCCCAAGCAATCTCGCCCGGCTCATGCCTCAGATTTCCGGCTTCATGTATGCCCATACAGATCAAGACATCTACCTGACTCTTTATGGTGCAAGCCAGACAGAGATCTCCCTGGCAAATGGGGATGTCGAACTCATCCAGAGCGCAGATTATCCCTTTGATGGCAATATCAAATTGACCCTTAACCCCAAGATGGCTCAATCATTCGGATTGAAGTTGCGTTTGCCTACCTGGGCTACTGAACAATTCGTACCTGGTGAGTTGTATGACTATGCTGCTCCTGTAAGTGAGAGTTGGGCTGTTTCAGTAAATGGCGAGACTGTGGAAGCAAAGGTGGAAAAGGGCTTCATCACTCTGGCTAGGGAATGGCAGCCTGGGGATGAGGTTGAGCTTGTATTGCCCATGAAAGCAAAGTTCAATACGGCCCTTGAAGAGGTCAAAGCCAATAATGGTCGCATTGCCGTTACCCGTGGACCTCTAGTCTATTGTGCTGAAGATGCTGACAATGACAATGATGTGGTCCAGCGGTTTTTTATCCCAGAGATGAATGAATCAGCCATTGAAACCATGAAGATCAATGAAGGTGCACTTAAAAATATCATCTCCCTGGCTGTTCCGGCGAAGAAGATCACAGATGAGGGTGTCATCGATACTAAGATGAACATGGTGCCCTATTATGCCTGGAATAATAGGGGTGAAAAGTCCATGATAGTCTGGACTCCGACCAATGAGCAGATGGCAAGCAAATATGTAAAGAGTGACCTTCTGGCCAAGAGTCCTTATGGTGATGTCATGGTTACGCAAACAGCAGAAGGCAGCAGCCTGGATGCTGTTTTTGATGGTATTATCCCGAAAATCAGTAATGATCAGGATGTTCCGCATTGGTCCAGCCTGCCATTTACCAATCGGCGCCAGGATGTCAATTTCACCTTTAGTGGCAAAAAAGCTGTTGAGTCGATTTCAATCTATTGGTATGAAGACACCGCTACTGAGAAAGTCCTCTTACCTCGGGAGTGGTGGGTGGATTACCAGGATGGTAGTGATGAATGGAAACGCATGGAGCTAGCCGAAGGTAGTGCATATGGGATGGACAAAGACCAGTTCAATAGTGTTAAACCCGCTAAGGCCTTCAAGGCTACCGCACTCCGTATTGTCACACTCCCAGTACAGCACCACTGCCAGGGAATACATGAAATACAGCTGAAGCTGAATTAGTCAGAAGGAGACAGGGGCAGAAATCAGATGCGTCTGCACAAGCTTAGGGAGTAGAACGGATGAAAATGAACAGAAGAGAATTTCTCAAACTGTCTAGCATGGGTGCAGTGGCTGCCCCTGCACTGCTCAATGCTGGGACGTTTTTAGGCTCGCGTCGCAAGACCAAGCGTCCAAATATCGTCTTCGTCATGGCTGATCAATTGCGCTATCAGGCCTGTGGATATGCTGGGGATGAAAAAGCAAAGACGCCTTATATTGATGAACTCGCTACATTAGGCGCCAACGCCTTTAATTGTGTGGTCTCAATGCCTGTTTGCTGCGCTTATCGTGCTACTCTGCTCACTGGTAAATATGTCAGCAGCACTGGCATGGTTATTAATGAATTACGGATGAATACAGATCACCGTTTCCTGGCCCAGTGCCTCACCGAAGCTGGGTATGATACTGGTTATATCGGGAAATGGCACCTCTACGCCAACCAGTTGGGTCACCATCATGATGCCCAAAATTCACATACCCCACCAGGGAGGCATCGCCTGGGTTTTGACGGGGAATGGGCGGCGTATGGATTCCACCATGAAAACTATGGCACCTATTACCATAAAGATTCACCCGAGAAAATATTTTATGGTGAGGGTGTCTTTGAGCCGGATGCGCAGACAGAAATGGCCATGGACTATGTTGCAAGACATGCACAAGAGGAGGCGCCTTTTTTCCTCGTACTTTCTATAGGTACACCCCACAATCCTTGGACCAAAGATAATGTCCCTGCGAAATACTACGAAATGTATAAAGACACACCCTTCCCCCCAGCGCCGAATTATAGTGATGAAATGGATCCCTACGGCGATGCCTGGAGCAACATTGAAAAGAACCCGGAAAAACTCCAGGAATGGATGCGCATCTACTATGCCATGACCAACAATCTCGATTGGAATGTAGGCAGATTGCGTGCATGTATTGAAGAAAATGGAATTGATGAAGATACCATCTTCATTTTTACCAGTGATCATGGGGAGATGTTCGGTGCCCAGGGAAGGATGAAAAAAAACAGCTTCTACGAGGAGTCTGCCAGAGTACCCTTTCTGCTTAGTTGGCCTGGGAAGGTACCAGCGTTGAACCTGGATCTGGCCATGAGTAATGTTGATATAATGCCCACGCTTTTAGGTCTGGCTGATGTCCAAGTACCTGAAGGGGTGGAAGGAATGGACCTGAGTCCCCACTTTTTAGGTCAAACTGGACCGGAGCCCCGAGCTGCTTTTCTCCAGAATATGGGCGCATGCGCCACCTGGGAGGATGGTCATGAATGGCGGGCACTACGAGACAAACGCTATACCTATGCTGTGTATCGCGTGGATGGTAAGGAACTGCTTTTCGATAATCTGGAAGACTCGTTTCAATTAAACAATCTAGTTGATAGTCCTGCGCACAACAAAATATTGGCTGAGTTCCGCAAAATTCTAAACGAGAAAATGATGGAGCTAAATGACACCTTCGAAGCCTCCACCTGGTACCGTGATAATTGGATAGAAGATCGAATCATCGCGCGTACTGCTACCCTGAACAATGAAAAAACCCCCTAATCTGGAGACAATATGAAACGCTTTTTACCCCTATGCCTGATTGTTGTTTTTTTCAGTTGTGAGCCGTCTGCCAAGCAGATGACAAATTATCCACAGAACCGTGCTCCCCTGGCTCCGCAGGCCTTTATAAAACTTCCCATGGATGCGATCAAGCCTGAAGGTTGGCTTCTGGAGCAGATGCGTCTAGCTGCAAGTGGCATGACAGGTCACCTGGATGAGTGGTATCCCTCTGTGATTGGCAAACGTAATGGGTGGTTAGGCGGAGATGGCGATGGCTGGGAACGGGGACCCTATTGGTTGGATGGACTTGTGCCCATGGCTTACATGCTGGAGGATGAAAAACTCATTGCAAAGACAAAACCATGGATAGAATGGACACTAAATAGCCAAACATCTGATGGCTATTTTGGTCCAGTTCCATTTGAAAAGGACCCTGATCCCGAGCCAGGCATACAACGAGGACAACGTCGGGATTGGTGGCCTCATATGGTTATGCTTAAAGTCCTTCAAAGCTATTACGAAGCTACTGGGGATAATCGCGTGATTGAGCTCATGGACAACTATTTCCAATACCAATTGAAGATGTTACCCAATACTCCCCTGGACAATTGGACTAATTGGGGTCGAAACAGGGGAGGGGAAAATCTCTCCAGTGTGTATTGGCTCTATAATATCACAGGAGAGCCATATCTCTTGGATTTGGCTGCAATTATCTTTGAGCAAACTGACCCGTGGACAGAGTGGTTTACCACGGGGGACCTTATTGCAAAAAATCGATCAACCTGGGATATGCATTGGTCAGCAACTCACTGCGTGAATATTGCAATGGCCATCAAGCAACCGCTGGTCTATTCTCAGCAGGATAAGAATCCTAGATACATGACGGCTGTGAAGCAAGCACTGGCAGATTTGCAGGAGTTTCACGGACAACCCACTGGTCTATATGGAGCTGATGAACTTCTTCATGGTAGTGACCCACTACGGGGATCGGAATTTTGCACGGCTATTGAAATGATGTTCTCTTTAGAGAGTATCATTTCAATTACCGGGGATCTGGAATTTGCGGATCTATTAGAGCGAGTGGCTTATAATGCAGTACCCACTCAAATAAGTGACGATTTTAAAACACGTCAGTATTACCAACAGACCAATCAGATCATGCTCACACGCTCAGTGCGCAATTTTATAACTAAACACGAGGGCACAGATTTGTGCATTGGCCTCCTAACGGGTTATCCCTGTTGCACATGTAATCTCCATCAGGGCTGGCCCAAATTTGTTCGCAATCTGTGGTACGCCACACCTGATCAAGGTGTGGCTGCCCTTGTGTTCGGTCCTAGTTCGGTACAGGTAAAAGTATCCAATGAACAATCCATACAATTTCAACAGCGAACTAACTATCCTTTTGAGGAGGATATTGAGTTTGTTTATAGTGGCGCTGATGACCTGACATTTCCTCTCTACCTGAGGGTGCCAGCATGGTGCGATTCACCATCACTCCTTGTGAATGGAGTGCAGCCTAAGTTTGTCGTATCGGACAGGTTGATAAAACTAGAACGTAGCTGGAAAGATGGAGATATCGTGCGATTGAACTTGCCCATGCAAGTCCGAACAAGTCGTTGGCATGAACACTCCATCGCTCTTGAGCGTGGCCCCCTTGTGTATGCGTTGCCATTGGGAGAGGAACGTCGCTCGATACCAGCAATTGAGACCTATGGAAGTTATGAAGAACTGCGTCCTCTATCTCCCTGGAATTATGGTTTTGACCAAGCGCTTCTTGATAATCCCACCAAAGAAGTAGATGTCATTATGGCAGATGCCAGTGTCGTGCAGCCCTGGACTCCAGAGACCGCTCCAGTCAAACTCAGATTGAAGGCCAGACGTGTTCCAGGTTGGAAGCAATATATGGACATGGCAGGTCCTCTACCTCACAGCCCAGCCTATTCTGAAGAACCGCAGGAAGTGATAGAACTAATCCCTTATGGATCGACTAATCTCCGGATAACAGAATTTCCACTGGTTAGTCCAAAACTTAAGTAAGCAGAGGTAAAACTGTGAATCGAACTATTCTGACCCTACTACTGACGCTTCCCTTGTTATTGAGTGCGGTTCCTGACCCAACTGGAACCACTACGAGCTTCCCACTAGATAACTACACACCTTTTGGGTATCTGGATAATCCATATCACTCCTTCGTTCTCAATCCCTCTGGCGCAATCCGCTCTGTGCCGCCACTTGGGTATGGGTTCTGGTGTCGCAAACTGCCATGGCCCTATGGTGAAGGAGCTAAAACCCCTATCAATTATCTGTCGTTTCTCCACCTCTCGGTGGCTCAGGGTAAGGTCAGGCTTCACACCGTGGAAGACTTTGTAACTCATGGGGTTGAGCTAAACAGCCAATACCACTCGAAAAATATCATGAGCTACAATTTTGAAGTGGATGGACTGATCTATGATATACGCTACTTTTTAAGCTCTGAGAATACACTGGTGGCAAAGATCAAAGTAGAGAACAGGAAGTTGCGGAAAAAGCGCTTCACCCTCCATGCAACCAATATTTACGGTTATCCTGAGACACGCTGGTGGGGGAGTGATGGAGTGACTGCTGCCAACAATGCTGAAATCGATTTGGGTGTCAGTAAAATCTGGGCCTATGGAGATGTTTTTACTCTGGGGTCCGATGAGCCTGCCTCTGCGTTTAAAGCTACCGCCGATGAAGTAGAGTGGAATAGCTGGATTTCCGACAATGATTTGACGAGCAACGACGGGGCTTCAGTACGCATGCCTGGTCCCCTGTATGCAGTGAAAACTTATGACGTTGAAGTTGGTGGTCGTAAGGATGTCAGCTTCTATTTAGTACTCACTCGAGGGAAGACAGAATCTGCTAATATTACCGTTCACCAAAATGCGTTGAGAAATGCCCAGGATGACCTTGAACAATTCATTCAAAATGATAATTCTTTCTATGCATTAGCACCTGCTCTCACCGGTGATTGGCCGGCAAGCTGGAGGCATGGATGGATTTATGACTGGGAAACGTTGCGGATGAATATCCGTAATCCACTAGGCAATTATAAACACCATTGGGATGCTATGCAGCCATTCACTCCCCGCGTAGTACTGGGAGAAACGGCCATAGACGCCATGTGTATGAGTTATTCTGACATGAGCCTGGCAAAGGATATGCTTCTAGGCGTTTTTGCAGATGCCCTTGCGCCGAACCTGCCTTGCAGTAGGGAGGATGGTAGTGTGAACATGATAGGGGCAGATGGCCTGGAATGTGGCACTGCACCAATTTGGGGGATGCCCTTTTTTGTCATTAATAGCCTCTACACCCGTGATCCAGACCCAGAGTGGTTGGCAGAGCTTTACCCCCATTTAAAAACCTATCTGGATTGGTGGCTGGAAAATCGTACTGATGATGATGGATGGTTCCACGCAGCCAATTCATGGGAGTCTGGTCAGGATGGATCTCGGCGTTTCTTGATACCCAACCATGATCCAGGTGCAGCTGCTAGCTTTGTTCGGACTGTGGATATTGAAGCAGCCATGGCACATGCCATGACCCGGATGCAAGATTTTGCGGAAATACTTGAAAATCATGAAGATGTATCCTATTGGAAAGGTCTTACCACGCGCCGGGTAGAGGCAGCACGGAGCATGTTCGTGGATGGCTGGTTCCGGGATTTTGATGCCAGAAACAATGAGCCGATAATTCTGGAAGATTATTATGATATTATGATGTTCCTGCCAGTTTCATTAGGAATTGCCTCAGATTCGCAGATGCAAGAAATTCATCCTATGTTTCATCATTTCCGGAACAACCCTATTCACTTCATGGAATGGCCTAGTTTTCTATTCCCCTTCACTGAAGCTGCATGGAATTCCGGATTACGCTTATTCACAGCTGAAGAAGTTGCAAAAATTGGGAATCGGTCCTATCCCCGCCACGATGAGCGGGCAGTGCAACCGGTTCTCATTGGTAAATATGAGGATCTGATGCCAGAAAAGTACAGTTTCCGCATTCCAGGGGTGGCCGATGAATTCTGGCCCATACGGGAGAATAACCCCGGCGGTTGTGAAAACTATGGTTGGGGTTCAACCTTTCCCACTCTGGTGACGCGAAACATTATTGGCTACAGGGAGCACTTAGACCCATTTCTTGAGGGATTTCTGCTCTGTCCAGCCCTGCCAGAGAATCTTGTGAAATCTGGACAGACCCTGGGCATGGACAATCTGTGCTTCCAGGACAAGCGTTTTGATATCAGCTATACTCTTGGTGTTGATGATAAAGTTTTAGCCCATCTACAAGGCTCGAATGCAGAATCTTTTGTGATGCAGGAAATGGATGGCAAGATAGTGACCTCCAAAAAGCTCGAGACCGGACTTTGGGAGTTCAATTTGAAAAATGGCGAAAAATACGCAGTTACAATACAATAAATTAACAATGGAGCGCTCTATGAGTTCACCCCCCCGGATAATCAATAAAATACAGCTTGTGACTTTGCTCATCTTTTGCCTTCCCTTTTTAACCTTGGCAGAAAATGGGACACTGGAAAATGCTAAAATCAGACTCGCCTTTGATGCACACGGATTGACATCATATCAGGACAAAAGCTTGGAAAGAGGCTGGACAATTGTTGAGGATGGATTCAAGATTGAGATTGATGGTAAAGTCTACAGTCCAGGCAACCTGATCTCAGGCGGATGGGAATGGCAAGAGGGTATGGCCATCCACAACTTCCATTCCGATCAGTTTCGTTTCAGCCTGCAGTATGAGCTACAACCTGATTGGGGGTTTGTAAGTAAACAATTGTTTGTAGAATCGATTTCTGAGAACCCCTATCGGGTGACAGAAATTGGTGTTCTGAATCTGACTCTGGAGGAGGAACCGTCCTCAGAATTCATCCCCAAGACCCGGCGGCCTGAATTCTTCACAGCTGATTATGGTGCTTTCCTCCGTTTTGCCGATGACAAGGGTTTGTATGTACTGGTGCAAAACCCCTTCCTACACTATAACCGGGATGGTGGCAAATTGACCTTGCCCTATAATGCAGACATGCCCTGGGAGAATTCATATGGTCCGTACGCCACGGACCGTGCCTGCATAGGTTCTTATGCGCTTTCCGGTAACGGTGTGCCTGCAACCATGATTCCAGAGTGGAAATGGACTGCTGGTCAATTGCCTCTTGCAGAGGATGCACAAGATTGGGCCGAGATTGAGGCTTTTACGAGCTGTGTGGAGGCGTTCATCCTCCCTCATCCTCAGGAAAGTTTAAACATGCATGCAGGGTGGTGTGGAAATGATTATCAAATTGACATTGCTACCGAAGCGGGACGTACAGAATACAAACGTATCATTGATCAGGCAGCAGATTTAGGTATGGACTATATCCTTTTCGCCCCAACAAATTCAGAATTGGGTAGTCGGGAGGATACCAAGGACGATTGGAATTGGGAAAATCTTCTATGGTTAGGAATGGGTATACAAATCAGGAAGGGGGAGTGGGATCCGGAAACCGATGAACTTCCCGCTTCTGTGCAGGAAATGCTGGACTATGCCAAGGCGCGAGACATTCGTCTTGTGTCATATATGTATCCGGTGATGCCATTCGCTGGGAATGAGGAATGGATTGTTAGAGACACCCCTTATCACGGAAAGAAGCACAATGCCAGCCTGGGTGTCCGCAGTTTCCAAGATTTTCTCATTGAAAATTTAAGCACTTTCTACGAACGTTTTGGCCTCGGTGGATATGCCTATGACTATACCTTCATGTGGTACGAGGGTAGCAGTCGTTATGAGCAGTGGTGGGGTTGGAAACGCGTAAAAGATGAGCTTAAAACGAAACACCCTGATTTGCTTCTGGATGGACGACAATTGGACATGGTCTATGGACCATGGATCTGGGTGTCAGGATCATACCCTCACCCTTCTGGCACTGACGAACAGCCTGAGAGTTTCACACCTTTTCCAGACCTGCATTTTGATCGAGCCTCAGCAAATCGTCAGCGTTACACCGCTTATCGATATCGTGTGAACGATTACTGTCCTGCAGACATTATGCCTGGCTTTATCGGGCATCAAACCTCTCGTAAGGATGGTGACTCTCCTGACAACTGGTCAGAGGCTACACCTGAAGAAAAACCAGTTATGCGCTTAGATAGATTTCGGGCCAGGGACTGGGATTATCTGGGCTGGAAGTTTTCACTAATCTCAAGTATTGCTACTGGTGGATTAAACAATATTGTGAGTATGATTCCTGCCCGAGATGAGGAAGAATATAAGTATTTCGCGGAAGAGGATAAGGCATTCTTCCGTCACTGGTTGGATTGGACAGATGAAAATCGTGAATATTTATTGAATACACGATTTATTATTGGTCAACCTGCAATTGGCCGAGTAGATGGTACCAGTGCCCTGGTTGAAGATGAGGGTTATATTTTTCTATTCAACCCCAATGGCCGACAGCTTGATGCTGAGTTCTCCCTTGATGCCTCTATTGGGCTCATGAGTGGACAAAACTTTTTGCTAAAAGAAATCTATCCCAGGGAACAATTCCTGGGACAGCATGAAAATGGGATCTGGTCTTTTGGTGAGCAAGTCAGCATTCCTTTGGATGGGGCTAGTTCTCGGGTGCTAAAGCTAATACCCGTAGAACAGGGACCCGAGAAGGCAAAATTACTGAACCTCCCTGGAACGGCAACTCTGAAGTGGGGAACCCTTGTTCTTAATGATCTGAGTGTTGAGGTTGGTAGCAGAGTTGAAGCTATGGTTCTTATGCCAAAGGGGAAAAAGATCCGCCGAGTGAAGGTAGATGGCCAAAAAACGCCCTTCACCCAGGAGGGCAGTATTGTACGCATCTCAATAGAATCATCTGGCAACTATTTCCCACATATGAAACAGGTGTTACCTTTTGATCCTCAGTTTTCTGGTGGCCAACTTACTGGAAGTTTAGTCATTCCAAGACGTATCAAAGATCAGCTTGCTAGCCGAAAAAAGGCATGGCCAATTGCATGGGAAGAAGAGGACTATAAGACTCCCTATCTGGCGCCCGAACGCTTGCTTCTTTTTGTGCAGATGGCCGAACCACAGGAGGAAATGTCCCTTTCACTTTCAATTGATGGTGAGGAACATGAGTTGGTATCAGCTTGGTCTTCAGTTCGCCGACACGAGCGCTGCTTTTTGGGCTGGTATTGCGATATTTCTAATTTAGAACCGGAAAAGGAGTATAAGATATCCCTTAACCTGCCTGAATTAGAACCAGGCCAGTTTCAGGGTCTTTTTGTAGAGAATATCGAAACAGAATACACATTAGTAACACAATGAATCGGTTCAGACCGATAATGATCAAATAAAGGAGAAGAAGATGAATTTAAAAACCTTCATACTTGTCACCTTAGTGATTTTGTTAAGTATGAGTTGTGGACGTAAAGAGGAGCTACAGATGGTCATGGACATACAATCGCTGGCTTATGGAAAAACCGAGGACGGTAAACAAGTTGATAAATATGTTTTGAAGAATACTAAAGGGATGGAGGTAAGTATTATCACCTATGGTGCAATAATCCAATCTCTGCTTGTACCGGACCGAGATGGGAAAATTGAGGATGTAACTCTGGGCTATGATCGTTTGGAAGACTACATCAAAGATTCTCCATACTTTGGAGCCATTGTGGGCCGCTATGGTAACCGCATTGAAAAAGGTAAATTTAGTCTGGATGGGACTGAATATTCCCTGGCAACCAACAACGGTGAAAATCATCTCCATGGGGGAATCCAGGGTTTTGATAAAGTAGTTTGGAAGGCAGAAGCTCTCAAAAAAGAGGGAGCCCTGGGTTTAAAACTAAATCATGTGAGCCTGGATGGAGAAGAAGGATACCCAGGGAATCTCGATTTGACTGTAACCTATTGGCTGAACAATGAAAATGAGATTCTGATTGAATACCTTGCCACCACAGATAAGGCTACCCCCTGCAATATCACCCATCACAGTTACTTTAATCTAACCGGGGGTGTAAAAAATAGCATCCTGGGTCACGAGTTATGGATAAATGCTGACAAAATGACACCGGTAGATGTAGGTTTGATACCGACTGGTGTCCTGGATGATGTTGTTGATTCGCCATTCGATTTCACAACGGCTACAAAGGTCGGTGCGAGGATTGATCAGGAAAACCAACAACTGACCTATGGTGGTGGTTATGATCATAACTGGTGTTTGAATGACGTAGATGGTAGCTTGAAACTCCAGGCCTCCCTCTATGATGAAACCAGCGGTAGGTATATGGAAATTCTTACTCAAGAACCCGGCCTGCAGTTTTATTCCGGGAACTTCTTGGATGGCAGTAATGTGGGAAAGGCGGGAAAGGTGTATGCTCATCGCAACGGACTGTGTCTGGAAACCCAGCACTTTCCAGATTCGCCTAATCAGCCAACCTTTCCTAGCACAACTCTAAAACCTGGAGACCGCTACGAAACGAAAACAGTTTACAAATTTTCAACTAAATAAAGATCTCCTTTGGTTGGGTTTAGACAGTCTGACCCCTTACTGGGTCAGGCTGTTTGCCCTTACCTGAGAAATGAAAATGCTTTTTTTATCTGAGGATCTATACCAGATTAATTTATGAAATATACTCAACGCCCTGCTTTCCATGTCCTGGCAAAACCAGCTGGACCCCTCTGTAACCTTGCCTGCAGTTACTGTTTCTATCTGGAAAAGGATGGATTTTATCCCGACGAAAAGAAGTTCAGAATGTCTGACGATGTTTTGGAATCTTTTATTCGGCAGAAAATAGAGGCTCATAAGACAGGATCTGTATTTTTCACCTGGCAGGGTGGCGAACCTACACTTCTGGGATTGGATTATTACAAACAGGTGGTTTCACTGCAGCAGAAATATGCTGGTGGAAAGACAATTGAAAATGGTTTGCAAACAAATGGACTCCTGCTTACCCCAGAATGGTGTGAGTTTCTAAAAGAGGAGAACTTCCTGATTGGTATGAGTGTTGATGGTCCTGAAGCTATCCACGATCACTATCGGCTGCATCGGAATGGGAAGGGTAGTTTTAAGGAGGTCATGCAAGGTCTGGAGCTCCTGAAGAAGCATGAAGTGACATTTAACACACTTACCGTCGTGAATAACCACAATGTGAAGCATGCAGATGAGATCTACGATTTTTTAAAAGATATTAATAGTACCTACTGGCAGTTTATCCCAGTAGTGGAGCGCAAAGGTGAAGGTGATGGTTTAGCAACTCCTGATGTGCAAGCAAGTCTCACTAAATGGTCAGTTCCAGCGCTGGCATATGGGCAGTTTCTCGATCAGATCTTTCAGCGTTGGGTACGGAATGATGTTGGTAAAATATTCATACAGCAGTTCGAAAGTGCCTTGGCAAACCATATGGAAATGCCTGGGGGGGTTTGTGTGTGGAGTCCTGAATGTGGTGCAGCTCTTGCCATAGAACATAATGGAGATCTCTATCCCTGCGATCACTACGTTTTCCCCAAATATAAATTGGGCAATATTATAGAAACCCCGCTTGTAGATCTGGTCCATTCTCCCGAGCAGGTGAAATTTGGGCGGGATAAGCGAGATAGTTTACCCAAGATCTGCTTGGATTGTGAGGTCCTGGACCTATGTCACGGCGAGTGCCCGAAACACAGGTTCATGAAAGGACCAAATGAAGAGGAAGGGCATAACTATTTATGCGAGGGATATAAATATTTCTTTACTTCAATTAGACCAGAATTAGGCGTTATTGAAGAACTACTTTCAATTGGACAAGCTGCTGAAGGCATCCAGCCCTGGATGGTTCAGAAGGATGCCGGTTTCCCAGATCTAGATGTATCACCTGGTGACCTCTGTCCTTGTGGAAGTGCGAAATTATTCAAAACCTGCTGCATGATTTAACAAAATAAATCCAGTTGACTATACGATAGGAACCTATCATTAAGATGAAGATCAGAAGAAATATCCGATTCAAAGGTGCAGTTGGCAGGTATACAACAGTGGTTTTATTTTGTGTAGGGATCTCATGTTTGGGGTCGCCTCAATTAGGTGAGTATGCAATAGCAGATGGAACCCTTCTTACCAAATGGACTGATGAAGTAACACCAGAAAATGTCCATCAAGAATATCCTCGTCCGCAAATGGTTCGTGAAAAGTGGCAGAACCTGAATGGGCTTTGGGATTATTCTGTGGTGCCTCGAGACGAGAGCAAACCAACAGCATGGCAGGGTAAAATATTGATTCCATTCCCCATCGAATCTGCTCTTTCAGGTGTGGGGATGTCTGTAAGTGCTGAGGAAAATCTGTGGTACCATCGTGAATTTAGTATGAGTGAGAATTGGCGTGGTAAACGCTGGTTATTACACTTCGGCGCAATCGATTTTGAATCTACTGTCTGGGTGAATGGCATTGAAGTTGGTAGCCATCGGGGTGGTTACGATGCTTTTTCAATAGATGTCAGTGATGCATTAATTATGGGTAAGGCTCAGTCAATTGTTATAAAGGTTTGGGACCCAACGGACAATGGGCCCCAACCACGTGGGAAACAGGTTAATAACCCAGGTGGTATATGGTACACTGCCGTAACAGGCATCTGGCAAACAGTTTGGCTCGAACCTGTTCCGGAGACTTTTATCCAAAACCTAACCATAACACCAGACCTGGATAATTCATCAGTAGATATTTCTGCTCATGTAATTTCTGAACATATGGATTATTCATTAGAAGTGAAGGCTAAAGGCAATTGGTGGACGGTGGCCAAAGGTTTTGGAAAGGATGTAAAACTTAAGATTAATAATCCCAAACTATGGACGCCAGAGACACCCCACTTGTATGATCTCGATATCAGACTAAAGGATGCCCATGGTGAATACGTCGATCGTGTCCAAAGCTATTTTGGAATGCGTAAAATTCATCTCGCCAAAGATGATCGTGGTTTCAATATGTTTATGCTAAATAATGAGCCTGTTTTTCAGGTTGGACCGCTTGATCAAGGCTGGTGGCCAGATGGACTTTATACGGCTCCCACTGATGAAGCACTACGATATGACATAGAAGTGACCAAAAAGTTGGGCTTCAATATGGCCCGCAAGCATGTAAAAGTAGAGCCTGACCGCTGGTATTATTGGTGCGATAAACTTGGATTACTCATCTGGCAGGATATGCCTAGTGGGGATGCATATATTGGTGGTGATGATCCTGATGTTGAGCGCTCGAAGGAGTCAGGACAGCAGTTCAAGCTTGAACTAAGAAACATGATCCAGTCACTCTATAATCACCCTTCAATAGTTTTATGGGTACCCTACAACGAGGGTTGGGGGCAGTGGGCAACCCGTGAGATAGTGGAGTATATTGAGCAACTTGACCCAACTCGTCTCATCATCAATGCATCCGGTTGGGCTGATCGTGGGGTGGGGGATGCCCATGACATACATGCTTATCCAGGTCCAGCGATGCCAGATCTTGAGGAGGAGCGTGCAGCCGTCTTAGGTGAGTTTGGTGGATTGGGCTTAGCGATTAAGGGGCACCTCTGGCAGGATGGCAGGAACTGGGGCTATCGTAACCTGGATGCCGTTAATGAACTTACAGCAGATTATGAAAAATTATTTATGAAACTGGAGAAGTACAAAACCCAGGGCTTGGCGGCGGCTGTATATACTCAAACGACCGATGTAGAGTCTGAGATAAATGGCTTAATGACTTACGACCGTGCAGTGATCAAAATGAACCCGAACGATGTAGCTCGAATGAATCAGGGCTATCTATCACCAGTAATTTTGACGAGTACAAAGCTCTTTTTGAATGGGCAGAATGCTACGGTTAGTATTGAGACCTCGCGGGATTCAGAGATCAGATACACATTGGATGGGTCTGAACCTGACCTTAATTCAAGTCGATATTCAGGACCTCTATCTATCGACCACTCAGCAACAATAAAAGCGCGGAATTTTTGGGTTGATGGAAGCTTCAGTGGAGCAAGTGAGCAGCGTGTAGAGCGAGTTGATCTTGAGCCGGCAGTCGACGTGACTGACCCAAAACCTGATCTTCAATTCAATTACTATGAGTGGGAGGTGATTGAGGGTAAGATCCCAACACTGGCAGAAATTGAAGCGTCTATACCCCATAGTACTGGAACCACTGGAGTATGTAATCTGGCGACGAGATTGAGGGATGATTTTATTGCCTATAGCTTCACAGGATATATTCATATCCAAGAAGCTGAGGTTTATACCTTTTATTCAGAATCTGATGACGGTTCACTCTTATATATTGACGATCATCTGGTTGTTGATCACAACGGGTTTCATGCCATGACTGAAAAGAGTGGCCAGATAGCTCTTTCAAAAGGGTACCACAAATTTAAGCTCCTATATTTTCAGGGTGAAGGTGGGAAGGGTTTGAATTTGAGATATGAAGGGGCTGATATTGAGAAGCAAATTATTCCACCCACCGTGTTTGCCCATTAGATCATTGATCCAATCAATTCCATCGATCAGTATACCTTTCAAACTTGGATACAGGATAAAGTACAAAATTGCGGAGAGGGCAAGAATAAGACAAATTATAATAGATGAATCAGGATACTTCCGAATTAGTCCCACAATCTAGGCAGAGCCTCGGCAGGCCCCATTCGGGCAGGCCACACATTTTCAACACATACTCTAAATATATAATAATCAGTTAGATAAAAATTGACGCATGCTTTCTTACAAGCAGGGGGTCGGGGGTTCGAATCCCTCAGCGCCCACCCCCCCAAGCCCTTGGCCACTTCGGTGGCTGGGGGCTATTCTATTTTATAGAGCCATTCTCAAATATTCATGCAAGTTCTTGAAGTATGACAAATACTGTCAAACTATGTCATTGAGATAGTCCGGCAGGCTAAAATGGGCAGGCTTTTTTATTAGAAGCTAAGTAGGTAAAATTTAGTATAGCCGAGCTTTGAATTGCTTTAGAAGGTGATCAACCGCTTTTGCCGCTGCAGTGGATTCTTGATTTGGACCAGTGTAGCTACCATCTGCTGAGCCAGCCCAAATCACTAAACCAGTTTCACAGTCAATTAGTTTGAGAGTTACCCCTGCATTGGCCACATCCATCATTGCTGGTGCAGCGCCCTGAACTAATTGGATGTTAACCCTTGAGGTACTCCATTTATTAATGGAGCCGGTTAAAATTGCTTGAACACCAATTAGGTTTCCAGCTTTTACGGCCGTCTGCTCGTCCATTAAGCCGCTCAGCCCAAACTGCTGCTCTTGAAGCAATAATTGTGTTTGTGATCGGTCAATTATTTGAAGTGGAGATGAGAGCATTTTCATCGAGAGAATATCTGCAACTTGGATTCCCGACCCAGGTGCAGAATAGTAGTCTGTTAAAGGGAAAATCGCAATTCTCTTATATTTCTTGAAATCTGTCCCTGGTCTCACAAATTCTTCACTTGTCGCACATGAGAGTAGAAACACTGCAACCATAACGCACAAAGTAATATTCTTCATTTGTTTCTCCTTTAGAATCTGCGTTCCCATCATTCAATCTTGTATCCATTCTTCAAGTATCTCCGATACACCAACAACATCCAAAACAAGATCATAAAACCAACGCAAACGCTTTGGGAAACCATAATGAGCGTAAAGGCTCTTTGTATGCTGGCCCATCTTGACTGTATAGGTGGTTGCCTCACCATCCAGGATTGTACCAAACCCCTGGTCTATAGTCCCCTCCGGTGTAACAGTGAGTTCAGATTCCTCACTGTAGTTATCTTCCATTTGAAAGAATCCGATTTCAAGCGTAGCTGCAATGAGGTCTTTTACCTGCTCTGGCTGTATGGTCAATGATATAGGTTCAATCAAAGTATAGCTTCTTGGCTTGAGTTCGACTTCACCGGTTCCCTGGATAGATAGTTTGAAATTTCCCTCTGGCTCCATGAATACATTTGTCTCGATAGTGATTTCGATCTCGGAGAGAGGGATGGGGAACATTGGTTTATGATCAGTCATGGCTCTCTACTGCATTTGACACAATCCATCCGCCAACAGAACCTGGGTGGTTATAGCATCATTCAAATCGTCCTTTAGTGATTCACATAATTTGAATGTTTCTTCAACTATTGTGACAATGCGGTTTTGCTCTTCAATAGGGGGAAGACCAATGACAAACATATAAAGCAATTCTTTCCGAACTCCAGATTGCCCTGCAGTTCTTTCAGACTCACCGATTACTAAAGACTGAATGCGAGGTTCGCTGAGTAGATAGTACAGATAATCCCTGCTAACAAAATCCCCCACTGGGTCTGCCTTCATCAATGCCACATTATATGTTCCCTTTTTACCCCTCAGGATTTGAAAAACTGGAGGGCCGTACCTGCCGATCATTATATCATCTTCTGAAAAGGGTCTGTTTGCATACTCATCGGGTATGTATGTTGGGAATGCGTCACTCTTAAAATCTCGTATTTGAATGAGTCGAGTGTATCCAGGTTTTTTTTCAAAGGCAAACACTCCCTTTGGCGGTTGACTACCTCCAGAAATAGTAATGATTTTGCCTAACCTGATATAGGTCCAATTAGTTGGGAGGGGATAGGGCTGATCTTTAAGCTCAATGACCTTATCCAAATTAACTGTGACACCTCTTCCCAATTTCATTGAACTCCGATTAGCTACTTCTGTAGAATTGAGAGAAGCTATTACCAATGAGTCTTTGCCATTTCTTCTTGTCAGCTTCCCCTCAATACCAAGTTGGAGGATGGTCTGTTTGAGTTCGTCTATACTTTCTGGTGTGGTGAAAAGAATATCAAAGTTTTCCTCAATGCGCTGCCAGGAATCGGCGAAATCTTTATGATCTGTGGAACTGGTGAGAGTGTCCAGCAGGGTCTTGACCAGCAGCTGGTGGGTCTCAGAATTGTTGACCTGCTCCTGCTCCAAGTGATCACACAGTGCCATGAGTTCATCTACTTTGACAACGATGCGGAGTTGTTCTTGAAGTGGTGGCAACGGAATAGGACATGAAAGAATTTGGATTTTTTTTAAATTTGTTTGTTTCTGCCCATCATCATAGCGAAGAAAATACCTATTTCTATCCAGGACTATGTAAAGATACTCCGGTGATAAATTCGAAGTTGGTGAAATACAACCAATACGCTGATTAAGAGTGTATCTATTATCTTGTTCTACTATATAACATCTTACTAAGGCACGACCATTTGGTACATCGCTCATTACGATTGCCATATCACCTATAGAGAGTGGTGACAATCTCTCGGCAACATGTTTCACAATACGCCCACCAGTGGATACAAATCGAGAATTAATTAGTATGAATCGAGCATCTTGAGCAACGAACTGTTCGTGAGCCTTACCATTTGAGAAAGATGCTATATCTTGTAGCTCACACCATACCCACTGTGCTGGTAAAGAGAAATGATCATTTGTAGGGTCAAATGTCGATTTATCCCTTGTAAGTTTAGGGATGTGGTCAACTCTATTCATTTTGCATAGTTCTGCATCAATCTTCTCCAACAATACGCTTGCTGGTTCATCATCAGGGTGTTGCGGTACCAGCTTGCCCCGTACTGCCAGATCAAGAATCAATTCTCTTAGCTTCTTAATCCCATGACCATTAGCCTTCTTACCACGACCTCTGCCACCAGAGGCTTTTTGAATCTTGGCAGTGGTCCAGGTCTCCATGTGATCGGTTATCAGACTATGCATAGGGTTTCTTAATTTCCGTTCTTGAGAGCTTCTGATAGAATAGATTTTAATTGATTTCGTAACCCACTGATCTCATTCTGCTGATCAGCATACTTAGCCAATAATTCTTCTGGGTCATGATTGGCTGCCTCTTCTACATGGGGATTCTTAATATCCAGGTTGTAGTTGCGCTCCTTGATCTCATCAATGGAAACCTTCCAGGCTTGATCTGTATCAACACGGGACTTGAAGCCATCAGATTCAACACCCCACCAGTCCATCTCAGTTTGGAACTCTTCAAAGCGCATGGGCTTTGTCTTATTGTAACTCTTCACCCCTTCAGGATAGGGATGCTCGTAGTACCAGACCTCTTTAGTAGGCCTCCCCTTGGTAAAGAAGAGCAGATTGGTTTTGATGCCTGTGTAGGGGTTAAAAACACCGTTAGGTAATCTTACGATAGTATGCAGGTTGCATTCTTCCAACAATTTTTCTTTTAGCCTGGTTTTCATCCCTTCACCAAAGAAGAAGCCATCAGGTAGTACGATGGCTGCTCGTCCCTCAGTCTTTAAAAGTTTAACAATTAGAACCAGGAAGAGGTCTGCAGTTTCCCTGGTGCGGAAGGTTGCAGGAAAATTGTTCTCGATACCATCTTCTTCTGTCCCACCAAAGGGAGGATTGGTGATAATACACTCAACTCTATCCACATTGCCATAATCTTTATAAGGTCGTTCAAGCGTATTACCACGTCGAATATTGGTTGGCGTATCAATCCCGTGTAAGATCATATTTGTCACACAGAGCAAATGGGGGAGTGATTTCTTCTCAACGCCATTAATGGATTCTTGAAGCACGATTTCATCTTTGGGATTCTTCACGTACTCCGAACGTTTATGATCAATCGTACAGCTCAGAAATCCACCGGTTCCACATGCAGGGTCAAGGACCTTATCATGTAATCCAGGGTTCACACGGTTAACCATAAACTCAGTCACTGCTCTGGGGGTATAGAACTCACCAGCATTCCCAGCACTCTGTAAGTCTTTCAGGATTTGCTCATATATGTCACCAAAGGTGTGTCTGTCACCCTGGGCATTAAAATCAATTTCTGAAATCTTGTTGATCACTTGTCGCATGAGCGTGCCGGACTTCATATAGTTGAGCGATTCAGCAAATAATTCACGCACTACAGCAGCACGCTTAGCAGTAGGTCCATGAATCGGGAGTTGCTCTTTCAGCGTGGGGAAGAGTTCCAGATTCACAAAATCTGCAAGACTCTCTCCAGTAATTCCCTCAGGGTCCGCAGCCCATAATCTCCAGCGCAGATTCTCAGGAATGGGTGATTCAAAGTTATCTTCGAGTATTTCCATCTCTGCTTCTCTATCATCGAAGATTTTCAGGAAAAACATCCATACCAGTTGCTCAATTCGTTGGGCATCCCCACTGACGCCTCTATCTTTTCTCATTATGTCTTGAATGGATTTTATTACACCTGAAACATTAGTCATGCAGATTGCTCCATATAGATAGCTTGCTCTAAGCCCATAACGGCTTCATCATATTTAATTTTACCCCCAAAGACATTGTTGATGATCTCTATTGGGGTTCCTATATCGGTGAAAGGCTTGAGCTGTAAAATTTTGGCATTTTCCAAAGAGAGCAACCCTTCATCAGCGTATTTATCAAGTAATGCGGTTAAAACAGCTCTGGTTTGATCACCATACTTCGTAAAATAGTTTCGTTTTTTGACGTTCTCAGCTCGCTCTCTGCGAGTTAGGGGTGGTTGGTCGAAGGCAACGTGACGAATCAGATCAAAGGCATCATAACCTTTCCCAACAACCTCCTGGAGGTTTTCAATAATGACACCGTGTTCATAGAGCAAGTCAACTATCACCTGCTTTTTCTTTGCTCCATTCCACTTGTTTAGAAATTCATCCAGAGATGCAAACTCAGACACTACCTGCTTCTTAGTAAAGTCTTTGTATGATTCCGTAATCAGTTCACCATCAGTATCATAATAGCGGTGAAGCTCACGAATGATACTGACCTTAACCTTACTGACATACCTTTTTAGGTGCTTGGGTACGGGGTCATCACCTTCGTCATCATCATCGCCATCATCCTCAGGGTCTGGAGGCTCAGGGTCATCATCTGGACCAGGCTCGTAGATAACCACAGGTTCACCATCAAACTCAGGGTCCTGAAAGAGCTTGGTGGCATTCTTGAAGTCCAGAATAGTGAAATAATATTTGTCGAAGGCTTCCTCGATTCGAGTGCCTCGTCCAATGATCTGCTTAAAGCTGGTCATTGAGTTAATGTTCTTATCCAAGACGATGAGCTTACAAGTTTTGGCATCCACCCCTGTACTCATTAACTCTGAGGTTGTGGCAATAACAGGGAAGGTTGATTCTGAGTCGATGAAGTTATCCAGCTCTGCCTTGCCCTCTTTGCTGTCCCCAGTGATACGCATAACGTACTTAGGATTTTTTTTGGCGAGATCACCAGCAGCATTCACTATAGCTACTCGCATACGTTCCGCATGATCAATATCATCACAGAATATGATAGTTTTATCAAATGGGTTTGTGGCTAATAACAATCTCATCACTCGGTCAGCCACCAGCCGTGTGCGCTGATTTAGGACCAAAATACGGTCCATGTCCTTTTGGTTGTATTCTCTCTGTTCCAGTTCCACACCCAGATCATCTTTCATCCCAGGAGGTGGGGTCCAGCCGTCTACATCTTTATCAATATCAATTCGGACTACTTTAAAGGGAGCGAGGAAGCCATCAGCTACACCCTGCTTCAGGCTGTAGGAATATACAGGGTCTCCGAAGTAGGTCAGGTTTGAGACATATTTTGTTTCTTTGGGTGTTGCTGTCATACCAAGCTGGATGGCCCCATCGAAATACTCCAGTATCTCGCGCCATGCTGAATCTTCAGCTGCACTTCCACGGTGGCACTCATCAATGATTATTAGGTCAAAGAAATTTTTGGATACTTTCTTGAATATCTTGTCTTGTTCATCAGGACCTGTAATAGCCTGATAGAGTCCAAGGTAGATTTCGTAGGAGGGGTCGATCTTTCGATTCTTGATCTTAGTCATCACAGAACCAAATGGTTTAAAGTCATTCACCAGGGTTTGATCAGCAAGAATGTTTCGATCAACCAAAAATAGGGTGCGTTTAACCCTCTTCGCTTTCCAGAGTCTCCAGATGATCTGGAAAGTAGTATAGGTTTTACCCGTTCCAGTTGCCATTACAAGCAGGATGCGTTGCTGGTGCTTGGCGATGGCTTGCATCACTCTATTAATAGCTTCAACCTGGTAGTATCTTGGTTCTTTCCCTGAGCTGTCAGTGTGGTAGGGTTGTACGATTAATTCCTCGGACTCATCAGCGATACCACGGTGCTTCTTATATCGTTCCCAGAGAACATCTGGGTGAGGGAACTCATTTAGGTCAATCTGGGTCTCGGTATCTTCACCCTCTTCAACTGTATCGTTGTGTGCAGCAAAGGCATCGCCATTAGAACTGAAAGCAGAAGGAACATCTAAAATCTCTGTATAGCCCAGTGCTTGTTGCATACCATGACTGACAGTGTGATTATTATCCTTGGCTTCAACAACTGCAACTGGAACACCTGGTTCCTTATACAGTACATAGTCAGCAAATTTTTTCTTTTTCTTGTTACGGGACGACATATCACCACGGACGATTATCGGTCCAGGAGTGAGAGTTACTTCACGTCTTATCTGCGTGAGTTGATTCCAGCCAGCATCTTTGATAGCTGGTGTGATGTAGAGATCACAAATATCACTTTCACTGAGTTCTTTTTTATTAATGTCGCTCACGAAATTCCCCATTTAAGAATAATTCGACGAATTTAGGGAGTATACTGTAAATGGCAAGCTATGACATGGAGTGACTGCTTGTGTCAGCATGTATTTCCAATTAAACTTGTATTGGAAATTGAGAAAACTATGAGCAGAAGTAGATCACAGAATCAAAATGATAGTGACCAGTTCACATTGCTGCCAAATGCACAAGGCTTTGTCTATAAAAAGCAGAAATACTCAGCCAAAATAAAGGGGGAGTATAAGCTCACTTTAAAGCAGTATTATGCTATTTTTCATTTGTTTTCAGCACCACAATACACCATGTACGGGAAGGATTTAAAGCGGTCTATTGAGGATTCGCTTGGGATACCGTTGGATGATCACCCAATGAAAAGCACCATATTGAAATCAAGTCAGCGTCGAAAACGTGTTCTGAGCAGAGCCTTACTGGAGTCATTAGATAACGAGTTAGACCGTATCAATCTTGATACTGATGCCCATCAGCAAGATGAACCACCACTCTCAGATATTCTCCAAGAAACTAATTCACGCTTCCCAAGGAAGAACCAAAACACCCACTACCATAGAAAGAATACAATAATTAGAGATGGGAAGGTAATAGTCACACTACCTGGGTCTATTAGCTCATATTTCGTCAAAAGCAAAAAGGTAGCTGTCGCAAATCTTTTTGGAACCCTCATAAGGTCTACCGGCAAAAGCGGTTCCTATTATTTGAGTTTGTGATCATTTTTAGTATACGATTTTCACGTTCTTGTAAAAGCATCACCCCGTCTTCCTAAAACTAAGAAAAATATAGTCTTACTGGTCACGCTCCAGCAGTTGTAGTGAAAATAACTAACGTGCGTTATAGCGTAAGTTATGTAAAAACAGTAGATTATCTATTATTTTTATATTGTTTCTCCTTATCTTCCATCAGAATTAAGAAAGGGAGAAACACCATGCAAAATCAAAGAGGATTACAACTTAAAGAGCTAATCTTTGAAGTGATGAAACGCTTGCAAGACGGTACTCAATGTCAACCATATACCATTGATTATCTGCGAAAAACAAATCGACTCACATTATTGAGAAAACCGATGGGAAAAGGTGATGTTGCGATCTTTAGTGAAAAGGCCGTCACCGAAGTTTTGAATTATTTGAATCGGAATAATGGAGTTGACTATGAAGAGTAAACCAGAGAACCCAGGCTTCTTTTTTTCCCTTAAGGAAACTGCCGCTGCGAATAGGTGTTCTACGAGAACCATCATGAGAGCTTTGGAGCAAGGCCAAATCCATGGCAAGAAAATCCGAGGCCGCTGGCTTTTTAGCCGAAAAGCGGTATTAGCATACGGACTTGGTTTTGGCACACGGTTAAGCAGGTCTGAAAGACATGAGTTGGAGCAGCAGTCCAGCTAAGCCAGTTATGAATCCATCAAGTTTCAAATATTCTCTTCTCGTAAAAGATGACCACCTGGATAGAAAGGTTGTTAGATATGATGCGCTTCCCAAGCAGATAAATGGTGATGCTTTCTACCAGTATATGAGATATGAACAAGACTTTCTTGATCACTTTAATAATCATGGAACAGAATCTCGATTTTATGGTCCCAAATTTACCGATTATATACCATTCGACTTTGATGGTGATGGCAAGGTTCAGAAGCAGCTTCAGCAAGCTGTTTACGATTTTGTTCAATTCATATATCTGGAGTATGATGTACCAGTAAATTCGATCAAAGTCTATTACTCTGGGAGCAAAGGATTTCATGTCCTCATTCCATCTAAGCTACTCAGATTGCAACCTCGCTACTCACTTGAACGATATATCAGAGTATTAGCAGAATCATTAGTGAAGGGGTTTGCTGTCGAGCCATATTTGGACTCGGGGTTGTACAATACTAATTCACTTATCAGACTTCCTAATAGTGTTAATTACAAATCTGGACTCTATAAAATTCCAATTCGGATTTCGGAGCTACGAGATTTCTCAATATTGCAGATAAAGCAAATTGCTAAAAGGCCGCGCGTTGACGATTGGTCAATTCCATCTACAGAGCTTATGCCGAATGATGACCTCGTTGAATTGTGGGAGGAGACCCTCGGTGCGAACACAAGGCTTGGTGATCGGGATATTAAGAAGAGATTGAAAATTGGCGTACACAATGGCTACAGGCATAATGCTGCAACAAGTCTCGCGTTTGCAATGGCTTGGAAAGGTTTTGATCAGGAACGGATAGAGCAAGAATTGCAGAGCTGGAATTACCTGAACACTCCACCTCTTGCCGATAAGTCATGGCTTGAAGGAGCTGCAGCAAGGGCATTGGACAAAGTTGGTGATCGCGCACCCGTGAATGAGTTTAGACTCTTTTGCCAAATTCAGCGTAATTCACCTTTTATTTATGAGCTGCCTGATAGTCAACTAAGAGTTTTTATCCAGCTAATTGCTTCCACTAATACAAGAGATCATGAATTTAGGAAGATCACCATACCACGAGCATCATTGGTGATCTCATACAAGACCCTGGGCGATAGATCAAACACCACAAAAGATGTAGCGCGCGAGACAGTGCGAAAACTTGTAGAGGAAGGGTTTATGAGCAAGGAAACCCACCCTCAAAGGACGGCGTTAATATTGACCTGGCAAGGGAAATTTAGGGGGTTATTGTGTGGAGTCAGACCAATTCGGTTCATTTGATCTAAATAAATAAGAGATACTTTGGGCGGCTAACAACCCGAAAAAGGAGCCAATAATGAGCCCAAAGTCAGAAGTAGAGAGACGAGTAAAA